>OWHX01000562.1_pt1 | contig 20163 bp, 15 predicted proteins | sample 1732801 | NCBI WGS metagenome assembly OWHX01 (sample SAMN05065755, study PRJEB22554) | human gut metagenome | biome: ENVO:2100002; feature: ENVO:00000062; material: ENVO:00002003 | host: Homo sapiens | place: USA
AGATTACTACGCGTCTCGTGGGCTCGGAGATGTGTATAAGAGACAGGCTTTGATGAAGGATTCCATAAAGTTAAAATTGATATTTTGAGAATCTATATATACAGGCAGAGAAATTTTTTCATTAGGCAATTTATCGGTTGCATTTTGTGAATATTCTGTAAATTTAATTTGCAATTTATTGATAGTTGCCACAAAAAATAATCTTACATTCTTGCTTATACTTTTTTCTTTAAAAATTAAAGCCTTAACTCTTGTTCCTATATGGAAATTTTGGTTTTGTGTTGTTGCGTAAAATACGCCCCTATCGGCAAGTGCGATGGTATTTTTGTGGTTAAAAAGTCTCCTATATTCCAATTTCTTGATATATTTGACTACTCCATTGTTTGTATTTTGATGACTAATAAGGGGGATATTGCCACTTGGCGTTTTTCCTATAATAACATCACGACCAGTGTTTATCTCAAACAACTCGCCGATTTTAAAGCTTTTCCATCCTATGTCATTTTTCGCACTGCTAGATTCTAGCTCTTTTTGTGCTAGGGTGCTTAGGGCAGTGTTAGCAAAGCTCTGCCACTCTCTAGAATCTGTAAGCGTAGAATCTTGCAAGGCTTTAAGCGGCATTTCGTGTGAAATGCCGCTTACTCTCTCTCTCTCTCTCTCTCTCTCGTTTAGTGTGCTTAGATTCTCAAAAGCTTTTAGTGCGTCTTTTTCTTTTTGGCTTAAAGTATAATCATTTAAGCCTGTAACCTTAAGATAGGCTTCAAGTTCTTGAAGACGCTCGGCTTCAAGTTCCTTAATGTAGGATTCCATATAGTCAAAGGCTATTTCATAGCCTTTAGATTCTGCTTTAGGCAAAACGGGCAGGGAGATAACAATATCCTTAATATCATCTTCGGTTGAACCCACACCCCAAGTGAAAGTTTCTAAAACTTTTTGATAAATTGAAGCGAAAAATAAAGCGTGGATTTTAGTAAAAGGCTTAAATTTTGGGGTTAAAACTTTTACTTTATTGCCTGTAAAATAGGGTTTTTCTTGGTAAAACACACTAAAAGTATCTTGTGCAAAAGATAAAGTATTTGCGGGGTTAAGATATTTCCTATTTTCACAAAGGTAGCCCCTAACGCCATTATTACGCGTAGAACGAACAACATAAGGGTAAGAATTTGGAATCTCATCATTATAAATTGTAATTTGATTAGCGTGAAAAATCTTTTTACTAGAGCTTACTTCAAACAACTCTCCAAGCTTAAATTCTCTCCACTCGCCCCCGTTTTGCTTGAAGTCTTTTTCAAGCTTTACTAAACGAGGGCTAAGGGCGTTTCCCTCCATTCCTCCATTTATAGAATCTGCCTTTGTAGAGTTTTTAAGCACATTGCTTACTTCCCACGCGAGATATTCACTCACGCATTTTTTAAAGTCCGCTAAAGTTGGCGTTGTGTCTATCTTTTTGTGTTGAGAGTAAGTCCAGTCTCTGCCCTCTAAATTTATCGTGTCTTCTATATAAAAATCTTTATAGTAGTGAAGATAGCCGCTCCCATATAGCACAACATTGATAAGCTCTTCATATCTCGCTTTAGCGTTATCTGTGTCTTTCAAATTTGTGCTTGCTTTTGCCTTTTTGCGTGCGGCTCTTGTGTAGCCATCGCTAGAGAAATCAATAAATTTTACCATTTGCTTCACATTATGTGCCTTGCCCACTTCAAAGACATAAATGGCTGTTTGCACACTGCTTTTCCCTGCAAACAAATCACTTGGCATTTTAATGCTTGCTAGAAGTGTGCTATGCTTTAGAATATCTGCTGTGTAGGGAAGTCCATTGCCACTGCCTGCATTTTCTTGGATAATCACACACGCCCTGCCTTTGCTCATTTTCCTTAACGCCCTTTCTACAAAGATAAAGCCCTTGCCACTTGCAGAATAGGGGGGATTTAGCAAAAACACATCAGCGGGGAAATCTTGCCCCTTTTTATCGCCTTGCTCATAGCTTCCATTAAAGTCTTTCAAGCTATCTTTATGCAAGAGATTCGCCGAGCCATCATCAAGCAAAATCATATTTAAGATACCAAGCAAGTAAATATCACTTCGCTTTTCTATCCCTAAAAGTTGATAGGCTTTGATGTGAGCGATTTTAGATTCTATCTCTTTTGGGCTTTGCAGATTTTGTGCGTCTTTTATCATCGCATTCATAGCCGAGATGAGAAATGCCCCAGAACCAGTGGCATAATCCCACACAAAAGAATCTTTATTCACCCCTGTAAGAGAGACCATCATATCTACTACATAGCGAGGGGTTAGCACTACATCATTTTTTTTATTATCAGGGACTTCAAGCCATTTTGTAATGGAATTAAAAAGCCTACCTGCGATGTCGGCAGTTTGAAGCTTTTTAACAAGGGGGAGGATATTATCAAGCACGATTTGATAAGTCTTTTTTAAAGGGCTTTCATCACTTGTATGGAGCAAGTTCTTTGTATAGGAGCTTGGTGTATGAAGCTTGGAGTGGATAAAGGCGGATTCTAAATCATTAATAACCATAGCGACTTTTTCTTGTGGGAGATTTTTCTCGCATAAAAAATCTTTGATTTTATTTAGGAAAATCTGCCCGTCATTTGAGTTAGCCCCTTGCTCACATTTTAGCTCTTCTACTTTTAGGGGTGCGATTTTGCCTTTTACGCCTTGTGCTGCCATAATCATACCTACAAGCAAGGCGACTCTTGTGTTTGGATTGATATTCAAAAGCTCATCGTGCAAGAATTGATTGAGTGCGTTGAGCTTAGATTCTATATCACTTTCTAGGTTTTCTATCGCATTTTCACGCTCTTTTTCATCTAGTGATAGAGAATCTAGCTTTGTAATAAAACTCTCTAAATGCTCTTTAGAAAAGCAACTTAAATCGCTAAAATCGCCGATTTTCTTAGGGACGGAGAGATTTTTGCGATTAAGATAATAAAAAGCATATTGAGTTTTTAGCTCACTGGCATCTTCATAGCCATTGATACCAAGTGCGATAACTTCATCATAGCTATGTGTGTAGTCTAAAATCGCATTTGCATAATGCACCGCTCCATTTAGGGCATAATCATTGATGTTTTTATAATGCGGTTCGCCTTTGCTAGTGGTATTTTCTACCGCACCATTTTTAAGCTTTTCTAATCTACCTTTTGTGCCTTTGACTTCTATCATCACGGGGATTTTTCGCCGTGTCTCTGTGGTAAGAAAAAGCTTAATATCTGGGTAATTTTTCCCACTACCACCACTTTTGCTAGGGTATTTAGCAAGAGCAGAATCTATATCGCTATTGATAGATTCTGTCTTTGTATAGTAGGATATGCCAAACTCTCCTAACTGCTGCTTTGTCCTATCTTCTATGCGTTCTTCTATACTTGCCATTACTCTCCTTTATACGATTTAATAGAATAATTTTTGCTGTAATCCTATCTCTTTTCTAGTCATATTCCGATTTCTCCCTTGCTTCCTTTTTTTTGTCTTTAGCCCAGCTTCTCTCTTGCGATTTGTTTTGCTAGATCTAGAGCTTCTTGGACTTTGCTAGATTCTGTAATCTTACCTCCAGCGGTGGCAAAGTCATCTCTGCCCCCACCATTGCCCCCTAAGATTTGTGCGACTTGCTTTACCCACGCTCCAGCTTTAAGCTTAGATTCTACACCTTTTACTCCAGCGGTTAGGGCGATCTTGCCACTAGATTCTGTAAGTAGTAAAATCGCTACTTTTTCATTCTCATTTTTCGCCCTATCTATGATGTCCTTTGCCTCTTTTGCTTCCACTGAATCTAGCTTTAGGACGATGAGTTTCACTCCATTGACTTCTTCATAATCTAGGCTTTTGACACTCTGTTTTGCCTTGTTTGCGGTATCTCTAGCTTCTTTCAAAGCATTTTGCAGCTTTGCCACACCTTGCAAGACATCTTGAGCTTTTAGCTGCTCTTTTAGGCTTTTTATAGATTCTAATGCTGCCTTGCCATAATTATAAGCCGCTTTGCCACACACCGCTTCAATACGCCTAACCCCGCTACTCACGCTACTTTCACGCACGATATAAAAGCTCCCAATCTCTGCGGTATTGTGGATATGAATCCCCCCGCATAGCTCAATAGAATCGCCAAGAGTTATCACACGCACACTCTCCCCATATTTCTCGCCAAAAAGTGCCATAGCCCCTTTTGCTTTTGCCTGCTCTATGCCCATAGTCTCGCACACTTGTGGGGAAGATTGCGCAATTTTGCTATTGACTAGGGCTTCTATTTGCTCTAGCTCATTGACGCTTAACGCCTTTGGGTGAGAGAAGTCAAAACGCAGGCGATTAGATTCTACAAGGCTTCCAGCTTGAGCGATATGAGATCCTAGAATCTGCCTTAGGGCGTAATGCAGTAAATGCGTGGCAGAGTGGTGTTTAGCGATTTCAAAACGACTAGAATCTACTTGTGCTTTCACCAAATCCCCCACTTTTAGCATACTTGTGGCAACGACCTTAGAGAGATTTAGCCCAAAGTATTTTTGTGTATCTAAAACTTTAGCGACTATGTTTTGTGGATTGCTAGAATTTACTTTGTGAGATTCCACTCCACTAGAATCTTGGCATTCTAGGGTTGTGGATTTTTCGCTACGCTCAAAATGACAAGGGGTAGAATCCACAATTCTAGTATTTTGCAGGTTTGGACTAGTGCTACGCACGAGTGCGGTGTGGCTGTGCAAGTTTTGAGAATTTTGAGGAAGGCTAGCGACCTTGTCGGTCGTGCCTTTCACAAAATTCTCAACCTTGTCGCATTGCATACCCAAAGACGAATTGTTTTCAAGTAAAACTCCTTTATCCCCTACTGGTCCCCCTGATTCTGGATAAAATGGTGTAGCTTCCAACATTACATAGCCCTCTTGCCCTGCTTCTAAAGATTCCACTCTTTTAAAGTTAGAATCTAAAAGGGCTAGAATCTTAGATTCCACACTCACACACTCATAGCCCACAAACTCATTCTCTCCAAACTCACTCAACAGCGCGTTAAAATCGCCATCCTTGACACTATCACCGCTACCCCTCCAGTGTGCTTTGCTCCGCTCTTTTTGCTCCTGCATACATTTTTCAAAGCCCTGCAAATCTATGCTTAAACTAAGCTCTCTTAGCATATCTTGTGTTAAATCAAGCGGGAAGCCGTAAGTGTCGTAAAGCTTGAAAGCAACTTCACCACTAAATTGTGTCGTTTTTTTGGCATTGCTAGAATCCACTTTTTGAGCTACTCTGTTAGGCTCTTGGCATTCTAAGGATTGAGATGATAAATTAGGGTTGTGCGAGTCTTGCGAATGAGACGCACTAGGCGTGCGTTGCAGTGAGCAAGGCGAAGCACTCCCTGATTTATCGCTCAATACTGAATGCCCTCTTAATTTTTCTAGCTCGGCTTGAAACAACGCCATTCCAGATTCTATCGTTTCAAAAAACCTCTCTTCTTCTGCCTTGCACTGCTCTTGTAGGGCATTTTTACGCTCTTTTAAATAGCTATAATGTCCCCCCATAGTATCACACACAGCACCCACCACTTCGTATAAAAAGGCTTTTCTTAAGCCTAGCAAATAGCCGTGTCTCACCGCTCTGCGTAAGATTCTACGCAACACATAGCCCCTACCTTCTTTGTCAAAATTTACACCTTGCGCTAGTAAAAAGGCTACGCTTCGAGCGTGGTCGGCGATTACTCTAAAACTTGATTGCAATTCAGCTTTTGGCGATAAATGCGGGAGCTGCGAAAAATCGCGGCAGTCATTACCCTCTAGGTAACTCCCTTGCGATTTTCCTTGCAACCCACATTTCTCACTCAAAATCTTAGAATTGCTAGAATCTAGCTTGGCGGAATCTGCAAAATCGCCGCTATGATTACCCAAAGACGAATTGTTTAAAAGTTCATCATCTCTATAATATTTCTCCCCCGTTACCCTCTCAATACACTCCATAAGCGGCGCAAAAAGCGAAGTGTCAAAGTTATTGATTTTCTTTTCTTTCAACGCCACCACGCGTTCAAGCCCCATACCTGTATCAATGCTAGGCTTAGGCAGTGGCGTCAAAGTCCCATCAGCACTTCTTTCATACTGCATAAACACAAGATTCCATATCTCTAAAAACCTATCCCCCTCGCCCCCAAAATAGTCTTCTTCGCTATGAAAAAACTCTGCCCCTTGATCCACATATATCTCACTGCAAGGTCCGCAAGGTCCTGTATCGCCCATTTGCCAGAAGTTATCCTTATCACCCATTCTTTTAATACGACTAGATTCTATATGCTCCTGCCACAGCTCAAAAGCTTCATCATCACTTTCGTGTATCGTTACATATAAAAGGCTCTTATCAAAGCCCAAAATTTCAGTTACAAACTCCCACGCATACGCAATAGCTTCTTTTTTAAAATACGCCCCAAAGCTAAAGTTGCCAAGCATTTCAAAAAGTGTGTGATGTCGTGCGGTGTAGCCGACATTCTCTAAGTCATTGTGCTTCCCACCCGCACGGATACAAAGTTGCGAGCTTGTAGCGATATTGGGGCTTGGGGCTGGAATCTTACCTGTGAAAATATCCTTAAACTGCACCATTCCTGCATTGGTAAAAAGCAAGCTCGCATCATCTGGCACCAAAGGCATAGAGCTATACACCTTATGCCCCTTAGAAGCGAAATATTCTAAAAACTTGGCACGAATATCCATACAAACCCTTTATGATAAATTATGCGACATTGTAGCAAAATCCCCCTTGCGCTCTAGCGAGATATGCCTACAATGCGCCACCTAAGCCATTTGCCCAAGATAGCGTCTAAGTATCTCGCACGCGCTTAGAGAATCTAGCACGCCGTTTTTGATATAGGCTCTTTTGCTCTCTCTTTTGGCGTGGTGTAAAGACTCTAGCGCGTGTGTGCTAGTGAAGTCTTCATCGACATACACAATCTCCCCGCCAAAGCCAAGCAAGCTTATAAAATGCCTAATGCGCTCTTGCGTGCTTGTATCTCCCCCTAGCCCCCCGCTTGGCATACCGACAATGAGAGTTTCCACCCCCCTTTGCCCTAGAAGCTCTGCAAGCTCTGTGGCAGCTTGGTTGCGATTGCGCCGCATAATTGGCTTTAATGGCAGGATAATGCCCTGCACAATATGTGCTAGCCCTATGCGCTTTAGCCCCACATCACACGCTAAGATTCTGGGGCTTTGACTAGAATCCACTTTTACACTCCACTAAGATCATACGCCGCTAATGATTATGCGCCCGTTTTCGCGCGTAATTTTCCCCATAAGCTCATACTCAAGCACCTTTTCTCCAAAGCGCGCGAATGCTTCTTCAAAGCTAGGATTACTGCGCGCAAAATCTAGCAGCTCATCATCTTCTAGCACTTCTTGCGCCTTAAGCCCAAAGCGCGTGGCAATGGCTTGGGCGAAAGCTTCTATATCTGTGATCGCACTCGCGCGCTCTTGGGCTAGTAAATCCTGTGTGCCAAGCGACTCTCCTATGCGGTGTGATAGCACAAATATCGGCTTATTAAGCTTTGTGCAAAGATTGGCACTAGCAAGCGAGCCGCTAAATCTATCTGCTTGGGGGATAATGACAATATCGCTCAATGCCACAATCAAGCGATTTCTATGGAGGAAGTCATATCGCTGGGGGGAGTGGTTGCGCTCATACTCACTAAGCACAAGCCCTTGATCTGCTATGGCTTGGATTATCTTGGCATTACTTGCTGGGTAGAATCTATCAAGGCTTGTAGGTAGCACGCAAATAGTCTTAGGCAGTGCGGCACTATGGGCGATAATGTCCGTGCCAAGCGCGCCCCCGCTAATGATGATCGCTCCAATATTGGCTAGAGATTTGGCAAGCAAGGTGGTGTAAGTTTGCGCGTAGGTGTTGGGCTTTCTTGTGCCGATTATGGCGATCTTTACCCTAGAATCTAAAAGCGCGCTATCCCCTAGGGCAAAGAGCCTAGCAGGCGGATCGCTTAGGATTTGTAGGGCAGATGGAGGGGTGATTAGATAAGGATCTCGCGCACTAAGGCTCATAGCTCTCTAAAACTCACTAGAGTCTAAAAAGTCTTTAGGCTTTTTGCTGGAGTTTTGCTCATCATTATGCCACTCTATGTTGATGAAGCCTTGCTTCTTTTTAGCCTTATCACTAGGGCAGCCAGAGACAAAGGCTTCGACTTCATCTTGCGCGCAGTCTTGGATACTTTCACTTCCTTTGGCTTTGGTGGCTTGGGGCTTTGGCTTTGGTGGCTTGGCTTTGACTTCTTGCTCTTTGCGCACGCGCTTTGCTTCTTTAAACATCGTGGGATCAATCTTTGAAGGCTTTGGGATCGCGGCTTTTACAGGGGGTGTGGCTGGCTCGCTGGGGCTAGTGGGGGTAGCTTTAGCTTGCGCGCTCTCTTTGTCTGGGCTTTGTGCGCTATCTTGCGCACTTAGGTCTATGGGGGGGCTAGATTCTAGTGCGTTTATGTCTTGCGTATTGTCGCTATCAAGGTAGGCATTGCGCGGTATGCTTGGGGTCTGCTCTTCTTGTATCACGCCTTGCTCTGGGGTATTGTCAAAGAGATTTGCTATCTCGCCTTGCTCGGGCTGCGCTTGATTAGGCTGCGCTGGGGGAGTGGCTGGCTCGCTAGCTTTGATAGCTTGGGTGGCTTGGGGCTTTTGTGGCTTGGCTTTGGCTAGGTTTTGTGTAAGTAGGGTGCGCGCTATGGGGAGATCCTTGAGATACACAAGCTCCACTTCTTTAAAGAGACTATGCTTAGCATTTGCTAGGGCTTTGAAAGTGCTTTGGTGTGGGTGGCAGATCGCTATGGCATAGCCCTTTTTCTTGGCAATTTTTATGGCTTGCCTTAGCTGATTGGTTATGTAGCTAACATTTGGGGTATTGTCTAAAAACACATCGCGCGCTAATAGCTGGCGACCATCTTGCTTATAGAGTGCTGGCACAGCAGTATCAGCACTCGTCCTAGAATCTACAAACTCAATCCCAAACTCCCCTAGCACTTGCAGGAGATTTGCCATATCTGTCTTGCTCGCAGTAAATTTGCTGCCGGTGTGGTTGTTGATAAACATCAGCCTAGGAAAATCCTGCTTGATTGTAGCAATTTGCTCGCGGATCTCATCTTGGGAAGACCCCACTAGAATCCACTTTTGGCGCGACTGCTGGGGGACCTTTGCTTCAAGGGGTAAATGCACCATATAAAATGGCGTAGAAGCTGCAAGCCTAGCTGTATCTGGAGAGTCTGGGCTCACAGGGAAAAACGATGGCGTAATGGGCAGGCTAAGCTTTTGCAAGTCATTAAGCTGGCTTTTGTATGCCATATCGTCCATAATGATAGCAAGCTTTGGCTTTTGCTTTTGGGCTTGCTTTTTGGGTGGGGCGAGCGTTTTTATCACAGGGGTTTCCTGCGCTGCTTCTTGCTCTTTTTCATCTTTTGTGGCGTTTGCTTTGATTTTATCCCAATCAATAGGGTCGCTAGAATCTTTCGCTTCTAGCTCGCTGGCTTTGGGGCTTGGCGCGGGGGCTTGTGTGGCGGCTTTGGCGGCTTGCTCGGCTTTGTATTCTTTGTAGAATCCATAGCCAAAATACGCGCCTGTGGCGATCACTGCAATAGCCACAAGAGAGCTAATTAGGTGCAATACTTTGAAAAACTTTGTATTGTTCATTATCCTATCCTAAGGTAATTTCTACTTCTAGCGTGCTTACTTCTTGGTTTGAGTCCGCTCTTATAGCGATTTTATCCGTTTGGGTGTATTTGCGCACCACTGCTAAAATCTCTTCTTTCATCTGCTCCATATAAGGCACTTTCACGCTTCTTTCATGCGCGAGCATTATCGTAAGCCTATCTCGTGCGACTTTGGCACTGCCGTTGTTTTTACTAAAGAGTTTCCAGCTCATTGAAACAGCCTTTTGAAGCCTTGCAAAATCCCGCCTTGTTTTTTAAACTCCACAAATGGCACTTCATCGCCTAGGATTCTAGCCACAATGCGCTTGTAGCACTCACCACTAATGCTAGATTTATCATAGATCACAGGCTCGCCGCAGTTTGTCGCAGATACGACTCTCTCATCTTCTGGCACAAGCCCGATAAGCGGGATCGCTAGGATCTTTAGCACATCATCACTGCTAAGCATAGAGCCATTTTCTACAAGCTCTGGCTTAATGCGATTGATGATTAAGTGCTTTTGCACCTTTGCGCCCTTGGCGGCTTTATCACTTTTGGCATCGATTATACCTATGACCCTATCGCTATCGCGCACGGAGCTTACTTCTGGCGTTACCACCACAAGCGCGCGATCTGCCCAGAAAATGGCGTGCTCAAAGCCGCCCTCAATCCCTGCTGGAGAATCTAGCAAGATATAGTCAAACTGCTCTTTAAGCGACTCGATTAGTGCCTTTACCTTTTGCTTGTCTAAAATCGTTTTGTCTTTACTCTGGCTTGCTGGGAGAAAGTGGAGATTTGGGGTCTTTTTATCTTGGATTAGAGCTTGTGAGAGCGCGCACTTGCCCTCCATCACATCAATGACATCATAGACGATACGATTTTCAAGCCCTAGGATCATATCAAGATTCCTAAGTCCTATGTCAAAATCCACCGCTACGACCTTTTGCCCAATCTGCGCTAAGCCTACCGCGATATTCGCTGTGGCGGTGGATTTGCCTACACCGCCTTTGCCTGAAGTTATGGTAATGACTTCTGCCATAATGACTGCTCCTTTGAGTGTGATTGCTGCGCGATAGGTCGCTTTAAGTAAAGCAAATTACATTCCTATGCTACTTTTCTGCGCTATTTGCGCCACTAGATTCTACGCTGCTAGGGACCTGCCTAGTGCCAAAGCCCTTGCCAAAGACTTCTTCACACATAGCCTTTGGTGCGCGTTGGGGCTGCATATATGTGCCAAAGCGCAAGGCTTCAGGGATTTTCTCTCCATCTGCTAGGCACACAAGCAGTCGCACGCGCTTGCTTCCTTGCTCTCTGTGCTCTAGCACTTCGATGATAAATTTTGGCAGAGTGATGGGCTTTTGCAAGGATAAAAGCAGGTATTTTGGACTATTTTTTGTGTGGTCCCAGCCATCTCGCTTTGTGTAGTCGCCATCTTGAGAGATCGCTATGGACTTTGATGATTCTAGCTCAAATGAGTCCAAGAAATACTCCCCAGAATCTAGTGTAACCACCTCATCGCGCACCTTGCGGAAGCGCGTGGTATTGATCGCACGATTAAAGGCATTTGCCCCGCCTATGGCAAAGCGATCACCCAAAGAGCCATCATCATTGCGCTTGCGCCAATAGGTGAGCGCGGACTTTGTCGTGGTGCTCTCATCTGCAAGATCAGTAAAGACGCCCGCGAAATTGATTGTAACGCTTATAGGTGAGCTTGTGGTGGGCTTTGGCAAAGTGGCGCACGCACCTAGCCCAGCTATCAATACAGCTACAAAGATGAGTGAAAACATCTGGCGCACCTGCTTTCTATGGCATAGAATTTGGCTAGACTCTCGTGCTTGTTGCAGCCCCTTGTGCAATGCAGCTCCTTAAGAAATGGCGATCAAATAAGCCGTGATTATAGCTAAACTTGCCTAAATGCGCACATTAGAATCTAGCCTAGATTCTAGCTACATTCCAAGCAGCAGCACTTGATACGCGCGCTGGATTTCTTCGTCATCTAGCTCTATGGTGCTAGCACTATGGAGATAGGATTCTAGCTTGCTATGAGGTAGAATCTGCGCATTTGCACAGAGCGGGTGCGCACTTAGAAAGCCTCTTAGCACAGCTATGGGCTTATGCGTGATGGGTGCGTGTGGGATAGGGGCTGGCTTAGGGCTTGGCGTGTGCTTGGTGTGCTCTTGTGTGGCGGATCTTAGCTCTTGGAGGGCTTGTAGGCTAGTGGATAGCGCATCGCTGCTTAAGTAGCCTAGCTCTAAAGATTCTAGCGCGCTATGATTAGGCTCGCTCTCTAGTAGCTGATCGCAGATTAGGCAGTGGCTTAGTGGTGGGATACGACCTTCTAGGTGTAAGATTTGCGCATACGCTTCTAGCACCACGCGCTTAGGATTCTGGCTAGCAAGCCGCTTCGCACTAGAATCTAGGATAGAGAAATACTGCTCTTCAAGGCTAGAAATATCGCGCAAATGCTGGTGCAAAAGCTCGATAAAGTGCTGCCATACATACAGGCGTGTTACATCTCTCTCCCAAGCAAACCCCAAATGCACTACATTTCTAAGCTTTGGCATAAAGGTGCCATTATACTCTTTGGTGAAGTCAATCTTTCGCCCGATATGCACGATAGGGTGGCGCGCCCCGTAGAATCTATACAGCGTTGCGATGTGGGTTTGTGTGAGAATGCGCACGATGACATCTTCGTTTTTTTGCTTTTGCACGCAGAGAATGTAGCCTTGCATAATCGCTCTTTGTCCTACTTTAAGTATGGCGGCATTGTGGCTAAATTTTGCTTAAGCGACTTAAGTATTGCGCGAGTTTGGCAGAATGTAACTTTAAACACTCTGTGTTTAGGCTACAATGTAGCAAAATTTCTACGCAAACTTTGAGTAATGCAGAATCTAGGGGGAGCTATGTTTCAACGATACCTTATACCTTTGTGTATTGTGGCGATTATTTATCTTGTATCCACAAGCGATGCTTTGACCAATGTCAGTGCTGGGCTTGCGATTTTACTCTTTGGTATGCTTAGTCTTGGGAGTGGATTCCGCGCTTTTAATGGCGGCTTTTTGGAAAATCTCCTAGCAAGCTCTACAAGCACTTCAGTAAGGAGTGTCGCCTTTGGGAGCGTTGCCACAGCGGTTATGCAAAGCTCATCGCTAGTCTCTGTGCTCTCTATCTCTTTTGTCTCTGCAGCACTTTTAAGTCTTGCGCAAGGCATAGGCGTGATCTTTGGCGCAAATCTTGGCAATAGTGCTGGCTCGTGGCTTATTGCTGGGGTTAGCGGTATGAAAATCTCAGCCCTTGCACTCCCGCTCATCGTAGGCGGCGTGCTTTTCAACTTCCAGAGCTCAAAGACGAGCAAAGGCATAGGGCAGATTTTTGTGGGTATTGGGTTTTTCTTCTTAGGTGTGGGGTATATTAAAGAAGGGTTTGAAGAGTATAAAGAGATTGTAGATTTTTCGCAATACTCTATGGAGGGCTTAAGCGGGGTCTTGCTCTTTGTAGGGCTAGGTGCGCTAATGACAGCCATCGTGCAGAGCTCCCACGCTACGCTTACAATCATCATCTCCGCTTTTGCAGCTGGCAGTATGAGCTATGAAAACGCCCTTGCAGCGACACTTGGCACAAGTGTGGGCGGGGTTATGACCGCTGTTATCGCTTCACTTAGCACCAATGTCGATGGCAAGCGTTTGGCTATGGCAAATTGTATCTTCAACTTTGGTATCGCGCTGCTTGTGATTGCGACATTTGACTACTTTATGTGGATAAATAGCACCATTTCCGCGCTTTTAGGCTTTGGGGAGGACAGCGTCTTGCGCATTGCGGTGTTTCACACGCTCTTTAATCTTGTGGGCGTGGTGCTTCTCCTGCCATTTATCCCCAAAATCGCTAGATTCTTAGAAGTGCTGATGAAAGATGAAGACTCTCAAGTCGATAAGCCTTTGTATGTGAGTGATACTATCGTGCAGTATCAAAACACCGCGCTAATCGCGCTTACAAGAGAGGTGTATCATCTCTATGAAAACGCCTTTGAGCTTATCGCCCACGCGCTTGGCTTCTCGCGGCACGACATACGAAGTGAAAAAGACATAGAAGAGGTGCTAAAGGAGCATATTTGGAATAGGGCAAATGAAGATGATGTGGATATTGAGATTTTTTATATCAAAAAAATCAAAGTGCTTTTTAATGCGATCCTTGACTTCTCCACAGAAGCCCAAGCCCACACGCAAGACAAAGAGCATATTTATAAGTTTGCTATGCTTACTTCTGCCTCACGCCATATCATTGAAGCTATCAAAAATATGGAGCTTTTGCAGCCAAATCTTAAGAAAAACAGCCTATCAAGAAACCAGATTCTATCTAGTGAATACAACGCCTTACGGACACATCTAGCCCTACTTTTGCGCAGTATTGAGCAGATTAACACTGATGAAGAGATCCACCCGCAAGTAGCCATTATCAAGCTAAAATCCCAGAAAAAGGCGTTTAAAAAAATCGATAAAGATTCTATCGTGCATATAGAATCCATACTAAGCAAAAAGCAAATAAGCGTTCCCAATGGGACTTCACTGCTTAATGCCGTGGGCTTTAGCCATAATATCGCCAAAGAGCTAGCCAATGCAATCATACAAATCCAAAAAACACGCCTAGAGCTTGAAGACACGCCAAATGAGCTAGAAGAGGGTGCTGAAGGACGCATAAGTGAGTAGGAGCGCGCGGTGTTTATTGTCGTTTAAAAATAATCTAGCTAGAATCCGCACTTACTTTACGCGCTTTTAGGATCACAATGCACAATCTTGTCTCTATCATTATCCCCAACTACAACACCGCGCGCTATATCGCTGCTGCGCTAGATTCTATCCTAGCGCAGAGCTATGGGCATTGGGAAGCGTTGGTGGTTGATGATGGTAGCAGTGATGGCTCGCGTGCAATTATTGAAGCCTACGCGTCTAAAGACTCTCGCATTGTGCCCATATTTTTTGCGCACAATCAAGGCGTAAGTGCCGCGCGAAATTATGCTCTCTCACAAGCTAGGGGGCGGTTTATCGCGTTTTTAGACGCTGATGATGTGTGGGAGGCTCATAAGCTAGAAGTGCAAGTGCGCACAATGCTAGAGCAAGATGCAGCCCTAAGCTATGGGGGCTATCGCGTGATTGATGCGAGTGGGGCAATGCTTGGGGGCTTTCTCCCCTGCGCTACAATCACCTACAACGATATGCTAAAAACTTGTCAAATCGGCAACTCCACGGCAATGTATGATAGAGACAAAGTCGGCACACCACAAGCTGGCACAATCCGCCACGACTATGAGCTTTGGCTCTCTATCTTGCGCGATCATCGCGCTTATATCGCCCCCCCCCCCCACAGGATTTAGACGCCCTAGATTCTAGCTCTGCTTATCTCGCGTGCATTAGGATACACGATCAAAGCGACACTGCCAACAAGCTTAAATCCGCGCGCAAGCAGTGGCAAGTCTATCGCGAGATTTTGCAGCTGCCGCTGTATAAAGCGGCGTATTACTTCGCGCACTATGCGGTAAATGGAGTCATCAAGCATAGATTCTACCGCAAGCCTAGCAAGGCGCATATATGCTAGTCGCGCTAGATTCTAGGCATTGTGGGCTATATGTGGCGTGCCTTTTGCCCTATATGGCTCTGCCTTTTTGCCCGCTTTTTTCTTTCATTTTGGCGTTTTTGCTGCTTTTGGCTTGTGGGAGAGAGCTTGATGGGCTCTGCCGTATCGCGCTTGGCGTGGGCATTATCCTAAGTGGGAGCATACTCTATGCAAGTAGAATGTATTTCCACTGGGAGGGTGATGACTTTATCCGCTATTTTGCTACCTATCGCACGCTACTAAATGGCGATATTATGCAAGTATTTTCGCTCTATAAGCTTGAGTGTGCGCTTGGATTTTGGTATGTCGTGCTTATCGCACTTTTTGGTGAGCTTGAGCCTGCTTCTGTGCTGTTTTGGACGATTTTCCCCGCTGGCGTGCTTTTCTACATTTGGCTAGAGAAATACGCTATGAGCGAGCTTAAGCAGAGTGAAAAGTCGCTATGCCTAGCATTGTCGCTGCTGTTTTTTGACTTTTATATCGCCTCAGAATACACGCGGCAGTTTTTTGCCTCGCTTGTGATCCTCTATGCACTTTATGCGCGCACCACTTTAGGCAAGCTTTTTGCAATCGCGCTTGCCACACTTTTTCACACAAGCACCCTGCTGATTGCGCCCTTGCTTTTTACCCTTAGGCATTATCCTAAAGCCACGCTTGCTATAAGCTTTGCTGTCGTGGTGCTTGCAGGGCTTGCATTCCCCCAGATTCTAGCTCTCTACAATAGCGGTGCGCTGCCTAGAGAGCTGCCGCTCTTTGATAAGCTAGGATTCTACGCGCTAGGGTTTGGGGAGTTTATGCCAAATGCCATTGAGCTGGGCTTGGTCATTATGGTGGCGGGGCTGTTTTTGCTACCGACAAATGACCCTATCAAAAAGCGGTGGTTTTTCTTTGTGGTGTGGTTTGTGATGATGTATTTTGCCTTGCATTTGGTCATTGGTGGGATCGCACATAGATTTACCATACTTTTTACCACGATTTTGCTGGGATTTTTGCTCTTTGTGGGGCTAAGGGGGCTTGGCATAGCTGCAGTTTGCTTTGGCGGCGGGGCACTGCTCTATAAGCTTAAAACTATGCTCTTTGGCAAGGAGAATATCTATCTTTTTGATAGCTATGGAATCTATGGAGAGTGGTTCTACTATATTTTTAAGGAGTTGTGATGGATTCTACATTAGCGGTGTTCTGGCGGTATAAGTGGGTGTTTGTTGTGGTGTTTGCCTTGGTGCTTGGTGTAGGGGGTGTGGGGATATTATATAAGCAGCGCACCGCGCAAAATGCTAGCCTAAGTGCTGGGGATAATTATGCGTTTTTTATCCTATCAAAGAGCGCGACTAGATCGCCTAGCTCCCAAGGTGCGTATTTTGTGAGCAATAGAATCTTAAACCCACTTCTTAGCCGCCTGTATGCAAAGCCTTTAGAGAATGTGAGCAAAGAAATCGCGCATATAATTCAGGGCAAAATGTGGATCTTAGCACCTGCTGGGTATTCGATGAGCTATGCTGATGTGTATTGGTGTGTTTATCCAGCAGATAGTGAGAGCCAAGCAAAGCAAGTAGCCCAAGCGGTGCAAAAGGAGCTAGACTCTGCGCCAGAAGTGCAAGCTCTTATAGACTCTCTTAGCTTTTTGCGTGATTTGCAGCCCAAGAGCGATGAGGTAGCGGCGTGGAGGGCTGGGGTTGATGATATTCTTAGTAATGGCTTTTTCATCTACTCTAGCCCTGCTAAAACTTATGCCAAAGGCTTCCGCGACCTAAGCGTGCTAAAGGAGGGCGTGGGGAGTCATTATGGTGGCAAAAGTATGTGGATACTGCTTTGTGTGAGTGGCTTTGTGTGCGCGATTTTGGCGGTATTTGTCGCGGAGTTTGTGCGCGGCGTAAAAAGCTCAAGGGCTAATAATGCCAAAAGATAGTGCCCTGCCCATCGTGCTATGCGCTGATGAGAGCTACATCAAATACGCAAGTGTGGTGATGATCTCTGTGCTTAAGGCTACCAAAGCGCGAGTTAGATTCTACCTTTTAAGCGATGGGGCACTATCTAAAGCAAGCCTAGATAAGCTCTCTTATATAGAATCTACCTATCCCAATGCTAGTATTTCACACTCTTGCCACTCTCTAGTGCGCTTTGCCTCTCTGCCAACTCAAGGAGAGAATGACAGCCATATCACTTACTTGCGATTGTTGCTAGATTCTATCTTGCCACAGAGTGTTAGCAAGTGCGTTTATCTTGATTGCGATGTGCTGGTGTGTGCGGATATTGCTGGGCTTTTTTCTTATGAGTTGCACGGCGCGCTTTTGGGTGCTGTGCGTGATTTAGCCTTTAATGACGCTTCTAGCGCGTGTAGGAATCACTTGGGATTCTACTTCAATGCTGGAGTTTTGCTGCTAGATATGGAGAAGTGGCGAGAGTCAAAGGCTAGCAGGCGACTCTTCCACCTAATCGCCACGCGCCCAGAAATTACCCAAGGCTTCCACGATCAAAACTTGCTAAATGAGTGCTTTTGTGATGAGGTTTGTGAGCTGCCGTTTGGGTGGAATGTGATTGTAGCTCCGCCACACACCTTGCGCTTTATACAGGAGGATTCGGCTTTGGGTAATCATTCCGCAGATTTTGGGGATTTTAGGACAACCGCAGACCACAAGTCTAGCTCTGCCCTAAAATCCCCAAAAAACTACGAAAGCAATACCGCAATTCCTAGAATCCTAGAAGAAGAAAAATCGTCATTGCGAGACACTGCGCCAGCAGTGGCGCGGCAATCCACACTAGAATCTAGCGTGCAAGTGGATTCTATGGATTGCCACGCGGATTTTCAATCCGCTCGCAATGACAGAAAAAACGCCACAATTCTAAACGAGCCAACAAAGGATTCTAGGATTTTTACACAAGAAGTTCAAAATGTAGCCAAGTCGCAGGCAGAAGCAAAAGTAGATTCTAGTAAAAGCCCAAGCGATTCTAAGATTTTAGATGAAAAATGTGGGTTGCAAGCAAAAGCACAAGGGAGTTACCTTAGCGGTAATGACCGCAGGGCTTTTGTGCAGCTCCCGCATTTTTCGCTAAAAGCTGAATCGCCACAAGCAAAAATCCCAACGCTCCTATGTCGCCATAGCAAAGTCGCTTATGAAAGCGCACTAGAATCTCCCTATATCGTGCATTTTGCTGCGCAGCCTAAGCCGTGGGGGCGCGTGTGCTATATCAAGCAGACACACTCCACCCTAGAGCTTATAGAGTATGCAAGCCCTCACACCAAGCAGTGGTGGGAAGTAGCGCGTAAAAGCCCCTTTTTCACAGAGATTTTGCGTGCCTTTATCGCCCCCACTTTGCAAGCATATAAGACAAAGGCGATATTTGCCGCTAAGACCAAAGCCCCTAGAATCTATGCTGCCCTGCACGCTCTAGCAAGACTCTTTACCCCCTCCAATCCCAGCCACAAGGAAGCATAATGCCAGCCTGCCAAAATCTAGATTCTAGCACCAAGGGCACAAGGCTTACAGTCTGCTTTGATGCACGCGCGCTAATGTATATCTCTCGCTCTAGTGCCAATCGCAGCGGCATCACACTTAGTGCCTACCAAGTCCTGCTAGCTTTAAGCAAAATCTGTGAAGTTAGGCTTTTTTGCGAGCTGGAGTTCTACACACTTTGCAAAAGAGAGTGCGCCAAGCTAGAGAGCTTAAAGGGCTTTAGCTTTGTCAATAGATTTAGCCTTGTAGAGCGCGCTTTGTCCTATCTGTGCTATCAAAAATACTCCATTTGCCACTACTTAAGAGAGCGCAATCACCCCATTTTAGACCGCGCTATGTGGGCGGTGTTTCTGCCATTTATCATTCTAGCGCGCTACCACAAGCTAGGGTCAAGCACACTAGAATCTATGCAGAGCTGCGATATTCTCTTCTCTCCCTACTATGCCTTTGCTAAAGAGATCGCCGCGCTAGATTCCGTGCGCTTCACGCTTCTGCACGATGTGATCCCAATTGTCTATGAAGAGCATTTTAGAATGAGTGATATACCTATTGATAAGCTATTGAGACAGGTATTGAGACAGCGGCACGATTTTTATGACATAGCCGACTCGCTTAATGTAAAGGACTTTTATATCACAAACTCTGCTTTTACCAAAGCCGACTTCCTTAAGCACTTCCCTACTAGGCTTTGTGAGAGCCATATCAGCGTAGCACTGCTTGGCGCAGATAGGGAGATATTTTACAGAGATTTTGATGAGCGCAAAAACGCGCAAATAAGAGAGCGATACCATATCCCGCACAATGCGCGCTATATCTTTAGCCTATGCTCGCTAGACCCTAGGAAAAACTTGATTTTTGTCGCGCGAAATTTCATCGAGTGTATCAAAAAGCACAATATCAATGACCTAGTGCTAGTGCTTGGAGGTGGGGCGTGGGAGAGCTTCATAGGCGAGCTAGAATCTAGCTTTGACTCTTTGGGAGAGCTTAGGGGTAAGATTATCCGCGCGGGCTATGTTGAGGATAGGCACTTGGCAAATCTCTTTAGCCATAGTCTTGCAAGCGTGTATCTTTCTACTTATGAGGGCTTTGGACTGCCGGTGCTAGAGTCTATGAGCTGCGGCTGCCCGACTATCGCTTCTAGCACGACTTCTGTGCCTGAAGTGCTGGGCAGTGGCGGCATAGCCCTAGACCCAAATGACGCCCTAGGCTTGCAAGAAGCGATTTACAAAATTTATAGCGATGAGAGCTATGCTAAGGAGCTAAGTCAAAGGGCTTTAGAGCAGGCGGGTAGGTTTAGCTGGGGGGCGTGTGCTAGGGAGATGTATAACGCATTCTCACACGCTTTGGGCAAGCAGGATTCGGCTTTGGGTGAGCAATGCGGCAGTGTTGCGGATTTTACTAAAGAAACATCGCCTACGGCGAGCGGTGTCCCTTGTTTTGTGAAAGGCA
>OWHX01000578.1_pt1 | contig 19807 bp, 16 predicted proteins | sample 1732801 | NCBI WGS metagenome assembly OWHX01 (sample SAMN05065755, study PRJEB22554) | human gut metagenome | biome: ENVO:2100002; feature: ENVO:00000062; material: ENVO:00002003 | host: Homo sapiens | place: USA
CTTCTAGCTTCGTCGGCAGCGTCAGATGTGTATAAGAGACAGGAGTTATGCTATCTAGTGCGGCGTTTGCGCGTGCGCGATAAGCGGTAGATAGCACTTGGCTTATCTTCATACAGTCCCCTAGAATCTAGTGCGATAATATCAGCTACTTGCAGGGCAAACTCTAGGGAGAAAGCCTCCTTTGTGCGATTGGCAGAAGTGGAGTAGAGCCCCCCAAAATAGCGCAAAAACTCCCTATGTAAAGGATCTTTAACAACGCGGAAGGATTTTTTATTAGGCAGGATAGTGCTTATCTTGCTTGCTTGGCGGATAAAGCGTTTATGCGCGTTTGGGACTCGGCTACATCGCATAAGATCAGCAAAGCTCCCAAAGGTGCGTAGGGTCTCTTGGTCTTCTTGGCGGTTTTTGGCGCGATTGAGCCTGTGCTTATCGAGTGAGAGAAAGCCCGCAGTAGTGTCAGTTTGCGCCAAAATAATGGGCGAAAACTCTCGCACTTTTTTGCTAGCAAAGTGCTTAAGCCACGCGTAAGCGAGATCTCCGCGATACCACAGGCTAAATTTAAGCGCACAAGATAGCTCTAGCCGCACAAAGCCCCTTTGGATTAGCAGGCACTCTAGCTGCTTGCAGTTATGCGCTTTGTGCTGCCCTAGCTGACTTGGGCGTTGCGCGTATTTTTCGCGCTGCTTTTTATCTACGCTCAAGCAAAAAAATCCTGCAAGGCTCGTGGGGTGTTGATGTCATTTTGCTGGATTTCGCGGATAGATTCTGCGCCCACAAGCGCGGCGGCTATGGTGGTGAAGTATGGCACAGAGCTTTTAAGCACTTGGCGGCGGATTTCTCTAGCGTCATCTTTGGTCTGGCTATCATCGCTGGTGTTTATCACAAGCGCGATGTCATTATTCATTATCAAGTCTTGGATATTGGGGCGACCTTGCGAGATTTTTAGCACACAAGTTGAGGGAATCTCTGCGGATTCTAAAATCTTGTGCGTGCCTTCAGTCGCACACACGCTAAAGCCTAGCTCAATGAAGCTTTTTGCAATCTGTGTGGCATAGGGCTTATCGCAATCTGCTAGGGAGATAAAGAGCTTGCCAGAGGTTGGGAGAGTGTTTTTACTCGCACTTTGTGCTTTGGCAAAGCTTATCCCAAAACTTGGGGAAATCCCCATAACCTCGCCTGTGCTTTTCATCTCTGGTCCTAGCAGCAAGTCTGCGCCACTAAGCTTGTGGAATGGGAAGACAGAGTCTTTGACTGCGATATGTGTGTAGGGCTTGGATTCTAGGGGAGATTTGGTGAAGTCTATGCGCTTATGCTTGTCATAAAATTGCAAGGCTTCGCGCAAATCGCCCTGCCACATCACGCGTGTAGCGACCTTTGCCAGCGGGATTCCACTAGCCTTGCTCACAAATGGCACAGTGCGGCTCGCACGCGGATTTACTTCGATGATATAGAGCGTGTCTTTGTGGATAGCGTATTGGATATTGATAAGCCCTACAATGCCAAGCTCTAGGGCGATTTTGCGCGTGCTTTGGCGGATTTCATCAAGCAGATGTTCTGCGATACTGACACTTGGCAGCACGCTCGTAGAGTCTCCAGAATGCACCCCTGCTTCTTCGATATGCTGCATAATCCCGCCGATATACACTTCCTTGCCATCGCTTAAGGCATCGACATCAAGCTCGATAGCGTGGTCTAAGAATTTATCAATCAGCACAGGAGAGTCCTCGCTCACTTTAACAGCTTCTTCCATATATACGCGCAGCTCATCGGGATTTTGCACGATCCGCATAGCCCGCCCCCCTAGCACATAGCTAGGGCGCACAAGCACAGGGTAGCTAATCTGGCTTGCCACGCTGAAGGCTTGCTCTTTGGTATAGGCTATGCCATTTTCTGGCTGCTTTAGCCCAAGCGCATTGATAAAGTGGGCAAATTTCTCTCTATCTTCGGCAGTGTCGATGACTTTGGCACTTGTGCCGATGATGTTGGCGTGGATTTTAGTAAGTGAGTGGGCAAGCTTTAGCGGCGTCTGCCCGCCAAAATGCACGATAATGCCATCTGGATTCTCTCTCTCAATCACTGCGCGCACTCGCTCGAAGTCGATAGGCTCAAAGTAGAGCATATCGCTGGTGTCATAATCGGTGCTCACGGTCTCTGGGTTGCAGTTATACATTATGCTTTGCACGCCCAAATCTGCTAGGGCGAAGCTCGCATGCACACAACAATAATCAAATTCGATGCCTTGACCGATGCGGTTAGGACCACCACCGATAATCATAACCTTAGCTGGCGTTGGCTGCTGCTTGGTGGATTCGGCTTTGCGCGATAAATCGTGGATTCTGCGCGATTGTCGGCGGTCATTACCACTAAGGTAACTCCCTTGCCAATCGCTTGAAAGCCCCGATTTCTCATCGCAAATCCTAGAATCCTTTGCTAGCTCGCTTATATTTTGGGCGTTGTTCTTACAATCGTAGCTTTTTTCAAAAGTGGATTCTAGCCCCAAATCCTGCCGCCTATCTGCGTTTTGAGAAATCACATTTTGGGCTTCACTCCTAGAATCCACTTTTTTATTTTCAGCAGATTTTTCACGCCCAGCCTGTTTTTCTTCTTCAAGGATTCTAAGAATTGCGGTGGGGCTTTCGTAGTTTTTGGCAAATTTTGGGGCAGAGCTAGACTCGTGGTCTGCGGTTGCTCCAAAATTTGCCAAATCTGCGGAATGCTCACCCAAAACCAGCGAAGCGGTGCAAGGCGCAGCCGCAGCAGGTTTCTTTAGTAAAGCTGAATCCATTAAGGTGAAAGTTGAGTAAAGATAGGGCGTCTTCGCTTCAAACTCTGCCGCACAAGTATCCACCTCTTCATACACAGCGACTATGCCCATTTCTTTGCGCAAATTATACAGCTCGCTCTCGCTTATCTCTAGTCGCTCCTTTCTCTCCAGCTCGTAGCAAATCATCTTATCGCTAAAGCCTTGCGACTTTAGGCGGCGTAGCTTTGCGGGGTCATTTAGCACATCGCTGGTGATAGAGCTTTGCGCTGCTACTAGCTCGCTAATTTGGTGGAGAAACCACCTATCAATCTGGCAGAGACTATGCACTTCTTCCACGCTAAGCCCCAAGCGGAAGCAATCTGCCACATAGAGTAGCCGCTGCGCATTTGGGCGGCGGGTTTCTTTACGCGCTAGGCTTAGGTCATCTGTGAGTGAGTTTAGCCCATAGTAGCCACACTCTAGGCTGCATAACGCCTTTTGCAAGCTCTCTTTAAAGCTCCCGCCAATCGCCATAACCTCGCCGATAGACTTCATACTCGTGCTAAGGGTAGAATCCGCTTTTGGAAACTTCTCAAAGGTAAAGCGCGGGATTTTGGTAACGATATAATCAATGCTAGGCTCAAAGCTAGCAGGCGTGCCGGTAATGTCGTTTTGTATCTCATCTAGGCTAAAGCCCACCGCTAGCAAGGTGGCAATCTTGGCGATGGGGTAGCCTGTGGCTTTGCTCGCAAGCGCGGAGCTGCGTGATACGCGCGGATTCATCTCAATCACCGTCATTCTGCCATTTTTGGGATTTATGGCAAACTGCACATTGCTCCCGCCTGTATCTACGCCAATTTCTCTTAGGATTTTGAAGCTCGCATCGCGCATTCTTTGATACTCTTTATCTGTAAGTGTGAGTGCTGGGGCTATGGTGATAGAATCCCCTGTATGCACGCCCATAGGGTCAAGATTTTCGATACTGCATACGATTATGCAGTTGTCATTTCTATCGCGGATAACCTCCATTTCATACTCTTTCCACCCTAGCAAGGACTCTTCGATGAGAATCTCACTAATAGGGCTTGCCTCTAGCCCCGCTTTTGCCAATGCCTTAAACTCCTCGATATTATACGCCACGCCGCTGCCCCCGCCTGCTAGCGTATAGCTCGCGCGGATAATGAGCGGGAAGCCGATGTCATTAGCAGCCTTTAGGGCTTCTTCTTCTGTGTAGGCATAGTGGCTTTTGGGCAGATCCATTCCTATCTTTAGCATTGCTTCTTTGAAGGCTTGGCGATCTTCGCCCTTTTTGATCGCCTCTGGCTTTGCCCCTAGGAACTGCACGCCCTCTAGCAGCCCACTCTCGTGCAGCTCCATAGCGATATTAAGCGCGGTTTGTCCGCCCATCGTGGGTAAAATCGCATCAACTCCCTCAAGCTTGATGATATTTCGCACGACTTCTTTAGTAATTGGCTCGATATAGGTGCGATCGGCTAGCTCTGGGTCTGTCATAATCGTAGCGGGGTTGGAGTTAATAAGCACCACGCGATAACCCAAGCTTTTAAGCGTTTTAGCCGCTTGCGTGCCCGAGTAGTCAAACTCACACGCCTGCCCTATGACAATGGGACCTGAGCCAATGAGCAAAATCGTTGTAATATCCGTGCGTTTAGGCATTGAAAGCTCCTATGTGAAGTCTAACTCTTTGCGCTTGCAAAGTAGAATCTGTAAGTAGAATCTAGGCGGGCAAAAAATCTAGCCATTATAGGCGAAGTCTAATAAATCTTTGCTAAAGCCTAAGGGCGCGCAATGTGTGTGAAGTGGTGTATAATACGCGCAAAATTCCCACCTACAAAGGCGCATTGATGAAGATTGCTATCAATGGATTTGGACGACTTGGGCGAGCGATCGCACGCGCTGCACTTGCAAAAGGCGTAGAAATAGTAGGGGTCAATGACATAGCAAATAGTGAGAATCTAGCCTATTTGTTTGAGAAAGATTCTATGCACGGCGCACTAGGACAAAGCGTGCGATTTAAGCAAGGCAGCCCCTATAATGCGCTTGTCATCGAGCAAAAGTGCCAAGATCAAGCCTTGCAAGATGTATCCACCAAGCAAGCCCCCCAAATCCTGCGCGAAATCCCGCTATTTTCCTGCGCAAATCCGCTGGAGCTAGACTTTGGCGCACTAGGGGCAGAAGTAGTGGTAGAATCTAGTGGGCTATTTTTGCGCTCTAGCGATGTCTCCCACCACCTTGACAAGGGCGCAAAACGCGTCATCATCTCTGCACCAGCTACTGATGATACCGCTACCTTTGTGCTAGGAGTCAATCACACTGCTTATGCTGGGCAGCAAATCATCTCCAATGCCTCTTGCACGACAAACTGCCTAGCTCCCATTGCTATGGTGCTTGAGAGGGAGTTTGGGATCGATCGCGCAAGCCTTACGACAATCCACAGCTACACTAATGACCAAAGCCTTTTAGATGTCGCTCACGCAAGTGATAAACGCCGCTCCCGCGCCGCTGGGCTAAACATTATCCCCACTTCCACAGGCGCGGCAAAAGCTCTCTACAAAGTCCTCCCAAGCCTAAAGGATAAAATCCACGGGCATAGTGTGCGCGTGCCTGTGGCTGATGTCTCTATGGTAGATCTAAGCGCGTATTTATCGCAAAAGGTGGATTCTAGCGTGATCAATGCGCTTTTTGAAGCAGAATCTAAGGGCGCGTTAAAGGGGATTTTGGGCATAGATTCTAGCTATGGGGTGAGCAGTGATTTTATCAACGATACGCGTAGTGCGATTGTCGCGCAGGATTTGAGCTTTGTGCTGGGGAATATGTGTAAGGTTATGGCGTGGTATGATAATGAGTGGGGGTATGCACACAGAATCATCGACATAGCGCACTATGTGCTTTAATGGTGGATTCGGCTTGTAGCGATAAATCGGCGATTGCTTCACGCGCGCCGCGGTTACATACGCCAAGTATGCGCCCTTGCACGCGCTTGCAAAGCCCCGATTTCTCATCTACAATCCTAGAATCCACTTGAAAATCTTGCTGCCTAGTTGCTTGGCTATCTCACGCTTTCAGTTTTGTGTTTGCAGTGTTCTTTTTAGTTTTACCAGCCCCACCGCAAATCTTAGAATCTTTTGCAGGGCGATACAATTGCAAACCCTAGAATCCTGTGCGCACTTGTTTGGATTCTAGTCAAAGCGCGCAAGTTAGATTCTAGCTCCTAGAATCTAAATCCAATCAAGCAAGATATTTTTCGCGTTCTTGCTAGCGATGTGCGCGCGCAGGTCGCTTATCTTTTGCTCCCCATCGCTGAAATACCGCTCGTGTGTCTCACACGCGATATACTCGATTTTCTCGTGCAAGTCTAGGTCTAAAAGCTTATGCATAATCTCAAACTCCGCGCCTTCTATATCGATTTTTAGGAAGTAGATTCTAGGGACTTCTTGCAAAAGCTTTTGCAAATACTCGCATAGGTCTATGATCTTTACTTGATGTGTGATCCCACACTCCCAATCTCTGCTATCCCCACTGCCTGCAAGATAGCTGCCTTGTGAGATGAGTGAGTCAAGGTGCAGCTCCATTTGCCCATTTTGCGTGGAGAGCGCGGCGTTGTGCAAGATGACATCGGTGTAATTAGCATATTTAGATTCTAGGAGTTTGAAAAGGAAAGGATTAGGCTCGAAGCTATGGACAAGCCCACCACATCGCAGGATAATATCGCTAATGAGCCCAGCGTGCGCACCACAATCGACACAGACAGGCTTGTGGCTAGCTAGATTCTGCCCCCCCCCTTAAGGAGTTTTTATCAGTGTGTAGAAGCATATTGTAGAAAATCCCGTAGTATGCTTGCGGAATGTGCGCATTAAAGAGCCGTAGCTGCAAGCCACCAAGCCCATTTGGATCGGCTAGGGCTTCTTGCAAGTAGGGAAGCCTGTGGAGCTGGCTTAGCAGATGGCGAAGTGTCGTTAGCTTGCGCTTTAGAATGTGTAGCATTGTGTCTCCTTGTGGTGAAATGTGCGAATTGTATCGCTACAAGCTTGCATAGAGATTAAGTGCTTCTTCTATCGCCTTGTCCATATCATAGTATTGGTAAGCCCCCAAACGCCCGATGAAAAAGACATTTTTAAGCTTTTTGGCTTCTTTAGCGTAGGCTTCATAGGCGGCTTTGGCGGCTTGGGTGGGCAGGGGGTAGTATCGCTCATCGCCGAGTCGCCACTTTTTGGGGTATTCATAGGTGATGATAGTGTGCGGGGCTTTGGTATCTAGGAAGTATTTATGCTCGATTATGCGCGTGAAGTCGTAGTTTTTAGGGTAGTTGATGACAGAGCTGCTGCCAAAATACTCTCTCTCTAGGCGCAGTGTCTTTAGCTCTAGGCTGCGGTAGGGCAGCTCGCCAAATTTATAGCCAAAATACTCATCAATCGCCCCGCTATAAAACACCCTATCAAATGCCCCCACATCAATCCCGCTAGATTCTAGCTCGGCAAACTCTATGCCAAGCCGCACTTCTATGCGCTTGCTTGTAATCATCTTGGCAAACGCCGCGCTATATCCCTCTAGTGGTATGCCTTGATATGGGTCGGCTGGGAAGTAGCGATCATCTTTAGCGATGAGAATCGGCACGCGCGCAAACACGCTAGGATCTAGCTCTTCTGGACGGCATTGCCACTGCTTAAGCGTGTAGTGATAGAAGATATTTTCATAGATAAACTCCGCGATCATCTCTAGCTCTTTATGCTTCCTTAGCTCCAAAATACTCACCCTAGAGCCAAAGCCAAAGGTGCGCAGCAAGGTGGATTCTAGCTCTTTGGCTAGAGCGTGGGGGAAAATCGCATAAAGCGCGTTGAGATTGAAAGGGACAGGCACTAGCTGCCCCTGCACAAGCCCAAAGACCTTATGCATATAGGGGTAGAAAAGGCTAAATCGCGTGATATACTCCCAGACTTTAGGGCTTTTGGTGTGGAAAATATGCGCCCCATAGCTATGCACCAAAATCCCGCCCCAATCCTTATCCGCGCAGTTGCCCCCGATATGATCGCGCCTATCGATAAGCAAGACCTCTTCTCCCCTGTCATTTGCCAGCCGCTCGGCTAGCACAAGCCCGCTAAGCCCTGCTCCTACGATGAGATTTCTCACATTTACTCCTTAGTGATTTTAGATTTGTGGATACGCACGCTAAAGGCATAGATACGCTTGGTATCGCCTGTGATCTCTGTGCCAAAGAGTGGCTTAGGGGCGCGTAGCTCGAAGTGGTGCTTATAGCTTGGCATTATCCCAGCAGAGAAGCTCTTATAGCGCACAAAGACATTGAGCAGCCGCTCGGCGATAAAGCCATAAATGCGGCTTTGGTAGGCATTATATCCGCTTAGATCGATCCTAGCTTGTGCTTCTAGCAGAGTGCCAAAGAGAAATTCGCAGTATTCTTGGTAGAGATCTTTGCGCATGATAAACATATTGCACCAGCTAAGAGGCGTGCCGGGTGTGAAAAGCACTGCCTCCATAGACTCTACCAAATGCGGGAATTTCTCGCGGATAATGTCTATGACTATGTCTAAATCCCTTTTGCGATGATCGCGTGCGTAGATGTCGTATTGACTTATAGCAGATGAGACTTCAAAGCCGTGCGGGACGATTATGGGGCTAGCTAGGATTATGGGGGATTTTTCTAGCTCGGCTAGGATCGTGCCTCTATCTAGGCGAAATTTGCGCACAATATCGCTAGGCTTGACATTCACGCGATTGACATCAAGGCGTTTTTTGCGCCTAGTCTTGCCGCTAAAGTCCAGCACCCTGCGGTAGTGAAACAGCCCATAATAGCTAGAATCCACATTTTTCCACGCCCAATACATCGCCGTAAGCTCGCAGAAGTGGGGGTTGAGATGAGAGATATTATCGCCGCTAGAATCTAGCAAAATCTGCTCCCCCCCCCCCCCGTTTTAGCCGCGATGCTTTTTTGCAGGCTTTGAATCTTGTCTTTCCCCATATTTGCCGCGCCTACGATGATAGGGCGTAAAATCTCGCTGCCATAGATATAGCCAGCTTGATGTGTGCAAACTACAATATGTAATGACTTGGGCATTGCACCTTCCTTATAAGTAAAAGTAAGTAAAAGTGGATTCTAGCCTAGCTTTTGGGATTTAGGCTCTTTTTATACACACGCACCCCAAAGAGATAGAATCGCTTGTGCTTTTCGTTTATATCCCAGCCGATTAGGGGCTTGGTATGCTTGGTGAGAAGCAGCATAGGAGCTTCTAAGATTTTTAGGGTTTGGGTGTGCCTTTGATATGCGAGCCAGATATTAAACATTCTTTCACTTAAGAAGCCATAAATCCTAGCTTGATAAGGAGTATAGTCGCTTAGGTCAGTTTCTTTGCTTAGGTCAAAAAGCAGAGAGAAAAGCCACTCGCAATAGGAGAAATACAGCTCTTTGCGCATTATAAAAATATTGGCTATATGCCACCTAGGCGGATAGGTGAAAAGGGTGGATTCTAGCGCGGCTTGCATCTCTGGGTGGCGAGATTTGATAAGCTCGATGATCCTGTCTAAATCTTTTGCGTAGTGGTAGTGTGCATAGATCCCATAATTATCAAGCCCTTCATCACAGGGGAGATTGTAGTGGTTTTTGTAGCCTTGTGGGAGGATTATGTCGTATTCTTGTAGGAGCTTGGTGATATTCTCGGTCGTGAGTCCTTGTCGCTTAGGGTTGTAGCTGCGAGGTGAGGCGATGATAGGATAGTCTGTGCGGATCTGCTGGGCTTGCTCGCTTAGATCCAAAATCCTGCGGTAATGAAATAGCCCATAATAGCTAGAATCCACATTTTTCCACGCCCAATACATCGCGGTAAGCTCGCAGAAATGGGGGTTGAGATGAGAGATATTCTCTCCGCTATCATCTCTTAGTATAAAGGGCGTTGGCTTTTGCGCGCTTTTGCGGGAGTCTGCGCGGTGGGCTTGCTCATTACCGCTAAGGTAAATCCCTTCGCCCACCGCTTGACAACCCACAAAACCAGCGACAGCGGTGCAAGGCGCAGCCGCAGCAGGTTTCTTTAGAAAATCATCGCAAAATCCTTCCGCCTGCGACTCGGTTAGATTTGTAGCATTTGGCGCGTTACTTCCGTCATTGCGAGCCGATTTATCGGCGTGGCAATCCATTTCTAAAAAAGCTTCGTTGTGCGTTTGAGTAGAATCCGCGTTTTGTGCGTTTGTATAGATTGCTTCGGCGATTGTATCGCCTCGCAATGACAAAGAGCTAGAATCTAGCGCGATCTGCCCCCCCCCCCCCTAATCGTAAATTTTTAGGCAGTTTGGATTCTAGCTTCTCTTGCAAGCTCCTTGCTCCCTCGCCCATATTTGCCGCGCCTACGATGATCGGGCGCAGGAGCTCGCTAGCGATGATAGGTGTAGAAAATTTATGGTAGCACACAAGGATCGTGGCGCGGGGCTTTGGGGTGGCTGGGTCTTTGGGCGTGAGAGTATCTGGCACGGCATATCCTTATTTGTATCAAACATATCATCAAATATATCAATGGGGAAGCGGAATTATAGCTGTTTTTTTTTTTTTTGATACACCGCACGCGCAAAGGCGTGAAATAGGCACTTTTAAAGTAGGGTAGGAGGCTTGCAGAGCAAAGGTGAGTTGCTATTTCCTACGCGCTTTCCACTTCTTAAATCGCGCATATTGCTGCAAAATTTTTGTAAAGATTTTGCCAAGCTTACATTGATAGAGATTTATGGTCGCAATATTTTGGGCAATATGCGTAGAAATCTCATAAAGCAGGCTTTCATAGTAGGTGGGGTAAGGCTTAGATATGGATAAGGGATAGTCGCTATTGACTCTAGCGGGATTATCATCAAGCAGGCTGGCTAGATCGATAAGTGAGGGCAAGGTGGCACTACCGCATTTAACTAGGTGCAGAAGTGTTTGGCTCTCTATGCTAGCGCGAAATAGCGTGAGATCATAGAGAGTGTGGAGATTGTGGGCTTTGGCAAGGGCTAGGATCTCACTCATTGCCTTTGTTTGATCTCCCCAGTGCTGTGCCTGCCATTTTGCGCGATCTTGGTGCCCTACGCGGTAGCAGTAGGTGGTGTCTGTGAGTGCGTAAAATCGCTTAGCTAGTAGCATAGCTTGGATAAAAAATACAGGGTCTTGGTAGCGTTTCAAAAGTGGGTAGTGTAGATTGTGTGTGAGCAAAAACTCTTTTTGATAGATGAAGCGATGAAAGCCAAAGTCAAACTGCCACTTATCATAATCAATAAAGCCTTCTTGCGTGAAAGTGTAGCCATAAAACTCTCTAGGGTATGTGGTTTTTATTGTGCCATTGATATAATCACTAAAGCCCCCGCCACAAATTAGCGCATTAGCGTGCTTTGCCTTTGTGTAGAGTCGCTCTAGGGTCGTGGTGGTGGGGTAGAAATCATCAGGATCCATAAAGGCGATATACTCGCCGCTTGCTCTCTCTAGTCCATTATTACGCGCTACTGCTACGCCTTGGTTTTCTTGCTGTATGTAGATGATCCTAGAATCTTTGCTCGCGTATTGTTGCGCGATCTCTCCGCTAGAATCTGTGCTGCCATCATCTATGCAAATGACTTCTATATTTTTATGGCTCTGCCCTAGCACAGAGTCTAAACACTGCGCGAGATAGGATTCTACATTGTAGATAGGGATAATGACAGAGACTAGCGCGCTCATAGTCCCTGCTTATTAGCATAGAGTGGGCGTGCTTGTATGGGTAAGCTCTGCCACGAGATAGCAAGACAATGAAGCTTTGCCAAATGGGAGAGATTGCTAAAGAAAATGGAGAGTGAGACTCTGGGGATAAGATAATAGAGAAGTCGCTCTACATTATGCCCCCCCCCCCTAGAGAATTTCTAGCTTTCCAGTGCTTAAATCGCGCATATTGCTGCAAAATTTTTGTAAAGATTCTGCCAAGCTTACATTGGTAGAGATTTGTAGCTACGATACTTGCAGCACAATGCTCGGAAATCTCATAGAGCAAGCTCTCATAGTAGGTGGGATAAGGCTTAGATATGGATAATGGATAGTCGCTATTAACTCTAGCAGGATTGCTGTCAAGTAGCTTGGCTAGATCGATAAGCGGGGGCAATGGGGCAATACCGCGCTTGACTAGGTGCAGAAGTGTCTGGCTCTCTATACTAGCGCGAAATAGTGTGAGATCATAAAGAGTGTGGAGATTGTGGGCGGTGGCGATAGAGAGAATCTCGCTCATTGCTTTTGTTTGATCGCTCCAGTGCTTTGCCTGCCATTTTGCTCTATCTTGGTGTCCTACGCGGTAGCAGTAGGTGATCTCAGGTATCGCGTAAAATCGCTTAGCAAGTAGCATAGCTTGGATAAAAAATACAGGGTCTTCATATTTGGTATAGAGCGGCTGGAAAAGCTTATGCCGCAGCAAAAATTCTCTGTGGTAAATAAATCGTATCCAGCCAAAGTCAAACTGCCACTTATCATAATCGACAAAGCCTTCTTGCGTGAAAGTGTAGCCGTAAAATTCTCTAGGGTATGTGGTCGATATTGTGCCATTGATATAGTCGCTAAAGCTCCCGCCACAAATCACAGCATTAGCTTGCTTCGCCTTTGTGTAGAGTCGCTCTAGGGTCGTGGTAGTGGGGTAGAAATCATCAGGATCCATAAAGGCGACATACTCTCCGCTTGCTCTCTCTAATCCCTTGTTGCGTGCTACTGCTACGCCTTGATTCTCCTGCTCTACATAAATGATCCTGCGATCTTTTGTGGCATACTCTTGTGCGATTTTTCCACTAGAATCCACACTACCATCATTGATACAGATAACTTCTATACGCGAGCAGCCCTGCGCCAGCACAGAGTCCAAGCACTCTGCAAGATAGGATTCTACATTGTAGATAGGGATAATGACAGAGACTAGCTTCATCACGCGCTTTCCTTATGACCACACTTTGCTATTAGAGCTATCAGTAGTCCAAAGAGCAGAAAAAGCACAAGTGTGCCAGCGCGATTTGGCAGGGCGTCAAAGCAGTTTGCCACTATAAGCCCTAGAATACTAAGCGATAGCCCAAGCGCAAAGGCGCGCGAGATAGTCGATAAGCTGGTGCATTGATAGAGCTTGCGCGCTTGTAGTAAAAGCCACAAGTGTAACCAAACGATAAGCCCAAAGCCCACGATCCCTAGCTCAAACCACAGATATAAAATGCCATTATGATTTGTCCAATAAAATGGCAGGATACTCCCATCATCGTGCCTATGGATATAGTAGGGGATTTGCTCACCACTCCCAAAGATACGCACAATATTTTTGGCAAAAAGCCCAAGCCCAAAGCCATTTGGGCGCAATGGGTTGTCTAGTATCCCTAGCCAAGTAGCCTTGCTCATCGCCAAACGATTAAGTGATGAGTGCTCCCAGATCAGGCTAGGGTCTCTTGGAAAAGACTCGGGCATACAATGCTGCACGCTATCGCAATTATTATCAAATCGCCCCATAGCCGCGGGAGGTAAGCTCCACACTTGCGTGAAATTATCAAGCATAGCAGCGAGATTATAGCGGGGCGATAAATGCGCACTTACATAGTAGAATCCCACGCCGCACAGAAGCACTACGGCACTTACGCCAGCAAGGATTCTGCTTTTATGGCGGTAGGGGAGCAAGATAGCAGGAAGCAGCATAATCACACACAGACAAATATGGAGAAACCGAGTATTGGCAACAATGCAGGCTAGGATATTAAGCCCCACGAGCAATAAAGCCAGCTTGCTAGGCTTGGTGCAAAAAAGCGCGACACTAAGACTTAGAGAAATGATGAGAAAAAACGCATAGCCTGTTTGTGCTTCTGTAAAGAAAAATGGCATAGGGCGATAGGAGCCAAGCATAGCGATAAAGCTTAGGTCATTTGCTAGTCCGTAGTAAATAAAATCCCCTATCGTAAAAATAGGCTGCAAGGAAAAGATTATCAACAAAGCATAGATAATGCGAGCTTGCGAGCTTGGCTTGATAGTATAAAAGTAGAGCGAGATAAGCAAGAGAAAAAGACTTGGCTCTAGGAGAAATCTCCGCATAAAGCTCCAGCTTAAGTGTCTATCTGCGGTAAAGTATAAAGAGAGCAAGCTTAGGGCAATAATGCCTAGCAAAAGGATAAAAAATAGAGAAACCCTAGCAAAATAATGCGCTAGATTTTGCTTGAAATGTGGCAGAGCTATAGCACCTAGGATAAAGCAAAGCGCAGCGATATAAAGCGCGCTAACTCCAGCTTTGAAAAGTGGATTTGGCTTAAGATTGGCTTCACCTGTGCTAAGGAGCATAAGCCCTATGCATAGGACTAGCCCAGCGCACGCAAGCATAGCACTAGAGATTTTAGCAAGCACCATCGCCAATCCTTAAGATCTTCCTAATAGTTTTGTTTGGGATTGGGGATTATAGCGTATTAGGAGACAGGGGGACTAAGTGTTAGAGTTTCTTTTGTCTGCAAAGCCACAGGGATACCATCGCTATGCTCCCATTTATTGGGGCAGTAATCACAGGATTTGAAAAAATCTTGCGCATAGAAGCGCAAAATATCACTAGAGAGCGTGCTAGAATCTAAGGAGACAAAATCCCCAGCAAACTCCGCTTGTGAGCGTAGCTTGGCTAGAGAGCTAGCAAGCGAGCAGACAAAGATACCACCTTTTTGCGTTTTATCGCTAGAATCTGCGCCGATGAAAGTTACACAAGGTATGTCGCAGGCTAGGAAGTTGCGCTTGTTTTCATCGTCAGTGCGATTGCGCTTGTAGATTCTACCCATATCGCGCCAAAGGGAGTTTTGATGATAGAAAATATGCTTAATGTTATGCTCCCGCAGGGCTTGTAGTATCTGCTCTTGGCGCAGCGTTTTTGTAAGCTCTGGGTTTGCGCTGTAGTCAGAGATGATGACGCGCGTCTTTTTATAGGCTAGGGAGTCTAAAAGCTTTTGTGAAAATGGAATTGTGGCATTGGTGATAAGCTCTAGGGCTTTAATCTGCTTTTTGCTAGCTAGGAAGTGCATAAGCTCTGGTAGCTGCTTGAACAGCAGCGTTTCTCCGCCAATAATATGAATGGAGGATATAGAAGATACGCCTTGCAAAAGCCTTTCTATGTCATTTTGTATGGAGTTAAGATCGGTAGTGAAGTGATCGCTTGGCGTGAAGTATTGCATTAAATTACTGCAGCCTTCACAGCGCAATGTGCATTTGGTTGTAAGCACAATGGTGAGCTGAGGTATATCAATAAATCCAAGTAAAAGACGGAGTCTTACATAAGTCGTGTCAAAGCGTTTAAGAAAAGCGCGCGCGAGCTTGGCTAGCCGCGCCTGCAGCCACGCATTACTTCGCCCCCCCCCCCATAGAAGTATTAGAAGTGTGAAAATACACAAAGCCTATGAGATTTTGTAGCTGCGCGCTATTGCGGCGGATATAGCGGTGCTTGAAGAGCTTGTTTGATAAAAGAGAAAGTCTAAGAGATAGCATTGTAATCCTTTGGAGTTATGGTAGCTAGCATTATACCAAGTAGTAAAAATAGCACGATTTGTCCATCTCGCACCGGCAAGCAGTCAAAAAGATTGCTTACAATTAGCCCAAACAGCCCAATCCCCACCCCACAGAGCAAGATAGCGCGGGGCTTGCAGACTATATGCACACCATTTAGGGGGAGTTTTTTCGCATACCACTGCGCAAAAATGTAGAGCATAAATGCTGCCACTGCGCCAAAGCCGATGAAGCCTAACTCAAACCATAGCGATATGATGTAGTTATGATTATGTGCGTGCCAGCGGTGTGTAAAGGGATAGTATAGAGAATCTGGCAAAAAGATTTTAGTGATATTTTGCGGAAATTGCTGGAAGTGGTAGCCATTGGGACGGAATGGGTTTTGCGCTATGGCTAGCAAAGTGGATTTTAGCATTGAGAGTCTAGCTAGGCTGGAATACTCCCATTGAATGTTTGATCGCTCATCAAGCGAGTGGGGAGAGCAAAAGCTCTCATCGCAGTAAGTAAATTGCCCCATTTGCGCAGGATTTGTGTGCCAAATGGTAGAGAAATTTTGCACCATAGAGTAGAAATTGTAGCGCGCTTCCCAATTTTTGCTCATCACATAAAGCAAAAGCCCTAGACTACACACAAGGATACTTAAGCCTAGCAGGATATATCGCTTATACTTGTAAGAGCAGATAAGAAATGGGACTAGTAGCATTGCCACTCCAGCTAGTATGGCAAACCGCCCTCCATTAGCAATAAGAGCGGCACAACATACTAGCACAGCTCCAAATGCCACCGCGCGCTTTATCCCAGAGACCATCATACTAAAGCCAAGTGCTAGCCCTAGTGGAAAGAGCAGGTAGAATACATACACGGTTTGGGGGGTATGATAGCCCGGGAGCATAGCCCTATACCCAAACCTCCCCCCACCATTGGCAAAAAAATCCCATATTGTAGCAATGGGGTGGTAGCTTAGTGCTAGACAAAGCCCTATAAGCAGCAGTCTTAGCCCCCTATCATCAAGCCTTGTGGTGAGCAAAAAGCCAAGCACAAGAAACAAGCTAGGCTCTAGCAAATACTGCCGAATCGCCTGCAAAGTCGCCCTAGAATCCACCGCCCAAAATAGCGAGATATACGCCATAATGATTACCACAAGCAAGCACACAAGCGCAAACCATATCCCCCCAAGCGCACGCCCTAGCCCCCTATACTCGCGCCAAAATCCAAGCGCAAACACCCCAAACGCTATGAAAAGCAAATTAACAGGAAGCTTGATAGAAACCACAGAGTAAGAAAAAGGCAAAATCGCAATACTAGTGATTACAAGTGCTAGGCTTATATACAGCGCGGTGGTTTTAAACGCGCTAGATTCTAGGGGCTTGATGGGCACAAATGCTCCTTGTTTGATAGCGTATAGTTTGCGATTCTAGGTAGCTGCTAAAAACGCGCATTCTACACTTTTTAAGGTAAAACTACTATAATTTGCGCTTTATTTTAGGCTTGTGTGGGCTGCGGTTTGCGGCAGCTGTGTTAAGGAGTGTGTGTGCTGTATTATCTCTACTCGTATTTTGATATAAATATTTTCAAATACCTTACTTTCCGCGCAGGGGTGAGCTTTTTTGTCGCGTTTGTGTTGTGCGCGTGGTGTATGCCATTTTTTATCCTATGGGCTAAGGCACGCAAGGCAAATCAGCCTATCTCCAGCTATGTCCCAGCACATCAAGGCAAAACGAACACCCCCACAATGGGCGGAAGCGTGTTTATCATCTCTGCGTGTATCGCCGCGCTTTTGTGTATCCAGCTTAGCAATCTCTTTGCCGTGCTAGGCGTGGTAACGATGGTAGTTTTTGGGCTTATTGGTGCGCGTGATGACTATATGAAAATCGCTAGAAAATCCAACGCCGGTATGAGTGCTAGGGCAAAAATGCTGCTACTGCTGCTAGCAGCATTTGGGATTAGTCTTGGGCTGCATTACGGGGCGTATTTAAGCGGTGATTTTTATATCCCTTTTATGAAAAAGCCCCTTTTTTCCCTTAGTGCGTATCCTGCGCTTATGATTGCCTTTTGGATTCTCGTCTTTCTAGCGACAACAAACGCAGTCAATATCACCGATGGGCTTGATGGCTTGGCGTGTGTGCCTTCTATTTTCGCCATTGGCACACTATGCGTGTTTGTGTATCTTGCAGGGAATGTGGAGTTTGGGCGGTATCTCTTCTTGCCCGTGGTGAATGCTGGGGAGCTTATGATCGTGGGTGTGGCGATGATCGGTGCGCTGCTAGGCTTCCTGTGGTATAACTGCCACCCTGCCCAAGTCTTTATGGGCGATAGTGGGAGCTTAAGCATTGGCGGCTTTATGGCGTATATGGCGATTGTGTCAAATAATGAAGTGCTGCTGCTACTCATTGGGCTAATCTTTGTGATTGAGACGCTCTCTGTGATGCTGCAAATTGGCAGCTACAAAATGCGCAAAAAGCGCGTGTTTCTTATGGCGCCTATCCACCACCACTTCGAGCAAAAGGGCTGGGCGGAGAACAAAATCATCGTGCGCTTTTGGATTATCGCGCTGCTCTCAAACCTAATCGCGCTCCTAAGCCTGAAAGTGCGCTAGGAGCGAGTATGCTAGAGCCACTGCCTAAAGAGCTGCAAGCAAAGGCAATCGCCAATGCCCTAGAATCTAGCTCGCCCACTAGCCGCCCTTCTATTAGTATTTTGGGCTATGGCGTTACGACCAAGCCGATTGTGGCGTTTTTGAACGCATTGGGGAAGGCTTGCGCGATTTATGATGATAAGCCAGAGGGGAAAGGGCTGGAGATGAAAAATGCGGATTCTAGCGGTGGGGGCGATGTGGAAAATATCTTGCTAGATTCTAGGGAGTTTTGCGCAGAATCTAGCGCGCTAGAGATTCTAAGCCCGGGGATTCCGCCAGATCATAGGTATTTTGGGGGGGCGAGGAGGGCAGTTAGTGAGTATGACTTTATCTGGTGGCTGGAGAATTCGGCTTTGGGTAGTCATAGCAGTGATTTTGTGGATTTTGGGGCAACCGCAGACCATCAGTCTAGCTCTGCCCCAAAACAAGCGGCAGCGGTGCAAGGCGAAGCCGCAGCAGGTTTCTTTAGAAAATCCACAAAAAGCACCACTAGCAATACCGCAAATCCTAGAATCCTAGAAGAAGAAAATCAATCGTCATCGCGAGCCGATGAAATCGGCGTGGCGATCCACAAATCCACGCAAGTGGATTCTAGGGGAGACCATTCCGCTATCGCAGAATCTATGGATTGCCACGCAAATGCTGGCGCATTTGCTCGCAATGACAACAAAACCGCCACAAGTCAAAAAGTGGATTCTAGCACCGCCGCAACTCTAAGCGACTCCGCACAGGATTCTAGGATTTTTGACAACAAAGCCCCAAATGTAAGCGAGCCGCAGGCGGCAGGATTTTGCGATGATTTTGTGGGTTGTCGAGCGCAAAGCAAGGGCGCATACTTGGCGTATGTAACCGCAGCTTTGCGCGATGACTCCCGCAAAAGCGCGCAAAAGCCAACGCCCCACACACAAATATGGGTAAGTGGAACTAATGGCAAAACCACCACCACCCAAATGCTAGAATCCATCCTCTCCCCCTTTGGCGCACGCGCTGGGGGTAACATCGGCACACCGCTTATCACACTCTATGAGCAAAACGCGCCCTTGTGGATTCTAGAGACTAGCTCCTTTGCCCTGCACTACACAAGGACCGCCACGCCTAGTATCTACGCGCTTTTGCCCCTAAGTCCTGATCACATCAGCTGGCACAATGGCTTTGAAAACTATGTATGCGATAAGCTCTCTCCGCTGGCGCGAATGGGGGTTGATAGCGTGGCGATTGTGCCTAGTGCTTTGCGCGATCATCGCTTGTGTAAGGAGTTTGCAGGGGCGATGATTTACTATGCGGATTCTAGCGATTTGCGTGCATATTTGCTTAAAAATGGGCTAGGAGATGAAAAAGCCCTAGATTCTCTGCCCTTTTTTGAGCCATTTTTGCTAGATGCGTATATCGCGCTTTGCTGTGCGTTTGCTTTGTCGCGCCAATGCCCCCATATCACTACTGCTACTTTTCTCCCCACGCTTGCTAGCTTCACAATCGGCGCACATCGTATGGAGGAGTTTTATGTCCGCGCGTTTGGGGCGGAATGGCTCTTTGTCGATGACTCCAAAGGCACAAATACTGATGCGACTTTACAGGCGATTACGCGCTATAAGGATCGCACATTGTTTTTGATCCTAGGGGGTGATGATAAAGGCGCGGATTGCAGTGAGATTTTCACGCTGCTAGCAGGGCTTAAGCGCGTGGCAATCTTCACTATCGGTAGCAATGAGCCAAAGCTCCTAGATCTCGCCGCACGCCATAGTGTCAAAGCGCATAAATGCGGCACGCTGGATTGCGCTATGGAAAAGATTTGGGCGATAATCGCAGGATTTATGGATTCTAGGAGTGAAGCACAAAGCCTAGAATCCACTTTTGAAAATGCTACCAACGCGCCAACTCTCTCTACGATTCAGCCTCCCCAAGCGCAAGAAACTTGCCCCAGCACTGCCGC
>OWHX01000600.1_pt1 | contig 19276 bp, 10 predicted proteins | sample 1732801 | NCBI WGS metagenome assembly OWHX01 (sample SAMN05065755, study PRJEB22554) | human gut metagenome | biome: ENVO:2100002; feature: ENVO:00000062; material: ENVO:00002003 | host: Homo sapiens | place: USA
GCAGTGCAGCCCGTGAACCGACGATCATTGTCGCAACGATGGGACATAGTCGGTGGCTGGATGCACAGAAAAGTATCCCGACGGATGTGTTAAAAGGCAAACGGGAGTGCTACGGATGGTTTTTCCCGGATGATGGCTTGCGGGAGAGACTGCTTGTCATTGTCGGAAGCGATAAGCGGGGAACGATATACGGACTGTTTCATTTGTCGGAGATCTTTGGTGTATCCCCGTTTGTGAACTGGTGTCATGTGGTGCCGGTGCATCGGGATGAAATCCGGCTGAGCACGGATATGGCATGTATTGCAAAGGAACCATCGGTGGAATACAGGGGATTCTTTATTAATGATGAGTGGCCTGCTTTCGGTACCTGGAGTGAGTACCATTTCGGGGGACCGAATGCGAAGGCATACGAGCCGATCTTTGAACTGCTTCTTCGCCTGAAAGGAAATTATCTCTGGCCGGCGATGTGGAGTGCACGGTTTGAGGATGACGGTCCGGGACTTCTGAACGCAGAACTTGCGGACGAGTACGGTGTGATCATGGGAATGTCGCATCATGAGCCGTGTCTGCGGCAGGGTGAGGAATACAAATATCTGCGCGGAAAAGACAGTATTTACGGAGATGCGTGGAATTTCAAGACGAACCGGGAAGGAATCATAAGATTCTGGGAAGATGGTCTGAAGCGGAGCGGTAAATTTGAGAATGTGATCACGGTTGGTATGCGTGGAGAAGCGGACACCGCGATCATGGGAAAAGGGGCAACGCTTGCGGACAATATTGAACTGCTCAGGGACGTGCTCAGAACGCAGCGAAAGCTGATCCGGGAGAATGTCAATGAAGATCTGTCGAAAGTTCCGAGAATGATCGCTTTGTACAAGGAGGTGGAGGCTTTCTTCTACGGGGATGAGACGACGCAGGGGTTGATCGGATCCAAGGAGCTTTATGATGTGATCCTGATGCTTTGCGATGACAATTATGGAAACTTAAGAACGCTTCCGACGGAGGAGATGCGTAAGCATCCGGGCGGATACGGTATGTATTATCATTTCGATTATCATGGGTGGCCGACCTCCTATGAGTGGATCAACAGTTCCTATCTTCCGAAAATCTGGGAACAGATGACGCAGGCCTATGATTTCGGAGTACAAAAACTCTGGATCGTCAATGTGGGAGACATTGCAACGCAGGAATTTCCGTTATCGTTTTTTATGGATCTGGCTTATGATTTTGAGCGTTGGGGAACGACTGCTCCAAATACGACGGATGCCTATACCAGACTGTGGGTAAAGCGGCAATTTGGCAGGCTGTCGGAAGTGCAGCAGGCGCAGATTGCGGATATCCTGACGGATTATACAAGGATGATACACAAGTGCAGACCGGAGGCGTTAAGACCGGAAACCTATCATGCAGCAAATTATCGTGAGGGTTCACGGGTGCTTGCGGAGGTCGGGCGGGTGATGCAGGCCGCACAGGATTTGTACGATGAGCTGGAGCGTGATGTGCCCGAAATACTTCCCGCTTATGTTGCGCTCGTCTGGTATCCGGCAATGGGAACGATGAATGTGCTGAAGCTTCAGCTGTTGTCCGGAATGAATCATTATCTGGCAGAAATCGGTGCACTCAGTGCCAATGATTATGCGAAAGAGGCAAAGGCATGTCTGGATGCAGACCAAAAGATCATAGAGCAGTATCATCGGTCGGATGATGCGCGCTGGTACGGAATGGGATTGTCGCAGCATATCGGGTTTACGAATTGGAATGAGGATGAGTGTAAGAACCCGCTTCTGATGCAGGTGTTACCGCTGCAAAAGCCGACGATTATAGCGACGGTGGACGGTACCGTGCAGCATGTGGAAGGCAGTCCGTGGCTGAATCAGAGAATGACGATTTCGGATTTTCTGAATCCGGAATGCAGATGTGCTTCGATCAGCCTGTACAGCAGAAGCGAACTTCCAGCATCGTTTCGGGTGATCGAAAAGCCCGAATGGATCGTACTGTCCGCAATGGATGGAACGCTTGACGGTGAAGAGAACAAGAGACTCACCATTGATGTCACAGTGGACGAGAGTGCGCTTGCGATGGCACTCACCGATGGAAGGACGCAGGGAATGATCCGGCTGGAATTGCCGGCGGGCATCTGCAAGATCAGCGTGCTGGTCGACTGGTCAACGTATGAATATGGAAACAATACGTTTGTGGATACACAGGGATGGATCGCAATTGAGGCGGAACATTACAGCAGATGCAAGGACGGTTTTGATCGGGAAGGACAACCGATGCAATGGAAATGTCTTGCCGGCTACGGAAAAACTTTATCTGCGATGAAAGCATTTCCGACGGATTCCTACGCAGATGCAGAGAATGGGGCACCGTATATCGAATACAGCATCGTGACAAAGCAGGCGGGGGATTATGAAGCGGAATTTTATATGCAGCCGTCGAATCCTGTGACAACAGAGAACCGATTGCAGTATGCAGTGTCCGTGAACGGTGTTCCAATGCAGATTTTGGATGCCGTTACGGATGATTTTAAGATCGGAGATCATCAGCCTGTGTGGGCGCGCGGTGTGCTGGATCAGATCCGGCGCCGGAGTGTACCGGTGCAACTGGAACAGGGAATCAATACGATCAGGGTCTATCCGGTCACGCCGGGCTTTGTTCTTGAGAAGATCGTGATCTATCCCCATGGAAACAAACCGGCAGAAGCCTATCTTGGACCGACAGAAACGTATCGGTGCAGGAGCTGATCATATATCAATACAGTGAGGAGCATGTCAGTCCATTTGCGGAAAGGAAATATGGCATGGGCTGACCGAAAGAGGAAGGAGAAAAATATGGCAGGAGCTTATGAAACAAAACAGTACCGCAATGTATTTGCGGAGTATGGTTATTCGGAAGAAGAAATCGAAAAAAGAGTACAGGAGACATTTGAGACGATTTTTCATGGCAGCGAAGAGGAGCGCTTTTACCATGAAGCCGGGGAGGATATGGGATTTATGGAAGATACCGGCAATCATGATGCGCGGACCGAGGGCATGTCGTATGGCATGATGGTCTGTGTACAGCTGGATAAGAAAGAGGAATTTGACCGTCTGTGGAAGTGGACAAGAACTTATATGTATATGGATGAAGGACCGGGAAAGAATTATTTTGCATGGTCCTGCGCTTTGGACGGCACAAGAAATGCGGACGGACCGGCACCGGACGGGGAAGAGTATTTTGCTATGGCATTGTTCTTTGCATCAAGAAGATGGGGAGACGGAGAGGGCATTTTTAATTACAGCAGGGAGGCAAAAGCGATCCTGCATGAGTGTGTGCATAAGGGAGAACCGGGACATCCGGGCGATCCGATGTGGGAGCCTTCCAACAAACTGATCAAATTTGTCCCGGGACTGGATTTTAGTGATCCATCGTATCATCTGCCGCATTTTTACGAGCTTTTTGCGGAATATGCCGATGAGGAGGATCGTAAGTTCTGGAAAGGCGCTGCCGAAGCAAGCCGGGCCTACCTGCATAAAGCCTGTCATCCGGATACCGGATTGTCGGCAGAGTATGCGGATTATGACGGAACCCCGCACAGCGCGCATCAGGAGATCTTCGGCCGCCACGACTGGTATTACAGTGATGCCTATCGCACGATCGCAAATATCGCGATGGACCATCTGTGGTTTGACAAGGACCCGTGGCAGGTGCAGATTGCAGAGAAATTCCAGAAATTCTACTGCGAGGATCAGAAGGATCACTGGGACGGTGTCTTTTTGACCGACGGAACCAGACTGGAGGAGAAAGCACTGCATCCGGTAGCCATCATTGCGGTCAATGCCGAAAGTGCACTGGCTGCGGACGGAACTTATGCGAAACAATGTGTTGACAAATTCTGGAACACACCTCTTAGAACCGGTGAGAGACGGTATTACGACAATTTTTTGTATATGTTTGCGATGCTTGCTTTATCGGGAAATTACCGGATCTATTAGAAATGATGATTAGAAAATGAGGTATTGGAAAAGGTGGAGAAAGTGGGACACAGTGCGGAAATGATCCAAAAGGCGATCGCACAGGAAAACGGCAAGGTACATGTGAATGCACAAAGCATTCCGGAAAAATATCAGCAGAAGAGAGCCGATGAGGCCGGAGTGATCGAGCATATCCGCTACCCGTCAAAAGATTATTTTCTAGCTGGAAAAGAAATCACAAAGGAAGCAAATGTTTATCTTCCGTATGGTTACAGCCGGGATAAAAAGTACAACGTGCTCTACCTGATGCACGGAATCGGCGGAGACGAAGCCGAGTGGGGAATGGTTGATGAGGATTCGCTGGTAAAAAGAATGATGGACAATCTGATCTATTACAAAGAAATCGAGCCGTTCATCGTGGTGACACCAAACGGACGCTCCACCGAAAACTGTGCAAGAGAAGGTTCGGATTATAACTCGTTTTATGTGTTTGGCAAAGAATTGCGTTCGGATCTGATCCCGTATATGGAAGCGCACTATTCGACCTATGCGGTGGAAGGAGATCTAAGTGCTTCAAGAATGCACAGAGCGATGGCGGGACTTTCGATGGGAGGGATGCAGACGATTAACATCGGAATCGGAGAATGTATGGATCTGTTCAGTTATTTTGGTGCATTTTCCGCAGCACCGACCAGCAATCTGGCGGAGAAGACGGCAAAAATATTAGAGGATACTCCATATACCGTTGATTATTTTTACAATATCTGCGGAACGGAGGATGAGATCGCGTACGACAGCGCGGCAGCAGCTGCAAAGAATCTTCCTGATTTATGTGATAAATTAACGGAACCTGATAATTTTATCTGGCAGGAATTAAAAGGCATGCATGATTTTCATATCTGGTATCTCGGCTTTTTTAATTTTGCGCAGATAGCCTTTAAGTAAATGGAGGTGCCCTATGAAAAATTGGAAAATGCGAAGCACCATTATGGTGATCGTGCTGGTAACGACTCTGATTGGAATCGGTGCCCTGTTTCTGATGGCGAGCAGCCGTAATCAGAAAGCGTTGAGTGAGAGTACGTCTGACAATATGGCAACATACCTGACAGCACAGGCAAACACGATCGAGAATTTTGTTACAGAGAAAGAGAATAACTTAAAGCTTTTTGGAAAAAGTTATGATGTCCGGCGTGTATTGTTAAATGAGAAAGATGCACAGGCACAGGAACAGGCACAGAAATATACTATGGAATATTACAATTCCCTCGACAATTGGGAGGGATTGTATATCGGGAACTGGGACACGACGGTGTTGACGTATCAGAATCCGGAAATGATCGGCAAAACACTGCGCGAGGGAGAACGGCTTGAAGAATTGCGCAATGCTATGCTTGACGCACAGTCCGGCGTATACGATGCCGGTATTATTGTATCTCCGGGAACCGGAAAACTTTGTCTGTCTATGTATGCGCCGATATATGATCAGAACGAGAATCCGATCGGCTATGTCGGAGGCGGTGTGTTCAGTGCCAAATTGGAAGAAGTGTTGAGCAATCTGAAGATTTCCGGTATGGAAAATACACAGTTTTATATGGTAAACACGCAGACAAAAATGAATCTGATCAATCCGGATGAAAACTTGCTGGCAACGGAAAGTGAGGATCCGATCCTTTTGGATGTGATTGATCGTGCCAATGAGCATCCGAAAACCAAAACCGGGCATTTTACAACGGACGGCAAATTTGTGCAGTATGTAAATATGGCGGGCCGTGCCTGGGTACTTGTTCTGGTATGTGATGCCAAAGAAGCCTATCGTGCTTCCAACCAGATCGTTGCGCAGCTTGCCGCTTGCTGCGTGGCCGCATATCTGCTGATCGGAATTCTGTCGTTTGTCTCGATTACGAGATGTACCAGACCGTTGGGATTTGTTGAGCGTGCAATTGTAAGACTCGGCAATCTGGATCTGACAAAAAGCAGGGAACTGGACAGGTATCTGGGGCATAAAAATGAGGTTGGTATTCTGGCGGATAAAATTGAAAAGCTGCGGCAGGCATTGGCTGAGATCGTAGGGGTATTGAACGACTGCAGCGAGAGTGTGAATGTGTCCTCGCAGTCCATTCATTCCAATACAGGCGAACTGTCCGATTATATTACGGACAATATGGCGACGACACAGCAGCTGGCAGCAGGAATCGAATCAACAAACGGGATCGTGTCTGACCTGAACGAAAAGGTGGAACATATCAATAACATGCTTGAAACGGTTGCATCACTGATACAGGATGGTGCGGATAAAAGTCAGGAACTGCTGGACAGTTCCTCCAATATCGAGAAGACATCAAAGGAGTCTTATGAATCCTCTCTGGTGAGCATTGAGCGCAATCGTACGCATATTCAGGAAGCAACATCCAAGCTCCGGGGATTGTCGGAAATCAATTCGCTGGTTGCGGATATTATGGGGGTAGCGGAGGAAACGAACCTGTTATCCTTAAACGCTTCCATCGAAGCGGCAAGAGCCGGAGAGGCAGGAAAGGGATTTGCCGTCGTTGCGTCGGAGATCGGCAACCTTGCAAAAGATTCTTCGGAGACTGCTTCGCGGATCGACGGAATCTGTGGAAATGTGAATGAAAATATTAGTGATGTTGCGGATTGTTTCACACAGCTGACCGATTATCTGGAACAGGATGTAGCACCGGCATTCAGCGCATTCAACCATATTTCGGAGGAAAACAAACAGATGGCAACGGATTTGAAATCTGTGATCGTCCAGATGCAGGAAACGTTACAGGAGTTTGGTGTGTTTTTGAATAATGTGACGCGGCAGATGAGTAATATTCAGCAGGCGTCTGAACAGAATGAACGTGGGGTTGGTGACATTGTAAACAAGACATCAAGCGCAACACTTGTTTCTGAACAGATGATAAACGTGGCAAACAGCAACAAAGAGAGCGTAGAAAAGCTCATGAAGATCATAGATCAGTTCACGGAAGAAAAACAGGTTTAGGATAAGAATGACAAAAATTGACGCGCGGTGTTATTTTACCAGTAAATGTAAAATTTCGCCGCGCGTGATTTATTTTATGTACAACGTTAGCAAACAAGCAGAATAATGTTCAAAATCCAAGCCGGCAAACCCGAATTGTTTTACTGCAATTTGTCGGCTGTTCTTCTATAGTTTTTCCCTGTTTTTGTCGGCTTTGATTTTGCTACTATTAAGATACACGAAAATCTATTTAAGGAGGAAAATAGGAGTGGGAAAAATGGGGAAAATGGGGGCGTGCATTGCACTATCCGCGGCAATGATGCTCACGAGTGTAGGCGGTATGCTGCCGTCGGATTGGAGTATTGAGACGGTATATGCGGATGAGACAAAGACAACAAACAAGACGTTCACCGCGGACCAGCTAGAAGTAAGTTGGGGAAATGCAGGGTACAAACGTGAGAATGGACAATGGAAGCTTACCTTTGCAAATCAATATGATCAGGTAAAATGGAAAGTGCCGGAGACGATTGCACTTTCAGATGTGAAGTCCGTTACATTTCATGTTGCAGATCAAATAGGATCCGTTACTTTAAAAGTGTATAATGGTGGAGATGATGCAGAACCCGCTAATACGCAGTATAATTTGACAGGAAGCGAAGAATATACGATTGAACCATCTGGAGAAGGTAGTGTTGATGCAGTTGGACTTATGACAACTGACGCAGCTGGATCAGGTTCGAAAGTTAGTCTGATCAGTGTAACATTTGAATTAAAAGAAGGAAGCGGAAGCCAGATTACTTATGGCGATAACATCATTGATAATGGAGATTTTTCAAATCAGAATTTCTCATCCTGGAGTGCTTCACTAGGAGATGCTAAGATTACAGCGGAACCTGTTGAAGATGGAGCTGATATTGGTGTTACAACATGTGGTGCTATTACAAGATCCGAAGATCGGTCAAAATCATATGAATGTTTTGCACAGGACATCACGGGAAAAGTAAGAGAAGGCGAAGAATATGAGTTTTCTTTTTGGGCAAAATTGTCGGAAGATTATATGGATTCTAAATTGAAAGATTCTCAGAAAACTGTTCAATTTCAGCCGTATTATGTGAATGGAAATGATGAGGAGGTGTATGATACAACAGGACTGATTTCCGGTACATCCGCGCAGGTCCTTGAAGCTGGAAAATGGACGAAATTCGAAGGAACATACAAGATTCCATCAGGTGCGAAGAAGGTTGTGATTCGTATTTTGGAACAGGGAGATTGGCAGGAAAAAGGTTCCTGTATCATGGGAAAATACTATGTGGCAAATGTATCCATGAAAAAGATCACAAAACCAAAACCGGAGATTGAAAATAACATTGAGGCTTGGAAAGCATCCGTTACGAAAAGTCTTGGAACTGGTTCGATCGCAGGTACTGCCATCATGTCAAGTGAAATTAAAGACGATACGTTGATGGAACTTGTCGAGAAACATTTCAATGCGGTGACATTCGGAAACGAGTTAAAGCCGGATGCACTGTTTAACTATCAGCTTGATTCGTCGATTAAAACAGAGAAGATCAATTTTAACGGTTCAGAATTGGAAGTGCCGGTTGTTAATGAAAAAGATGATAATCTTGACTTTTCCCGCGCAGATGCGATGGCAGATAAGATCCTTGAGTGGAACAATGCCCATCCGGATCAGAAGATCCGTATCCGCGGACATGTGCTGGTATGGCATTCACAGACACAGGAATGGTTCTTCCATGAGAACTATGACATTACAAAGCCATACGTAGATAAGGAAACTATGAACCGCAGACTGGAGTGGTTTATTTCCAGTGTGTTTGGTCATTATTTTGGAAAAGCTGCAAACGGAAAGTATGACGGACTCTTCTATGGATGGGACGTTGTGAATGAGGCAGTCATCGGTAACACCTATCGTACCGATAAAGTGAGTGCCGCAGAATCGCTCAATGAGATCCGGCATGGCAATAACTCAAGCTGGTGGCATGTGTATAAAAGCAACGAGTTTATCATCAATGCTTTCAAGTATGCAAACAAATATGCGCCAAAGGATGTAGAACTTTACTACAATGACTTCGGAGAGACAGACAACACCAAGTGTGAGGGTATCGTAAAACTGATCAACGACGTGAAGTCTGCAGAAGGAACCAGACTGGATGCTTTGGGTATGCAGGCACATTACAATGTGGACGGTTTCTCAGCAGCACAGTTTAAGAGTGTAGCGAAGAAGTATGCACAGGCAGCCGGCAAAGTGCAGCTGACTGAGCTGGATTTTAAGGCAAGCAGTACCTACGACGGTACAGCGGCTACAAAGGAAAGCGAATACACCAAGATGGCATACTGCCATAAGAATCTGTATGAGGCGATCAAGGCATTAAAGGAGGAAGGAACAAACGTATCCGGCATTACCGTCTGGGGTGTCATTGAGCCGAATTCATGGTTGCATTCCCAGTCGAATCTCGGTGGCGGAGCAAGCGGCTCTGCACAGTGCCCACTGCTTTTTGACGGAAACTATAAAGCAAAGCCTGCTTATTGGGCTTATGTGGATGCAACGAAACTTCAGCCGGCGATTCAGAAGGTTACCATTACAGAGGCGAAGGATGGCAATATTGCAGGAGAAACCTATACGATCGATCAGGGTGCGGTACAGGCAGAATTTATCCCGGTTTGGGATGCAGACGGTCTTACCGTACAGGTAAAAGTAAAAGATACAACCGTAAATGACGCAGATGCCGTTACGGTATATGTAGATCCGGACAATTCGGCATCGGATATCACACCGCATAAGGTGACGGTTGCAAGAACAGCTGCTGCTGCGATCGCAGGCGGATATCAGGCAACCGTCAAGGTTTCGATGAAGAATTTGAAAGTTGCACAGCAGATCAGTCTCGATGTTGTTGTAAACAATGACGGGAAGACAGGAAGCTTTAATGATCTGACCGGAAAGCAGGAGTCAAGCAGCAAGTATTATGCAGTGGCAACCATGAAGCCGGGCATCGAGAAGATCCCGTACGGAACAATTTCGGTTGACGCAGATGCAGATGCTGCATGGGGCAATGCGGTAAACATCCCGCTTACGATCAACAAAGGCTCCGAGGCTTCTGCCAATGCAAAGGTTCTCTGGGATGATGACAATCTCTATGTATATGCAACCATAAAAGACGCGGCATTGGATAAAACAGGCGCTCAGACGCATGAGCAGGATTCTCTTGAAGTGTTCATCGACGAGGACAACGGCAAGACCGCTTCCTATGGGGAGGACGATAAGCAGTATCGTATCAATTATGAAAATGAGCAGTCCTTCAATGGTAAAAAATGTCTGGCAGAGAATGTCAAGTCTGCAACAAAAACAATCGATGGCGGATACGTGGTTGAGGCTGCTTTCAAGTGGACGGATATCAAGCCGGCAAACGGAACCAAGATTGGGCTGGAATTCCAGATCAACGATGCAAAAGACGGCAAGCGTATCGGTACGTTAAGCTGGTATGATGAGACCGGAATGGGCTGGTCAGGCTCAAACGTATATGGTACGGTCGAATTAACCGGAAAGACCGGCAGCAATGGCGGAGGCTCGTCTGTAAATCCGGGAACTTCGGATACGAAGCCGGATGTGAAACCGAACGGAAAACAGGATACGAAGCCGGATGTGAAACCGGACGGAAAACAGGATACGACCATTGAGACATCCAAAGTGGAAATTACAGTTTCCGGCGATAAGAAGGCTGAGGCATCGGTAACCATAACAAAGGATGCGCAGGGAAATGTGACCAGCGCAAATGCAACGGTATCGGGATCAAAGGGAACACTTACCGCAGATGTGGTAAAGCAGCTTACCGAGGCGGCAGGAACCGAAGATCTTACGATCATCCTGCAGGTTAAGAATGCGAATGGTGATGTGAAATACACGGTTTCCGTTTCCGCAAAGAATGTGAAAAATAATAAATCACTGAAGGCATTTGTTGTCAACCGTAAGACGGGTGAATATGAACTGATCAACAGCAAGACCTATAAGGCTAAGGATGGAAATCTGAATGCAAGTTTTGGAAAGAAGGGCGATTATGTACTTCTGACGACAAAGGAAGCAGCCAGAATTGAAAAAGAAATCCTTAAGACCATCGCTCCGAAGAAAACAAAGGCAACGGTTAAAAAAGGAAAAACAACGGAGTTTAAGCTTGACAGCAAGCTGAATCAGAACAATGTAAAGAAGGTAACCTACAAAACTTCCAAGAAGTCGATTGCTACCGTAAACAAGAACGGTAAGATCAAAGCAAACAGGAAAGGAACGGTAAAGATCAAGGCAATCGTGACTTTAAAGAATGGAAAAACAAAAACGGTATCAATGAAGATAGCCGTTCGGTAGAAAATATTGACAGGAATACAATTACTATAGTTTGTCGGTAATTATTCCATAAAAAGCCCTCGTGACGCAAGCGGGGGCTTTTTTTATAATCAAATCACAAGAAAAGCATAATCCCAAAAGAAATCAAGCAGTAATAAAAGGGGGCATCTGGATGTTCTATAACAAAAGAAAAACGATCGGGGTCTTTTTGAACCGTGCAGAACTGGAATTCCAGCAGGTGCTCAGCAGATCGCTGACCGAGACGGCAAAACAATGCGATTATAATATTGTTTTCCTGACTTCATTTGGAATCCGGGAAACCGAGACAATGTATGATCTGTATAAAGAAAAGAAGGTCAAGAAGGCAAGGAGGTAATGATTATGAATGGACCGGCAGCACCAAAGGATCCGGAGAAGAAAAGACCATATTTTTACATTATGAAGGATAAAGAAATCTTCGGAGCAAAACAGGAAGACGGAAGTGCGATCCACTTTATCTATGAAAGTGACGGAAGACTGATCAACAGCGCACAGATCGTCGGAAATATTACGGATGAGAACATGCTTCGGTTATTGGAGACGGTGGAGGGATTCGGCAAGCTTGTACACAGTATCGGGGTGTCTGTTGAGACCGACAATCCGAAGGAGGAGATGGAGTTCATCTTCCAGATGTACGGGAAAAAAGATCTCTACGGAGGCGGAACCAATCTGCGATGCAGCCTGACCGGAGACGGAATGGAACGGCGCATTTATCTGTCGGATTATACCTGGACAGAGGATGATTATATTCCGGGACAGATCAAGTTCATCATGAGCGCACCGGAAAAGATGGGAAAAGCGAGCGTTCGGTTTTATCTGAACGACGGATATACGGCTCCGGAAGAGGTGGAAGAAGAAGCGGTGGATACGAAATCGGAACGGTACTGCACGATGATCGAGCGTTCTCTCATGAATCTGGGCAACACCTACCGTATCCGCAAAGCGATCGAGAAGGCGAGAGCCGGAAAAGAAGTAACGCTTGCCTATATCGGAGGTTCGATCACGCAAGGGGCGGGAGCAACACCGATCAATACCGAGTGTTATGCCTATAAGTCCTATCAGCTTTTCAAAAGCAGATTTGCGATGAGAGATAACGTTAAATTTGTGAAAGCGGGAGTTGGAGGAACCCCGTCGGAGCTTGGAATGCTCCGCTTTGACAGAGATGTGTTAAGAGACGGCGAGAAGCCGGATATCGTAGTCGTAGAATTTGCGGTCAACGATGAGGGTGACGAGACGAAGGGCGATTGCTACGAAAGCCTTGTGCGCAAGATCTTAAAGCTGGATTGGAATCCGGCGGTCGTTCTGCTTTTTTCCGTATTTGCCAATGACTGGAATCTGCAGGATCGCTTAAGTCCGGTCGGCAGACTGTATGATCTGCCGATGGTCAGTATCAAGGATACCGTAGTGGAGCAGTTTACAAAGAAACCGAACGAGGGAAGGGTTCTGACAAAAAATCAGTTCTTTTACGATATGTTTCATCCGAGCAACCTCGGCCATACCATTATGGCAGACTGTTTACAGTATCTGTTTGAGCGCTGTGATTTGAGCGAACATGCAAGACTTGACGCTTTTGAGAGCGGCCTGACCGAGGAGGGAATGCTTGCACAGCAGCTGCAGATGAAGCCGGCAATCGGCAAAAGCTTTGAGCATGTACGGCTTCTGGATAAGAAAGATGTCTATGCCGGGGCCCAAATCGACGCCGGTGGCTTCTGTGCAACGGATGATCAGCTCCAGAGTGTGGAGATGGATGACCGGTTAGAATTGACACCGGAGTTTCCGTACAATTGGATGTACGATGCAACGATGACGGAGAATGCTGTCTTTACAATCCGCATCCATTGCAAAGCGCTTGTGTTGATCTTTAAGGATTCCGGAGAAGTGGACGTTGGAAAGGCGTATGTCGATGTGGACGGTGAGCGTCGCATGACGGCGGATCCGCATATTAACAACTGGCAGCACTGCAACGCGATGATCGTGTTCAATGAGGATGAAAGCGCCGACCATACGGTACGCATTGAAGTCGCAGAAGAAGACAGAGACAAGAAGTTTACAATTTTAGGATTTGGTTACGTGTTATAAGGAGGAGTAAAATGGTTACAGTTAAGAATCCGATTTTAATGGGATTTTATCCGGACCCTTCCATTTGCAGAAAGGGAGAGGATTATTATATCGTCAATTCAAGTTTTGTGTATGCACCGGGAGTGCCGATCTTTCACAGCAGAGATCTCGCACATTGGGAGCAGATCGGTAATATTTTAGACCGTCCGTCGCAGCTTCCAGTGGCGGGAGCGGATATCTCAGATGGTATTTATGCGCCGACGATCCGCTATCATGATGGTTTGTTTTATATGATCACGACCAATGTGACGCACGGCAACAATTTTATCGTCACAGCGGAGAATCCGGAAGGACCGTGGTCCGAGCCGTATTATCTCGGCGACGATGCCCCGGGCATCGATCCGAGCCTTTTTTTCGACGATGACGGCAAATGTTATTATTGCGGAACCCGTCCGAATCCGGAGGGCGTTCGCTATAACGGGGACTGGGAGATTTGGATTCAGGAATTGGATCTTAAGACCATGAAGCTGGTCGGTGAGAGCATGGCAATCTGGAAAGGTGCGGTAAAGGGATGTATCTGGCCGGAAGGTCCGCATATTTACAAGATCGATGGTTATTATTATCTACTCCACGCAGAAGGCGGAACCGGTCCGGAACATAGTATTACGGTGGCACGCAGTAAGAAGCTGTTCCAGTGGTTTGAAGGCTGTCCGCGCAATCCGATTTTCACACACCGCAATCTCGGTATGGATTATCCGGTCATCTATGCGGGACATGGAGATCTGGTTGATGACGGCAAGGGAAACTGGTATGTTGTAATGCTTGCATCAAGACCTTGCAAAAAGCATAGCAGCATGGGGCGTGAGACTTTCCTTGCCAGGGTGATCTGGGAGAACGGCTGGCCGGTGATCGCTCCGGGAGTCGGACATCTGGAGGACGAATTTACGATCGATATGCCTGAGCATCGCTTTGCGGAAGAAATTACGAATTCCGATGTCATTCATTTCTGGGGAGAACAGCTGGATCAGCGGCTGGTGGCGATCGAGGACTGGACATCCGGAATTTATTCGCTGACCGAACGTGAGGGTGCACTTCGGATGTACCTTCGCAAAGAAAAGATTTCCGAGAGAGCAAACTGTGCATATCTTGGTGTAAGACAGAAGAGTTACCGCTTTGTCGCAGAGACCGGAATGGAATTCTATCCGGACAATGAGTCGGAGACGGCGGGACTTGTGCTTTACCAGAATAATGAAAATCATCTCCGGTTTGAAGTGGTGCGCGTGGATGGAGAAGTTTGTTTTGTGGTTACCAGCTGTATTCACGGAGATGAGCAGACGCTGGCAACAACACGGCTGGAGAAGAAAGGAAAATTAAAGATCCGCCTGCAGTGCCGCAATCAGTGTGCCCGTGTCTGGATTTCGGAAGGCAAAGGATATGTATCCGTTGCGGAAAATCTGGATCTTCTTGCTTACACGACAGAGGAAGCCGGAGGCTTTGTAGGATGCACAGTCGGTGTATATGCGTCTTCCAACGGCAGTGACAGTACAAATTATGCTGATTTTGAATGGCTGACATGCCAGTCGATGGATTGATAGAAAGTGTTTAAGATGAGAAAATGAAATAATGCGTAGACAGACAAAAGAATATGCAAAGAAACTGGTTGCACAGATGACGGTTGAGGAAAAAATGAGCCAGATGCTCTATGAGTCACCGGCGATCGAGCGACTTAATATTCCGGCATATAACTGGTGGAATGAGGCTTTGCATGGTGTTGCAAGAGCCGGCGTGTGGAAGCAAAACTCTCCTGCAGGATATGCAGGAAGCTTACGAGAAGGGACTTGTTTCCGAGGAGGCGATCACAGAAGCGGTGGAGCGCCTGATGGAAGTTCGTATTCGTCTGGGTATGATGAAGGATTATCCGTCCCCGTATGAAGAAATTACCTATGATAAAGTAGAATGTCCGGAACATGTGAAGTTGTCTGTTGAAGCGGCAAGAAGAAGTCTTGTTCTGTTGAAAAACGAGAATGCGTTCCTGCCGTTGGATAAAAATAAGATACAGACCGTCGCAGTCAGCAGCCGGATGCAAGAAGTGCAAAACTTACCGGAAGTGACGTGGCTGCGTTGGTGGTCCGCAGAGAGGGTGCGCAGACACCGGTTGAGTATTAGCGTGCAGAAATATCAAGAAACAATTTTAAATATAGTCTCGTATATGTTATAATGAATTTAACTGGTTGTACGAATGAGGAGCAGGTCGAAAAATCTGCTCCTTTATCGCTTTGTTGTGTGTGAATTTAGAGGGGTTGGTATGAATATCATCGAAAAGTTCATCAAGGTATTGGAAAGATATATGGATAATCTTTCTATTAAGAAAAAATTTATACAGTTATACATTTTCTGTGTTTTATTACCGCTGATCATTACGGACAGTGTCGTCTTATATATTGAAGACAGCATGGAATCGCAGCGGCAGTATCATGAGATGGCAAACGTTGCGAATGCAGTCAGCTATAATATCAGTGCACTGGTGGAGAATGCGGGAGAAATTGCCAAAAGTATGTACACCGATAGAAGGATGAATACCTTTTTGGAGAAGCAATATGAGAGCACTTCGGATTATTATGCGGAATATCAGAATTTCTTTCAGGATTCGACGTTGGAAAACGTACTCGGCATGAATCAGATCGTCTTTACCCTGTATACGGATAATCCTACCGTGGTAAAGGGTGGAAAGATTGATAATATGTCCAATCTGAAGGAAACGGCAGCGTATGAAGCGTGGAAGGAACGAGGCGAAAATGAAGGACTTTTTTTTGTATATGAGCGTAAGAGATATGCCAATTCCTATCATCGTAAGATCATCCTATTGCAGAATCTTGATTTTTTTTCCAAGAATAAGGAAAAGATGCTGCAAATCGAATTTGATTATAACAGTATGATGCGGATGCTGAGACGAATGAAGTTTGACAATGAAGTTCTTATTTGTCAAGGGGATGCGATCGTACTGAGTAACGGACCTTTCAGTGGTGTCGGTAAAAAATTTGACATGATCAGTGTACAGCAGAAGATGGGATACAAACAGACCATTACACTTCACGGAGCTAAACTTGATATTTATGTTTTAAAAGCGGATAATAGAGTGCGGAGTAAGATTGTGCGTTTTCTTCCGATTCTTGGTTTTCTGGTGATCATCAATGTGGTTCTCCCGATGGGATTTGTGCTGCTTCTCAATCATTCGTTTACAAAGAGAATCCGTGGGCTGAGCAAAGTGTTCCAGTCTGTCAACGGTGAGCATCTTGTTCAGATGGCACACGAAGACGGTAGGGATGAGATTGGAAGCATGATCCGGAATTACAATCGGATGGTCAAACGGACCAATGAACTAATCCAGACCGTATACAAGAACAAGATCAAAGAACAGGAAATCCTTGTCGGCAGGAAAAATGCAGAACTATTGGCATTGCAAAGCCAGATCAATCCGCATTTTCTGTCTAATGCGCTGGAAAGTATCCGCATGAGAAGCCTTTTGAAGGAAGAAAACGAGACGGCAGATATGGTCGAAAAACTGGCGATCATGCAAAGACAATATGTGGACTGGGGAAATGATTCGGTAGAGATTGAACAGGAACTTGAATTTGTAAAAGCGTATCTGTCCTTGCAGAAATATCGTTTTGGTGACCGGCTGAATTACAATCTCGAGATTGATCCGGAATGTGCGCAGATCCGGATACCGAAACTTACAATTGTAACTTTTGTGGAGAACGCCTGTGTACATGGAATCGAAAGTAAGGCATCACCGGGATGGATTTTCGTAAGAGCTTATAAAAGGGAAGAACAATTATACATCGAGATTGAAGATACGGGAAGCGGAATTGAGGAGCAGAAGTTGTATCAGATGCAGCATGATATGCAGAATGCGGATATTGAGATGCTGAAAAACAAGAAAAGCGTGGGAATGCTCAATGCATGCCTGCGGCTTAAAATGTACACAGAAGATCATGTGTGCTTTGAAATTGAAGGCGAAGAGGGTGTGGGAACATGGATTACGATCTGCATTCCGATGGAGTATTTATCATTTGCTGAAGGCTGTGTTAATGGACCGGTGTGCAAAAGGGGGAAAGAAATATGTTAAAGGTTTTGCTTGTAGATGATGAGCCTTTTATTATTCAGGGATTAAAAGTGCTGATCGACTGGGAACAGGAAGGCTATATGATTGCAGGGACTGCATCAAATGGAAAAGAGGCATATGATTTTCTGAAAAAAGAGAGTGTAGACCTGATAATTGCAGATATTCAGATGCCAGTCATGACAGGGCTGGATCTGCAGGAAGCGATACGAAAAGAAAATCTATCGAATGCATATTTTGTCATATTAAGCGGATATGCGGATTTCGAGTATGCAAGAAGGGCGCTTCAAAATGAATGTACGGATTATATTTTAAAGCCGGTTGACCGTGATATGCTGCTGAAACTGCTTAACAGGGTATCTGCGATGCGTGATGAAGATGACCGGATGAGGCAGAAGAACAATAAAATGGAAAAGGCATATCTTGCAAGAAATCAGATTGCTTTGATCAAGGGAAAATACGATGATTCCAATCTGCAATATGTCACATCACAGATGAAATGCAAAGAAGGTGTCCGCTACGTTGAAATTCAGATGGCGGGATGTGATGCGGACGAAGATGTGACGGATCAGGAGATGCGCGAATTCCAAAGACAGATGTATGAATGCTGTACTGCATTCCTGAAAGATTATGCGGAGAATTGTGTGTTTGACGCATCGGCAGATGAAAAAATATATGATGTGGGATTGATCTTTTTTCAATATATGGCGGAAGAGGCAGGACTCGATGAAAACGCTTATCTGAACGGGTTGGTGGAATATCTGGGTGAGAATCTGTCGCGCCCGGTTACGATGCTGGTCGGGAAAAAGGTGCAGGATATCAGCCTTATTGCAAGATCATACGGGAATGCCTGTATGCTTCGTTCCTTTCAGGGATTTCGAAGCAAAAAGGACATCTATTTCTACGAGGAAGAAGTGCAGGTGTCCAATGACGGTATGGTTTTGTGCAAGAAGAGTCTTGATGATTTGCTGAAGGTAGTGGAGCAGAACAATCATATGGAAATCCGGGCGGCGGTGGACCGTTTCTATGGAGAAATGAGTCAGAGAGGCCTGCGTGGGGAATCCATGACGCTTAATATTAACTATCTGCTTTTTCAGTTGATCCATCTTGCAAGCGAGCAGGATGATGAGGTCAATCAGGAAGAAATCCTGCGTCTGATTTCGGAGAGCAGCTTTGAAACAGGAACGATGCGCGGCAGTAAGACACATCTGATGCGTTTCGCCTGTGAGTACGGAGACTATCTGTCCCAGCTTCGCAAGAATGTATCCAGAGGTGTTCTCGGAAATGTAGAGAAAGAAATTAAGGAACATTATGCGGATAACCTCACACTCAAGGGGCTTAGCGAGAAATATTATGTCAACAGCGCCTATCTCGGACAACTGTTCCGAAAGAAATACGGTCAGTCGTTTAAGGATTATCTGAATAATTACCGGATGGATCAGGCTGTTGATCTTCTTCTGCATTCCGATAAGAAGATTATTCAGGTGGCGGAAGAGGTTGGATACCATGATCTGGATTATTTTGTCAACCGCTTTATTCAGGTAAAAGGATGCACACCGGCAAAATTCCGGAAGCAGATGCAGCAGTAAAATGGAATAGAAAGAGATGGAAAACAGGGTAAATTATAGTCCGGCAGAATGAACTATAGTTTACCCTGTTTTTGACTATAATTCGTCGGATTGTTTGAAATGGTAAAAAAAGTAAAATAGTTAATATAAAGCTGTCTCTTATACACATCTGACGCTGCCGACGAAGCTAGAAGT
>OWHX01000624.1_pt1 | contig 18732 bp, 12 predicted proteins | sample 1732801 | NCBI WGS metagenome assembly OWHX01 (sample SAMN05065755, study PRJEB22554) | human gut metagenome | biome: ENVO:2100002; feature: ENVO:00000062; material: ENVO:00002003 | host: Homo sapiens | place: USA
TTCTAGCTTCGTCGGCAGCGTCAGATGTGTATAAGAGACAGGCGGGACGGACGGGGCAGCGTGCAGCGGGACGGACGGGGCAGCGAGGCGGGGCAGGGCAGCGTTAGTCCACGTCCCAGGGAAAGACAATCCAAGCGTCGCCGGGGAGGGTTACGGCACTCAAATCCGGCTGTTCGGCGCAGCAGTCTTTGGTTATCAGCGTGCACTGGCGGGCATTGGGGAAACGGCGTCGCAGATAACGCACGGTTTCGCCGGAATCTGCGAGGTCGTCAATGAAATAGACGTCGCTGCCGTCAAACAGGCGGTCGGTCGAGATGTCTTTGGTTTCGCCGCGTTTGTTGTCGCTGTCGTAGGAAATCAGCTTCATGACGCGGATATCGCGGATGTTGAGCCGGTAGGCTATCAGCTGCGCGGGTATCAGGCCGCCGCGGGAAACGGCGACGAGCGTCATGTGGTTGATGTCGGGGCAGTCGGCAGCGATTTTATGCGCGATGTCGGCGCTCCATTCCTGAATGTTTTCCCAGCTTATGTGATGTTTGCTCATGTTGGTGGTGTCCTTGTTGCTTGCGTTTTTGTGGCTTATGTTTTGCGTTTTGTGCTTTTGTGGCAACGGCGGTGTGTTTAAGCCTCAGGCTGCGCCGGGAGCCGCTTTTTCGGCGGCGGGTTTTGCGGCCGTACCGTCATTAGGTTTGGAAATTATGCCGTCGGCGAGCTTGGGTTCAAACCAGGTCGATTTCGGCGGCATCAGCATCTTTTGGTCGGCAACGGCAATCAGCTCATCCACCGAGGTCGGATATACCATAAAGCCGACGCTGCCGGGGCGGGCGTTGACGAGGCGTTCGATTTCTTCCGCGCCGCGGATGCCGCCGACAAACTCAATACGTTCGTCGCTGCGCAGGTCGGTTATGCCGAGAATTTGGTTTAACACCTTTTCGCTTAAAATACTGACGTCCAGTTTGGACACGGGGTCGCTGCCGAGCGGGGCGCCTTTGTAGGCCATTTCCTGCCACTGCCCGTTCAGGTACAGCATAAACTGCCCTTTGTGCGACGGCTTTTTACGCTCGGACGGGGTGAGGACGAATTCGTGCGTCAGGGCACGGATAAATTCGCGCGGGTTCATGCCGTTCAGGTCGTGTACAAAACGGTTGTAATCCCATATCCGCATTTCGTCGGCAAAGAATGCTACGGCGAGAAAACGGGCGCTGTCTTCGGTGCCGTCTTCGGCGGCAAGCCTTGCCGCGGCGGCGGAACGGTGGTGCCCGTCGGCGATGTAGGCTTCATTCTGGGCGGAAAACGCTTCGGTTATCAGGCTGATGTCGGCAGGATTGTCAACAATCCACAGGCTGTGACGCACTTCGTGGTCGGCGATGACCGACAGATACGGCGCTTCCTGTTCCGTGATACGCTTTAAGAGGGCTTTGACCGAGGGAATTTCGCGGTTGACGAGCAGGGCGGGGCCGGTTTGGGCGCCGACGGTGCGAATCTGGCGCACACGGTCGTTTTCCTTGGCGACGCGGGTCAGCTCGTGGCGTTTAATCCGCCCTTCGTCATAAGCTTTGACCGAGGCGGCGACTGCCAGCCCGGTCTGGATATGGGAGCCCATGACCATCTGGTATATATAGTAACAGGGTTTGTCTACCTGCTGGAGCACGCCTTCCGCAAGCAGGCGGCGAAAGTTGTCGGCGGCGCGGTCGTAAACCCGGTCTTCATACGGGGAAACGTCGCCGGGGAAATCTATTTCGGCTTTGGAAATATGCAAAAAGCTGTATGCATTGCCCAGCGCACGGACCTTGGCTTCGGCTGAGGACAGCACGTCATACGGTGGCGCGGCGACTTCTCCGGCATAAAAAGGGGTGGGTATAATCCCGGCGAAGGGGGCATAAATCAAATTGTCATCAGTCATAGTGTCAGTCCTTGTTTCTGTCCTGGAAATCCGGTTCCGGCTCGGCGCAGGCGGCAGCGGCAGACGGAGCGTCCGGCTGCAGGCACTGACCCGAAACGCCGCCAGCATACAAAGCCTGTCGGCGGTTGTCTAATAAAATGCGCGGGTTGTACACGGGAATTTTTCTGGAGGGCAGGAACCGGGGCGGCAGATGTCGGAGCGAAAGGGGATGGGGAGGCAGATGCCGGAACGGAAGGGCTCGGGGCGGCAGAGGCGGAAGCCGGAGGCAACGGCGGCGGGGATTGCGGGCAGCGGCGGGAATCTGAGCCGGGTGATACCTGTGTCAGGTTTGGGGCGTTTCGAGGCAGGTTTTAAGATAGCGGTGCAGCGTGCTCCAGGTGCAGCCCATAAGGCGCGCGATTTCGGCTTTGGAGACATTGTTTTGCAGCAGTGCCATAATCCGGCCGTGCTGCTTTTGCAGTTTGCAGCGCGCGGTACCGTAGGGGCGGCCGAGGCGGCGCCCTTCGTCGCGCAGGCGCTGGAGCGAATTGCGGGTGCGTTCCGAAATCAGCTGGCGTTCGATTTCTCCGGCGAGGGAAAAGGCGAAAGCGAGGACTTTGCTCTGAATGTCTGCGCCGAGGCGGTAATTTTCTTTCAGCGTCCATATCTGGCAGTCTTTTTCCAGGCAATGCTGCAATATGCCCATGACCTCCAGCATATTGCGCCCCAGACGCGACAGTTCGGTTGCAATCAGGATGTCCCCCTTTTGCAGGCGGCCAAGCAGGCGGCCGAGCCGGCGTTCCTGCAGGCCTTTGCGGGTAGATACGGTTTCTTCGACCCAGCGGTCAATCTGCAGGGACGAAAAAGCGGCGAATTTTTCGATTTCGTGGCGTTGGTTTGCCGTGTTTTGGCGGTCGGTGCTGACGCGAATGTATCCGTATATCATATAGCCATTCCTTTATGTTTTCTGAATTAAACCGGAAGGAGCGGGACTATACAATAAACCACCGTTTAAATTGTATATCTGCGGCCATCATATAAACATCTTAGGCAAAGTCAAGAATTTTATCGTAATTCATCGTTTTTGTGGCTAAAACGATGTAAATGGAAAAGATTGCCGAGGACTGTCTTCATAAACGGTGGTTTACGGAGAGTGCCGGGCGATGGAATTTGCGTTTGTGAGAAACGGACGGGAAGAAGCGGACAGGGAGAAAATCCGGGCGTTTGCAGAAGCGTACGGTCTGGTTCCGTGCGGGGAGCTGACGGGCGCGAACATCGGGGAGGCCATGGCTGGGAATTATGCAGGGGAAAGGCCGGAGAAAGCCGCCGGGCGGCCGGGGAGAGGAGATACGATGATTGTCGCCGATGCGGCGGCGCTCGGCAGCCGTTACGAGGAAGCCCTGCAGGCAGTGAGCCTGGCGGCGCGGCAGGGCATCAGCCTGTACTGCGTTAAGGAGGGGCTGCGGATTGACGCGCTTTTTCCGCAGACGTTTGACCGGGCAGCGGAGATATGCCTTCAGCTTTATAAAGCGGTTTTATCTATCAGGAACAAAGGAATTCAGGATGAGCTTAAACGGACGGGCAAAAAGCGCGGACGGCCGTTCGGCACGGCAGCGGTTTCAAGCCTTGACGGCCGGAACAGGGAAATTTTTGACGGGCTGCGGCAGGGGCTGGCCAAGGCGGAGATTGCGCGGCGGCTCGGCGTGGGGAGGACGACGCTGTATCTGTATTTGAAGAAGAATGAGGACGCGGGGCTGAGAACCGGGACGGACGGTGCCGGGAGAGCCGGAGCGGGGAAAAACGGGGGGAGTGGTGCCGGAGCGGGCAGAGGAGTTGCCGCCGGGACGGGCAGAGGAGTTGCTGCCGGGACGGGCAGAGGAGTTGCTGCCGGAGCGGGCAGAGGAGTTGCCGCCGGGACGGGCAGAGGAGTTGCCGCCGGGACGGGCAGGGAAGTTGCTGCCGGAGCGGGCAGAGGAGAAATCGGACTTCAGGCCAACAAAGCAATTTATGACAGGAACAGAACATGAGCATTGATAACAGCGGCGATATTAACACGATTATTTTGGCAGCGGGGAAGTTTAACCCGAAAAACATTTCTTCGGGCATGATTACCGACCCGGGGCTGCTGCCGATACGCGGCAAGCCGGCCATCAACTGGTGCATTGACGCGGCGAAGAAGAACGGGGCGGGCGACATCAAAATCGTGCTGCGTTCCAGCAACACGCGGCTCAGCCGGTTTCTGGGCTACAGTTATCCCGACGTCAGGCAGATTTTCGTCGGCGGAGATGACGATGCGGCGACGGCGCTGGTTTCGATGCTGGGCAGCTGCAACGACGATATGCCGACGCAGATTATCCTCGGCGATACGCTGATTAACGAGCCGTTTCCCGAAGAGGCGGACGTGTTTCTGGCGTCGCCGAACATCAAGACTTCAAAACAATGGTGCCTGGCGACCAAAGATGAAAACGGGCATCTGCTGCGCATTTACAACAAAGAACGCGACATTTCGGTAACGGGGAAAGAGGCGCTGGCCGGGTATTACAAGTTTTCGGACACGCGGCTGCTGAAGCGGCTGGTGTTTGAGGAGCTGCGGGCGGAGCAGCCGAGCATTATCAACGTGTTTCTCAACTATAACCGGCAGGTGCCGATTTTAATCAAGACGACGCGGAACTGGTTCGACTTCGGGCATATCAGCGGGGCGGTGCAGGCGCGGCTGGGGCTGTTTTCGGCGCGCGAGTTCAACAATCTGGCGGTAGACGCGGTGCGCGGGACGATTACGAAAATTTCCAAAAAGAAGCAGAAGCTGTTGGACGAGGCGAACTGGTACCAAAGCCTGCCTAAAGAGATTTCGTGCTATGCGCCGCGGGTGTTTGACGTCAGCGAAGACGGCGAGTTTGCGCGGGTGGAGATGGAACTTTACGGCTATGCGAATCTGGCAGAGACCTTTATTTACGGTTCCAACAACCTGGAAGACTGGTATAACATCATCGAGGCGCTGCTGAAAGTGCATAAGGTGTTTGAAAAATACACCGAGGCACCCGACCGCGGCGAACTGGAGGAAATCTACATCGTCAAGACCGAACAGCGGCTGGCGGAAATTGCGGCAAAATATCCGCGCATTGCGGAGATGATGCAGAGCCGCTATCTGACAATCAACAGCACGCACTACCGCAATTATCCCGAATTTAAGGAAGACCTGGCGGCGGCGCTGGCACGGCTTGCCGAATACGGAAAGCGCACCATCGTGCACGGCGACTACTGCTTTTCCAACATTCTGTTTGACCCGATGCATTATATCTTCAAGCTCGTGGACCCGCGCGGGCGGTTCAGGACGCAGACGATTTACGGCGACCCGCGGTATGACATCGCCAAGCTGCGCCACAGCATCGTCGGGCATTACGATTTTATCGTTGCGGGGCTGTACCGGCTGGAGCAGAACGGGCGGGACGATTATGAATTTCAGATTTCGTCGCCGATTGTGGCGGAGAAGCTGGAGCCGTTTTTTGACGAACTGGCAGTCGAATACGGATACGACAGCCGGGACATCAAGCTGATTGAGGGGCTGCTGTTTCTGACGATGATACCGCTGCACGGCGACGACACGAACCGGCAGAGGGCCTTTTACCTGACGGCGGTACGGAAACTTAACGAGGTTTTATACGGGGAGCAAGCGATATGACGGAACAGAGGAAATTACGCATCTGCATTGATTTGGACGGGACAATCTGCGATATCCGCAAAGACGGGGAAACGTACGCCGACGTCAGGGCCAAGCCGGGAGCGGCGGAGAAAATCCGCGCGCTCAGGGCGGCGGGGCACACGGTGATTATCAATACCGCGCGCAATATGGGCTCGACCGGGCACAACGTCGGCAAGGCGCTGAAAAACGTCGGGAAGATGACGTTTGAATGGCTGGAGAAGAACGGCATCGAATATGACGAGATTTTTTTCGGCAAGCCCAATGCGGACATCACGATTGACGACCGGGCGGTGCGGTTTGCCGACAACTGGGCGGAGATTTCCGAAGATATGCTGATGAGGGAGGCTAAGGCGAAATGATTAACGTGGTGATACCGATGGCGGGGGCAGGCTCCCGTTTTCAGGCAGAGGGGTTTGACAAGCCGAAGCCTTTTATCGACGTCAACGGCAAGATGATGATTGAGCGGGTTCTGGACGGGGTCATCCTGCCCGATGCGCATTATACGCTGATTATTCAGGAGCGCTTTCGGGAGGAAAACGGGGCGGAACTGGAGAGGCTGTCGGAGCGCTACCGCACGGCGTTCGTTACGGTGGAAAAGCTGACGCAGGGCGCGTGCTGCACGGCGCTGGCGGCGTTTGAGATCATCAACAACAACCTGCCGGTCATCTTTGCCGACAGCGACAACATTTTCACGCGGGAGGCATTTGCGGGGTTTGCCGAAGACTGCCTGGCGCGGAGGCTGGACGGCAGCCTGCTGACGTTTGCGTCGGACGAGAGCTGTTTTTCGTACGCGGAAACGGACGCGGAGGGCGTGGTGGTGCGGACGCGCGAGAAAGAAGCCATCTCGCGCCACGCCATCGCCGGGGCGTATATGTTTGCGCGGGGGGCGGATTTTGTGCGCGCCGCCATCAATATGATGATTTACGGCGACAAGGCAAAAAACGAATATTACATGAGCAATGTTTATAACCATGCGGTGCGGCTGGGGCTGAAAACCGGGGTTTACGACATTGCGGCGGACGCTTTCGCCTGCGTCGGCACGCCGCGGCAGCTCAGGGAGTATCTGGAGAGATGAACGGGGAGATATTGGGGACACGAACGCCAGGCGGCGACAGCGGCATGATGAGCGGGGCGCACATGCCGGCAGGATATAAGATGGAACAGAGAATTTACGTTTTTGACCTTTTGAAGTTGCTGGGGGCAATAGGCGTTTCTTTGCTGCATTACAACTGGAAACTGATACCGCAGGGGTATTTGCTGGTTGAAATGTTTTTCATAATGAGCGGATTTTGTTTGTATTTGCGTTTGCCTTTTTATTCAAGAAAGTCGTTGTGGCAGATTTTTGCCAGGAGGCTTGGTTCTTTTTATGCATTTTATTTAATGGCTCTGTTTTTGCAAATTATTTTGTCGGGAAAAATTCCGGCGCCGTATTTATTGGCAAATTCTGTTCTCTTTTTAGGAGATTTGGGGATAGGCCCCCGGTTTGCTTACGGTTCGTTATGGTTCTTAGGTGTATATCTGTTTTGTTTTATGGGGTATATGTTTCTGTTTCGTGTGATTTCAGTTGAAAAAGCACTATTGATTATATTTGCAACCGTTTTTGTTTTATTGTGCTCGGCATATACTTATTCTCCTGCCCACTGTTTAAATCGGGTTAGCGAAGCAATCGTCGGACCGTTTCAGTTTGGAGTTTTGCGGGGAATTATCGGTTTGGGATGGGGAATTCTGACAGCAGCCGCTGTTGTGCAGTTAAAACAGATTAAACCGGTGAAATGCATATTGGCAGGGGGATTGAGTGTTGCATTTTTAATTTATTATCTTGTGCATACGGCTACGGTCAGCTACGATTTTATTAATTATGCAGTTATTGCCGTACTGGTATCATCCTGCTATGGCGGAGCTGAGCAGTTAAATAAAGTGTTTGCAGGGCTGGGACAAAAGTTTTTTTATTTTTGTTCGTTGTCGTTGCCTATATATATTTTTCATATGGTTGTTGTCGATATGATACCAAAGTTCGGTTTTATACTTCATAATACCCCCCCCGGTATATATCTTGTAACAGTTGTTTTGTTGGCTATGGTCATGAAATTTTTGAAAGAGAAATCGGAGACTATTCTTAGCAGGTTTGGGGCAGCGGAGAGAAAATGAGTATAAGGAACTTTTTAGTGCATACGGCGGCGTGTTTTATTCCGAACCGGGAGAAGCGAAAAGCTTTCCGCCGGCGTTACCGGCTGCCGGAAACGGCAGAGCTGCTGCGGGGCCGGGTGACGGTTTTGGAAGAAACGGCAAAAAAACTTGAGGATAAGGTAAAATATTTACAACAAAAAGAAAAAGAGTATGCAGAAGCAGAAAGGATTAAAGCGGAAGAGCGAGAAGCGCATAAGGAATTTGCGGAACGGGGGTGTGTGCCGCAAATTAACGGAGAGGGAAATAAAATCATTATTCGGGAAAACGGCGTTTCCCGCGGATTGGGCGCCGGAGAGAGGGTGGCGGGATTTGCTGAGATAATCATAGAGGGAAGCGATAATATTCTGGAACTGGAGTTTCCTCTGGCAGCCAGCAACTGCACTATACATATGATAGGGAAAAGGCATTATTGCAAGATTTGTCCGACATTTAAATTTATGAATAATTTTATTTTCTTTTTTGCCGGCGATACCTCTCTGACTATTGGAAAAAATACGACAATAAGGGACACTACAATTGGCCTGGATTACAAATCATGTATCGAAATCGGGCAGGAATGCATGATTGCGGAGGCTGCTATCCGGGGTACGGATTTTCATACAATTTATGATACTGCTACCCGGGAAATATTGAATATTCCGCATAAGGCGCTCCATATCGGCAACCGGGTATGGCTGGGGGAAAAATGCAGGATTTTAAAAAATGCGGAGATTGCCGATGGCTGCATTGTCGGGGCTGAAACTGTTGTGGCAAAGGTATTTGATGAGCCTGATTGCGCTATTGCCGGCAATCCGGCCAAAATTGTAAAAAGGGGAATTACCTGGGACAGGGCTACCATATCCGAATATATGGACCGGGGGCCGTGGACATATAATCAGGATTGATTTTTATTAAGAATAGGAGAAAATTTATGAAAGAAAAGATTATCCCGATAACGTTTTCGGTTGATGACAATTATGTTAAGCATGCCGCGACGGTTATGGTTTCCATCCTGTCAAATTCGGACAGCAGCTATACGTATGAGTTTATCGTCTTTGACAACGGCATAAAAGAGGCAACGAAGGAACTTCTGCAAAAGGTTATTTCCAGATACGGCAACGCACGGGTGAAATTTATCGACATCCGCGACAAGACGGCGGGTTTCCTGACGACAAACATTAAGACGTCGGCAATATTTGACAGGCTGTTTATCCCGGAGGTTTTGAAGGAATATAAGAAGATAATCCAGTTAGACGCGGACATGGTGGTTCTGGGAGACATTTCCAAGCTTTTTAACGAGGATACGGGCAATTGTTATATCGGGTGCGTCCAGGATCGTTTTGTCCGGCAGCATATCAGCGACAGAGACACGGTCTGGCTGCGCGATGTCGAAGGGCTGAAAGGGTATGACTGGGCGTCTTATACGCGGGATTATCTGAAAATGAAACACCCCGAAAATTATTTTAACGCCGGAATGATGCTGATGAATTTGGAACTGATGCGGAAAGATAAAATTTCTCCTAAACTGGTGGCGTATTTGCTGGAACACCAGCCGCTCGCCCTGTGCGACCAGGACGTTTTGAATGCGGTTATCGGCGATAAGAAGAAGCTGCTTTCGCCGCGATGGAATTTTGTCATCGACTATTCCATTCTGCATCCCGGCGATGCATATTCAAGGGAAGGGCGGGAGCATCCGTACATCCTGCATCGCAAACTCTGGGACGGGCATTTTCTGCGCGGGTACAGCGAATATTACTACCAGTACCTTCCCGAAGAATTCGGCAACCTGCAAAGAAGGAAGACGGAAACCGTCAGCCCGCGCGACATTACGTTTGTGTGTACCGGAAAAATCATCGGCAAGGGGCGGTATGCGACGGCCAGGTCGCTGCGTTCGGTACGAAAGTATTTTCCCGAAGCCGAAATTGTCCTGTCTACATGGGAAGGGGAAGACCTCTCCGGGCTTGACGGGCTGTATGACCGTCTGGTACTGAATAAGAAAATGGAACCGGAATATTCGGCGCATTTGGAAAGCTGTCCGTGGAAAGCGCCTAATACTTACGATTTGCAGCAATATTCCGTCAATCGCGGGCTGAAGGCGTGCCGGACAAAATACGCGGTGCGGTGGCGGACGGATTTTGTATTGCAAAACGGCGATTTTTTGAAAAATTACAATACATTCAACCGGCTTTTTGACATGTATGAAGCGGATTGCAGAATTTTTGAGCAGAGGGTACTGATTCATAAGACTCTGACAGTTAATCCGCATGCGCCGGATCTGGCCTTTGCGCAACATCCGGCAGACCTTTTCCATTTCGGGCTGACGGAAGATTTGCTCAGGCTGTGGGACGGGCGGCCGATGCCCAAAGGCGTGTATGATTTCTTTTGCAGAGGCGCGGGGCAGCCTAATCCATGCCGTTTTGCCAGCAGGTATATCATAGAACAGTATTTGTGGGTTGCGCTGCTGGAAAAAGCAGGAAAGGCTGCGGCCGTTCCGGAATATTATCTGGCGACGTCGCCCCGGCTGAAAGAACTGACGGATCGTTTTTTTGTTTCCAATTTCCTGATATTTGATCAAAAAATGCTGGGAGCCGTTTCAAAGTTCGACAAAATGCAGCGCAAGCAGCAGTATCGCTTTTTCTCGTTCAGGCATTTTTGCAACGAGTATACGGAGCATGTTGACCGGCATAATGACAAAGTCAAGGATATTCTGAAGCTGTATGCGTATAAAGATATGTTAAAAGCGCTGCGAAGAGATTTCGGCGCGCCGTTAGTCTGTGCGGGGCGCAAAATCCTTCCGGTACTGCGCTGGGCGGCGCTTCCGATACGGGTATTCTGGTATCTGGCCAAATATGGCAAGAGAAATTTTCTTTTGCGGCGGAAACTTTGATGGAAATAAAATTTTCAGACATTACGGTCGTGGTGCAGGGAGCCGTGTATGAGGGGATTACGGTGCGGGCGGTTGAGAGCGTGCGGCGGTTTCTGCCGGGGGCGCGGGTGGTCTTTGCGACGTGCGTGCCGGGCGGTGTGCCGGATGGCGGTGCAGATGCCGGAGCGAAAGGGCGCGGAGCGGCAGAGGCAGGAGCCGGAGCGAAAGGGTATGGGGCGGCAGAGGCCGGAGCCGGGGCGCCGTTGCCGTGTGCCGGAAGCAGGGAAACTGCAATACCGGACGTCGGTGCCGACGAGGTTGTGGCGGTTCCGGATCCGGGCGGATTTGCCTATGCCGAACGTCCGGGAGAGAAAATCAACAACGTTAACCGCCAGATTGCCAATACGGCAGCGGGGCTGAAAAAGGTGCGGACGCCGTATGCTTTGAAGCTGCGTTCCGACTTTTTGCTGACGGGCAATGGTTTTCTGCGGTATTTTGACGCTTTTCCGGCGGCGGACGAGGCATACCGCGCATTCGGGCATAAGCTGCTTGCCTGCTGCTATTTTGCGCGCAACCCGCGGTCGGATATGCCGTTTCCGTTTCATCCGTCGGATCTGGCGTTTTTCGGGCGGACGGAAGATTTGCTGCGGCTCTATGACATTCCGCTGATGACGCGGGAACAGGCCTATTGGAACCGACAGGACAGGCATCAGTACCAGTATGTGCCCGAACAGTATCTGTTTATCAACTGTCTTAAACGCGGCGGATTTGCACCGGAGTGCGGCTTTTACAACGACTGCCGGGAAGCGGGCGTGGCGCAGACGGAGCGTTTTTTTGCGTCCGATTTCATATTCCTGACGTTTGAGCAGTTTAACCTGCGGCCGACGAAAGCGACTTTTGATATGGCGGTACATCCGAATGCGTTTCGCAGCTGTTATACGCATATCGAGTGGCGGCGGCTGTACCGGGATTATGCGGATGCGGCGCACGTTGTGCCGGAGCGGGACGAAGAGCGCGAAAAAATCGAGCGGCTGTACCGGAGATACCGCAAATACCGGTTTGTCAGCAACGTCTGCGCGCTGTTTTTCCGGCATAAGGGAAAGCGGCGGCAGGTGCGCAATGCGGTGCTGGAATATTTTCTGGGGAGAGGGCCGGCGGAAAAAGCCTGATGCGGCGCGGCGGTTTCGGGGCGGATACAGACGGCGGCGCCGGGAACGAAGGCGGCGGAGAGAAAATATTTTTTTGACGCCAATCTAATATGTTATGAAAAAATGTGCAAAAATATGAAAAAAATGCTTTACAATAAAAAAACAATGCGCTATTAAAAGCTCTGTTGACGCACCCGTAGCTCAACTGGATAGAGCATCTGACTACGGATCAGAAGGTTGTGAGTTCGAACCCCGCCGGGTGCACCAGTTTTAAGCCCTCTCTCTGGAGAGGGCTTTAGTTTTGCCTGAACGGGAGAGGAAGGGCAGAAAAAGAAGGGGAGAAAACGCAGCGTCCGGGGTGCGATGCGGCGGAGGTTGCGGGCTTAATGTTGCGGGCTTAATGTTACGGGCTTAATATTATGGGTATAAGGCTTAAATAGAGGTTGCCAAGCGGGGAACGGACTGTATATTTATAAAGATTTTTCAGGACGACTCTATTGTTTTGCGGATGTTTTAATGTATAAGCTTTTGGTGAATTTGGTCAGTTTCGGGCTGCTGATGGCAGTGTTGCTGTTTGCGGGCATTTTTGTTTGGTTTAAAACGGCCGGGTTTGATATTCCCGACTATACGAAGCTGGCAACATACGAGCCGCCGGTTACGACGCGCCTGTATGCCGGCGACGGGCAGGTGCTGATGGAATATGCGGCGGAGAAGCGCATTTTCGTGCCCGAGGATAAAATTCCCGAGCGGGTCAAGCAGGCTTTTATCGCTGCCGAAGACAAGCATTTTTATTCGCATCCGGGGATAGATCTGCTGGGGATTACGCGCGCGGTATTTACGAATGTCGTCAATTATGCCAAAGGCAAACGGCTGGTCGGGGCGTCGACGATTACGCAGCAGGTGGCGAAAAACTTTCTGCTTTCTTCGGAGCGGTCGCTTATCCGCAAAATCAAGGAGGCCATTCTGGCGTACCGCATCAGCAACGCATTTTCCAAAGAGCACGTTCTGGAGCTGTATCTGAACGAGATTTACCTCGGCAACCGGGCATACGGCGTGGCGGCGGCGGCTCTCAATTATTTCAACAAATCGCTGGCGGAGCTGACGCTTGAAGAAACCGCCTATCTGGCGGCGCTGCCGAAAGGGCCGAACAACTACAATCCCAAAAAGCGCTACGACGCGGCGATTGCGCGGCGCAACTGGGTTATCGGGCGTATGGCGGAAGACGGGTACGTGAGCAGGGAAGAGGCCGAGGCGGCGCAGAAAAAGCCGCTGGTGACGGTGGAGCGGAAATTCGGATATCTGAAAGACGGCGAGTATTTCAGCGACGAGGTGCGGCGCGTTATTTCCAAGAGCCTCGGCGAAGATGCGGTGTTTGAAGGCGGGCTGATGGTGCGCACGACAATTGACCCGGCGCTGCAGCAGCTGGCGACCAAAGTGTTCCGGCGCGGACTGCTCAATTATGACCGGCGGCACGGGTTTCGCGGGGCAACGGCACGGATAGACCTTAACGGCGACTATAAGGACGCATTGAAAAAAACGGTTTTGCCGGCAGGTGCGGAAAAAAGCTGGCAAAAGGCGGTCGTGCTTTCGGCAGGCGCCGCGGAAGCCAGGATTGAAACCGAAAGCGGCAAACAGGGAACCATCGGGCTGAAGAGTCTGGCGTGGGCACGCAAGGCGCTCAAAGACCAGCGGGTCAGCGAGGCGCCGAAAAAGGCGTCCGACGTGTTGGCGAAAGGCGACGTGATTTATGTCGAGGAAGCCAAAAACGGCGCGTTTGAGCTGCGGCAGGTGCCGAACGTCGAGGGGGCGATGGTGGTGATGGATCCGCACAACGGCAAGGTGCTGGCGATGGTCGGCGGCTTTTCGTTTGCCAAATCGCAGTTTAACCGCGCGACACAGGCCTACCGCCAGACGGGGTCGACGTTTAAGCCGGTCGTCTATGCGGCGGCGCTGGAACTCGGCTATTCGCCGACGGATTTAATTTTGGACGCGCCGTTTGTGCTCGACCAGGGGCCGGGGCTGCCGCTGTGGAAGCCTTCCAACTATTCCAAAGGGTTTTCGGGGCTGACGACGCTGCGGCAGGGAATCGAAAAATCAAAGAACCTGATGACGGTGCGACTGGCTCAGGATGTCGGCATGGACAAGGTGGCGGCGATGGCGAAACGCCTCGGCGTGGACGATAACCTGCCGCAGCTGCTTTCGATGTCGCTGGGTGCGGACGACACGCGTTTGGTCGACATGATAACGGCGTATGCGGTGTTCGTCAACGGCGGGAAAAAGGTTACGCCGTATCTGATTGAGCAGATTCAGGACCGTTACGGCAAGAGTTTGTATAAAAACAATGACAGCCACTGTATCGGCTGCAAAGCGGCGCATTTTGACCCGGCAGCGCCGGTGCCGGAAATTACCGACGACCGCGAGCGGGTATTGGACGAGCTGACGGCGTATCAAATGGTGTCCATCTTGCAGGGCGTGGTACAGCGCGGAACCGGGGCAAGGCTGGCGCAGCTGGGCAAAAATCTGGCGGGCAAGACCGGTACGACGAACGACACTAAGGACGCGTGGTTTATCGGCTTTTCACCGGATATGGTCGCGGGCGTGTATATCGGCTTTGACGAGCCGCGGACGCTCGGACGGGTAGAAACCGGTGCGGCGGCGGCATTGCCGGTGTTTTACGATTTTATGAAAGAGGCGCTGAAAGACAAGCCGAACCTCGAATTCCGCGTGCCGAAAGGAATCCGTTTCGTACGCGTGAACCCGAAGACGGGACGCCCGGCCACGCTGGATGACCGGGTGGTCATTACCGAAGCGCTGAAGCCTGATTTTGACTTTAACAATACGCAGAGGGTTATCGGCGACGACGGCAGGTCGATGCTGGACGATAAGAGCGAAGAGGCGTTCGGGCTGGGTTCCGAGTACTAAAAGGGGAAAATTTGAGCGCCTAATCGCGGATGGAGCTCCACATCGTTGCATCGTGTACGCCAAAGTACACTCGTGTTTCTCGGGAGACATCCGCTTCTATCCATCGCTAATTTCCCCTCTTTAGGGGAGAGTACGGCGGCGTTCGGACTGCGGCGTGGTGAAATTCCGGCAGCGGGACGGCGATGTTTTCTGTTGACAAAAACGGGCGGGCGGCGTAAGGTCGTTTGCAAACGGAAGCGCACGGCGAAAGCGCTTTGGCGGCATATGCCGCAATACGGCAGAAACAAGGAAACTATCATGAAACATGAACTTTTGGCGCCGGCGGGCAGCCTTGAAGCAGGATATGCGGCGCTGCATTACGGCGCCGACGCGGTTTATCTCGGTCTGACAAAGTTTTCGGCGCGGGCGGGAGCAGAGAATTTTACGCCGGAGGAACTTGACGAATTTACGGCTTATGCGCATACGCTGGGGCGCAAGGTATTTGTGGCGCTGAATACGGTTTTGACCGAGGCGGAGGCTCGCGAGCTGCCGGAGATTTTTGCGGTGTTGCGGCGGACGCGGGTTGACGCGCTGATTGTACAGGATTTGGGGGTATTTTATCTGGCGAAGAAAATGCTTCCGGGCGTGGAACTGCATGCAAGCACGCAGATGGCGGTGCATAACGCCGAGGGGGCGAAGTTTTTGCAAAGGCTCGGATTTAAACGCGTGGTATTGGCGCGGGAGCTGAGCCTGCGGGAGATTCAGGCGGTGGCCGAGGCGGCGCCGGATTTGGATTTGGAAGTATTCGTGCACGGGGCTCTGTGTTATTCTTACAGCGGGCAGTGCCTGTTTTCGGCGCTGGAATACGGCAAGAGCGCAAACCGCGGGCGGTGCGTTTATCCGTGCCGGGCGGAATTTGCAGTGGAGGAAGAAAACGATAACAGAGGAGCGCGGGAGGACCGGTACGGGCTGGCCGGAGGTTGCGGCGGCTTAAGGTCGCATTTGTTTTCCATGAAAGATTTGGCGTTGGAGGAGGCGGTTTTGAAAATCCCGGCGCTGTCGCTCAAAATTGAAGGGCGGAAAAAGTCGCCGCTGTATGTTGCGGCGGTTACGAACTATTATCGCCATATTCTCGACGGGCGCAAAAAGGACTTGAAAGAGGCGGAGGACATCCGGCAGATTTTTTCGCGGCCATGGTGCCGGTTCCATTTTAACGGCAAGGATAAAAACGTGGTTGACGCACATTTTGTCGGGCACCGGGGGCTGCTTATCGGCAAAGTGGAACGCGTCGGGAGAAACCGTCTGGGGTTTAAGACTTCGCATGCGGTGGCTCGTTATGACGGCGTGCAGATTGACGCGGCAGGCGACGAAAAACCGTTCGGGTTCGGGGTCAAGGCACTGTTTGTCAACGGAAAGCCGGCGATTGAGGCGGCGGCAGGGCAGTATGTGGAATTGGAACTGCCGGAGGAGCATTCGTATCTGGCAGCCGGCGCACCGGTTTATCTGGCTTCATCCTCGGCGGTGAAAGGAAAATATGCTTATCAGAAGCCGAAACCCGGCGCTTATCGCAATCGGGCGGAACTGGCGGTTCGGGTGGAAATCGGCGCTGATGAGGTGCGGGCGGTCTGTTGTGGGGCAGACGGCTGTGCGGGGACGGCGGAACATATCGCAGACGGCTGCGCAGGGACGAATGCTGAAAGGTTTGCCGGAGTGGCAGCCGTTATGCGAGGGGATTTCCCGCCGGCGAAAGATACGGCAAAAGTGGAGGCTGCCGTGCGGGAAGCGTTTGCCAAAACCGGAGGTACGGCCTTTACCGTGGCAGCATTGGATATTGCCAATTCCGAAGCGCGGTTTGTTCCGGTTTCGGTATTGAATGAATTGCGGCGCGGCCTGTTGGATAAAGCGGCGGCAGCGGCGAAAATGGCGGAGGAAGAGGCGGCTGTGCAGATGGCGGAATCACGGCAGGCCGTGAGAACCGGCGGAGCAGAGGCGGTGAATGAATGTGAAAATATAGAGCCGGATGCCGGGGGAAATTGTTTGGTGACGTGTGCGACGGAACGGCTGGTTAAAAAATTGCGGTTGTTCCGTATCGGGCTGGAAACGGCTGAAACGGACTGGCAGGCGTGCGATATGGCGGAAACATGGTTTGTATTGCCGCAGATATGCCGCAATACGGGGAGATTGGCCGCGGTTGTGCAGAGTTTGTATGATGCAGGGGCGAGGAAGTTTGTTGCCGAGAATTATTATGCTTTCGAGATGCTCAGGCAGTACGAAGGCGTGCAAATCGGGGCGGGAAGCTTTATCTATGTCATGAACCATTATGCGACCGCGGCCTTGCGTGATATCGGCGCGGCGTGGGCAACGCTGGCGTTGGAAAGCCCGGCGGAAAATATGGCGGAGACGGCGGCGAAGGCTCTGGTGCCGACGGTTCAGGCGGTGTTTGCATATCCGCCGTTGTTTACGTCGGCGGTTTGCATCCGTCCGAATGCATGCAAGGATTGCAGCCGCGGGGTGAAACGCTATCGGCTGAAAAAAGACGGGCGCGCGTTTACGGCAGTTTCACGCGATTGCCAGGTGCAGGTTTTTGATACCAGGCCGTATGAGCGCGAGGCAGTTCCCGGCATTTGGGCTGTTATTGACGAAAGAGATTAATCCTCAAAAAGGGACAGGCGGCCGGCGTACGGCAGAAAGCGAGACGTTGATAAGTGAGAGCCGACAGGAGAACGGCTTTGGGCTGTTGGCATGCGGCGTTGGCGGCAGAGGGGGCATTGGTTGCAAAAGGCGTCTGCGGCGTTAGCGGCCAAGAGCCTGGACGGCAGAGAGCTTGGGCGGCAGAGGCGATTGCGGTGTTGGCGCACAGGGAATTACAAGAGGCCGCCCAGCAGTCCTTTGGCGCTGTTTTTCAGGTTTTCGGCAGTTCCTTTCAAAGTGTCGGCGCTTTCGCCGGCAATATCTTTCAGGCTGTTCAGCCCCTGACGGACAGCTGTATCGTAAGCGGTATCAAGGATTTTTTTCAGAATAAGAGAGGCGGTTTCAATAATGCCTTTGCCTTGACTGCCTTTTTCACGGCCGATATCTTTCAGGGTGACGGCGGGCAGGGGAACGGAAGCGGCGGCGCCTTTGCCGCCAAACGTGGCGCCGAGGCTGACTTTGCCGCCAGTTATGTTAAGCGCGTTGATGATGACTTTTTTGCCGCCTGAGGAAGAGGCTGATTTCGCGGAGCCGCCTGAGGAAACGGCGGGCTTTGCGGTGCCGGCCCGTGTGGCATCGGTTTGGTCAGCGGCGGGTTTGGCAGCGGCGGCTGCGGCGTTTTTGTTGACTGCCGCCAGCAGGTCGGACACGTTGTTATGGGCGACGCTTTTCAGTTCATACGCAATTTCGGGGTTGGCGATGCGGATTTCTTCGACAACAATGACCGGTTTTAAGAGCGAGCGCATATCCAGCCTGACATAAACGGAGCCGAGGCTCAGTATCTGCGGCGTCTGATATCCTTTGGGGTTGGCGATGCGAAGGCCTTTCAATTCGGCTTCTCCTTTGCGCAGGGACAGGCGGAAGCCATCGAGCGCGACTTCGGTACCGGTCAGCTGCGAGCCGTATTTGGCAACGGAGGCTTTGACAATCGATTCAAGGTTGAGATACAAGCCGCAAATTCCTCCGGCAAGCAGAATGATGATTGTAAGCAGGATAAGCAAAAATTTTTTCATGACAGTCCTTTCAGCCGAAGCGAAACAAATTCAAAACAACTTCCCAAAAGCCGAATCGGACGGTTAGCGCGGGCAGCTTTTGGGGATGCGAATATATAACGAAGTATATATTTTTATTTTAATTTTGCAATCAATTAAAATAAAAAATCCGTTGTAAAATGTGATATTTTTTATGGGAGAAAAGCTGTGTTTCACAAGGTTACAAAGTAGAACGAGCGGCTATTTTGTTTTTGTCGGCGTCCGCTGTGGTTTATATAGGGGAAATTTTTTTTAATTTACAGTTGCGAAAGTTGCAAAATGTGAAATTTATTCCCATATAGCTGTCTCTTATACACATCTGACGCTGCCGACGAAGCTAGAAGTGT
>OWHX01000637.1_pt1 | contig 18500 bp, 13 predicted proteins | sample 1732801 | NCBI WGS metagenome assembly OWHX01 (sample SAMN05065755, study PRJEB22554) | human gut metagenome | biome: ENVO:2100002; feature: ENVO:00000062; material: ENVO:00002003 | host: Homo sapiens | place: USA
CCACAAGAGCGGGATGCATCCCCTCGCGGTAGTCCAGGTCGCCCTGATCCATACCGCGCAGCAAGACCTCGGCGGTGGCAATGTTGGTGGCAATGGGTACGCTGTGCATATCGCACAGGCGGAGCAGATTCTGCTCGGTGATGCTGGCGGCATCCGCTTTCAGCGGGTCACGGAAGAACAACACCAGATCCACTTCGTCGCACGCAATGCGGGAAGTGATCTGCTGCACACCGCCCAAGCGCCCGGAGAGATAACAGTGCACGGGCAGGCCGGTAGCCTGCGCCAGCATCCGTCCGGTGGTGCCGGTAGCAATGACTGTGTTTTTGGACAAAATGGCGCTGTAAGCAGTGCAGAACTGCAGTGCAAGCTCTTTGCGGGAATCGTGTGCAAGAATGGCGATCGTCATATTGCTCTCTCCTTTGTTCCAAGTATAGTGTTGTGTGTGACGAACAACTTTCTCATTGGAAAGTGAAATGAAGTGAAATCGTTATCAAAATTTCCAATATAGTTTTACCGCAATAAAACCGTGCTTGTCAAGAGCTTTTTTATACTTTTTACCAGATAAAACGGAGAAAGTAAGACTATTACTTTGTAAGAATTGGAGAGAACTGGGATACAATCATCTATATCAGTGGTCGAATAGGAAAGGCAGATTGAAAACATAATTCAGTTTTTGTCTTTGCTGAAAGAACATTTCATGGGAATAAAACAAAAATACAGGCTGGCGCAAATCGCACCAGCCTGTTTCGGAAAAAACTTTTCAGTTTCGTTTCTAAATTATGAATATTATGGAGAAAACGCTCACTCCCGATTTCCGCACTGGAAAGGTGGGTTCAGCGGGCTTTAGCGGATCTGACCATTGCCGTGGATGATATACTTGTAGCTGCACAGCTCGGCCAGTCCCATGGGGCCGCGGGCGTGGAGTTTCTGGGTGGAAATGCCCATTTCACACCCAAGGCCGAATTCACCGCCATCCGTAAAGCGAGTGGAACAGTTCACATACACGGCGGCGCTGTCCACTGCGGCAGTGAACAGATCGGCATGGGCCTGTGTCTGGGTCAGGATGGCTTCGCTGTGGCCGGTGGAGTGCTCAGCAATATGCCCGATGGCCTCCTCTACGCTGTCCACGACCTTGACCGCGAGGATGTAGTCCAGAAATTCGGTGTCAAAGTCCTTTTCGCCGGCAGGCGTGCCAACGATTATGGCGGCGGCGCGCTTATCAAGACGAAGCTCTACCGGATGCAGACCCTTTGCAATGCGGTCCGGGCCAAGCCGCTGGGCCAGACGGGGAAGAAACTCCCCAGCAATGGCAGAGTGCACAAGGCACACTTCCTCGGCGTTGCACACGCTGGGGCGGCTGGCCTTGGCGTTCTCGATGATGTCCAGAGCTTTGTCCAGATCGGCGGTGTCGTCTACGTACACATGGCAGATGCCGGTGCCGGTCTGGATGCAGGGGACCTTGGCGTTCTGAACGCAGGCACGGATCAGCCCGGCACCGCCGCGCGGGATCAGCAGATCCACATAGCCTACAGCGGTCATCAGGGCGTTGGCAGAAGCGTGGGTGGTGTCCTCGATCAGGCAGACCGCTGTCTCGGGCAGACCGGCTTTTTTCAGGCCCTGCCGCAGGGCTGTGACGATGGCGTTGGCACTGCGCCAGGCCTCCTTGCCGCAGCGCAGGATACAGGCATTGCCGCTCTTGATGGCAAGGGCAGCGGCATCGCTGGTCACATTGGGGCGGCTCTCGTAGATAATGGCGATCACACCCATCGGGACGGCAGTTTTTTCGATCACAAGGCCGTTGGGGCGCTCCACCCGGTTCAGCACCCGGCCCACCGGGTCGGGCAGGGAAGATACCTCCCGGATGCCCTGCGCCATGGCTTCAATGCGCGGTGCGGTCAGGGCCAGACGGTCCAGCATCACATCGCTGATGTGCCCCTTGGCCGCAGCCATATCCTCGGCATTGGCAGCAAGGATGGCCGCCTGATCGTCTGCGCTGCACAGCGCATCTGCCATGCCCAGCAGGGCCGCGTTGCGGGCGGTGTTATCGGCCAGCGCAAGGGCACTTTTGGCGCTGCGGGCGGCTTCCAGAATTTCCTGTGTGGTCATGTGTTCAGTCCTCCTTGCGGGCCGCAAAGCGGGTGCCTGCGGATCTGCCTGCGGCAATGTCGTACAAAAGCTCCGGGTGTGCGCCGTTGGCAATGACCATATCGGCACCGCTGCCCGTTACCATGCGGGCAGCGCGCAGCTTGGTGGCCATGCCGCCGGTGCCAAGGGCCGAACCGGCACCATCGGCCAGAGCCATCACCTCGGGGGTGATCTCCTCCACCAGCGGGATGAGCTTTGCGTCCGTGTGGGTGTGGGGATTGGCGGTGTACAGGCCGTCGATGTCACTCAGCAGCACCAACAGGTCAGCCTTGGCGCAGCAGGCCACGATGGCCGCCAGAGTGTCGTTGTCGCCAATAGAGGTGATCTCATCGGTGGCAACGGTGTCGTTTTCGTTGATGATGGGCAGGGCACCCAGTTCCAGCAGGCGGGACAGGGTGTTCTGAAAGTTCACGCGGCGTTCGGTGTGCTCCACGTCCACGCCGGTGAGCAGGATCTGCGCCACGGTGTGATTGTAGGCGTTGAACAGCCGGTCGTAGGTGTACATCAGCTCACACTGGCCCACAGCGGCGCAGGCCTGCTTGGTGGTGGTGTCCTTTGGGCGGGTTGGCAGTGAGAGCTTGCCCACGCCCATGCCAATGGCACCGGAGGACACCAGAATGACCTCATGGCCCTCGTTTTTCAGGTCGCTGAGCACCTTGACCAGCTGTTCCGTGTGGCGGATGTTCAGCCGTCCAGTGGCGTATGCCAGAGTAGAAGTGCCTACTTTTACAACGATGCGCATGATATCCTTAACCCTTTCCCATTTCCTTTGTCTTATTGTACGAGGCGATCACGGCATCCATCACCGCACCGCGCAGGCCGTGCTCTTCCAGCACGCGCACGCCCTGAATGGTGCTGCCGCCGGGGCTGCATACAGCATCCTTGAGTTCGCCGGGATGCTTTCCGCTTTCCAGCACCAGCTTTGCGCTGCCCAGAACCATCTGCGCGGCATATTCCTGTGCTTTGGCGCGGGGCAGGCCGCAGGCCACGCCGCCGTCGGCCAGAGCCTCAATAAACTGGTACACCCATGCCGGGCCGCAGCCGGAAACGCAGCTGGCGGCATCGATCAGACTTTCCGGCACGGCGTCCAGACGGCCCGCAGGAGCCATGATCCTGAGGAAGGCTTCTTCTTCCTCAGCGGTGACATTGCTGGAACAGTACTGGATCATACCCTCGCCCACCGAAGCCGGGGTGTTGGGCATGATGCGGATCACAGGAAAGTCCTCACCGGCCATCTCCTGAATGCGGGCGATCGAAAGGCCCGCCGCCATGCTGCACAGCACAAAACGGCTGGGGCGCTCGTCAAAGGTGAACTTGAGCGGCCGGAGCAGAGCTTCCATCATCTGGGGCTTTACCGCCAGAAAGATCAGGTCGCAGTCACCGGCCACCTCGGCATTGGTGGCTGTTTTGCAGCCCAGTTCTTTGGCCAGTGCCTGTGCCTTGGCCGCAGTGCGGTTTGCCAGAAAAACCTTCTTAGGGTCAACAGCTTTGCAAACGGCACGGGCGATGGCTCCACCCATGTTGCCGCAGCCCAGAAAACCAATGGTATCCATCATAGTTTGTACCCTCCCTCAAAACGGCACTTCAATCACAGCCGTCTGCTCCCATTCTAAGCGTAGAGGAATATAAAATCAAGGGCCTTTTCCGCTTTTTTGCCGGAAGAAGCCGCTTTTGCAGGCATTGCGCACCGCCGGAAGGGGTTTGGGGGATGAGAAACGGCTTTTGAAGCGAGAAACTGCCGGAGTGAAAACGCAGGAAGATTTTTTGTTTACAAAATGGACAGAATCAATGCTTGCAATCGGAACGACTTTTGCGGTATTATAATGTACGAAGCTGCCAATCGCCGTACGCAGCGGGAAAAATTTCTACGGTCGGGAAAGGAAGGTTTTTGTGTCACAAACAACGAAGCGGGCACTGGAAGCATCGCTGAAAAAGCTGCTGCTGGAAAAGCCCCTCAATAAGATCACGATCAACGATATCACAGAGGACTGCGGTGTGAACCGCATGACCTTCTACTACCACTTTAAGGATATTTACGATCTGGTGGACTGGATCCTGATGGAAGATGCAACCAAGGCGATGGAAGGCTGCCAGAGCTTTGATACATGGACCGAAGCGTTTCTGGACATCCTGCACCAGATCCGGGATAACAAAGCACTGGTACTGAACGTATACCGCTCTGTGGGGCGTGAACAGGTGGAGCAGTATCTGTACAAGCTTCTGGACCCCATGCTGAAGGAATTTGCGGATCGCGAATGCCGCGACATCACCGTGCAGGACGATGACAAGCAGTTTGTGGTGGATTTTTACAAATATGCGCTGGTGGGCGTGGTGCTGGAATGGATCCGCCGGGATATGAAGACCGAACCCGCTGTGATGGTAGAACGTATGGGACGGATGCTGCAGGGCGATCTGCGCCGTGCGTTATGCCGCCTTGCCAGCAATAAGATCCATCTGGAACAGGACGGTTGAACCGGAAGAACGACAAAATTTTATCATAATCCGCGCCGTGATGGGTTTTCTATCACGGCGCTTTTTCTGTTTATGGCAACTTGTGGGATAGAATGGTAGAGTAATGGCATAGAAATAGAAAAAGAGATTTCCGAAAAATACCGTTTGGAGGAAAAGGATAATGAATACTTCTGTTGAGAGCCTGACTCATAAAATGCAGCGTGCTGCCGTTGGTAAAATGGTGGACGTGGTGCTTTCTCATGCCGATAAAGACCGTCAGAAAACCGTGGGACAGCTGGTGGATGTCGCAAAGCAGTTCTATGGCAGTTCGTTCAGCGATGAAGCCTACGAACACGCCAGACAGACCCTGACCGACCCCGACAGCAAGTGGTCTAAGCTCATCAACTGTGTGCTGGATCAGACCGCCCCCAACGTGGCCCGCACCATGGCGCTGAATCTGGGCTACGAGGCTTTCTTCCGCGGCACCAAGACCATCCGCGAGAACCGCGTGAAGTATCAGTGCAACATCCCCTGGCTGATCCTGTTCGACCCCACTTCTGCCTGCAACATGCATTGCGTGGGCTGCTGGGCTGGCGAGTATGGCAACAAGAACAACCTCAGCTTTGAGGATATGGACAAGATCGTTACCGAGGGCAAGGAGCTGGGCGTGTACCTGTACATGCTGACCGGCGGCGAGCCGCTGGTGCGTAAGGCTGATATCCTGAAGCTGGCCGAGAAGCACAACGATGTGCAGTTTGCCATCTACACCAACTCCACCCTCATCGATGAGCCGTTCTGCAAAGAGGTGGTGCGTCTGGGCAACATTGCCTTCATGCTGTCCATCGAGGGCACCCCGGAGACCAACGATGCCCGCCGCGGTGAGGGGCACTATGCCGCTGTTATGCATGCTATGGATCTGCTCAAGGAGCACGGCATCGTGTTCGGCACGTCCATCTGCTACACCCGCGATAACATCGAAGCTGTTACCAACGATGAGTTCATGCGTTTCCTGTGCGAGAAGGGTGCACACTTCGGCTTCTACTTCCACTACATGCCCGTGGGCAACGAGGCAGCACCGGAACTGATGCCTACCCCGGAGCAGCGCAAATATATGATCGACCGCATCCGCTATCTGCGCTCGGAAGAGTGCGATATCCCGTTCTACCCGATGGACTTCCAGAACGATGGCGAGTTCGTGGGCGGCTGCATTGCCGGCGGACGCAACTACTTCCACATCAACTCTGCCGGTGACGCAGAGCCGTGCGTGTTCATCCACTACTCCAATGCAAACATCCACGACCAGAGCATTCTGGAAATTCTGCACAGCCCGCTGTTCATGGCTTATCACAACGGCCAGCCCTTCAACAAGAACCATCTGCGTCCCTGCCCGATGCTGGAAAACCCCGAACTGCTGCAGAAGATGGTGCACGAGACCGGTGCCCACAGCACCGACCTGCAGTCGCCGGAGAGCGTGGAGCACCTGTGCGAGAAGTGCAAGAACTATGCAGCCAACTGGCAGCCCACGGCGGACGAGATCTGGTCCCACACCAAGATCCGCGAGAGCCGCTACGAGAACTACAAGGACTGGAAGCCCTCGCAGCCCATTGAAAAGTAACGAAGGCAGACATCATAATGCAAACAAAGCCCAGGCGTTCCATTGAAGTGCGCTCCGTCAAGTAGACAGAGAAATAATATAAGTTTTTGTTCGCCGTTTCCACAAGGAGACGGCGAATTTTTTGTGCAAAAGTGATGGTTCTTTCCTGACATGAAAATACCCCCCAGAGTACGCAGAGTTTTTGCTTTACTCTGTCTACTCTAGGGGGAGCATATCACACTCAGAGAGGGTCTTACTGTTTCATGAAAGAGTGGTTTTGAAAATTACCAGAACCAGTAGCGCTTTTTCAGCACAACATATGCAATGCCGATCAGAACCACTACAACACCACCGGCAATGAAGAAGGTCCAGTTGATATTGGAAAATTTCAGGTTCTGGTTGGTCAGCAGATAACGGCCTGCAGTATCGGCAGTGATGATGCCGTCGGTGTAGCTGTTCAGGTACTGCCACTTGTTGGAGACGGCGTTGTACAGATACAGGCGGGTATAGGTGCTCACATCCAGATCGATGCGCACCGAGCAGGGAAGAGCTTTGCCCTTGTCCAGCTCAAACTCGATGCCCTGATCGGACTCAGTCAGGATGAGCATGGTGTCCAGCTCACTGGTGGTGCTCTTGACACCGCTGCCTGCAATCTGCATTGTGTAGCCATCGCCCACCACGCACAGGGTCTTGCCGGTGGTGCGCAGCGCATTGAGGATATCACCGGTCACGGTAGGCACCTCGGCCTGTGTGAAAACGATCTCGTTGTCCTCACTGTCCTGAATGGCCTGCACAACGGGATCGATCTCGATGGGAGTATCGTTATCCGATTCGGTGGAGCTGCTGTCCGAAGAATTATCGGAAGAAGATGCAGCCGAACGGTTGACGATGACCGTGACCATGGCGGATGCAGTGCCGTTGGAAACGGTAATGGAAGTAGCGCCGGTGCCCACAGCCGTGATCACGCCGCTGGGGCTGACCGTGGCAATGTTGCTGTTGGCGGACTTATAGGTGAACTTCTGGGAAGCGGAAGAAGGCTTGACACTGGCGGTCAGGGTGCGGGTGGCACCGGGCTTGAGCACAACGTAGGAAGGATTCACCGTGACGACCTGACCGCTGTTGGAAGAACCAGTGCTGGCGGTGCCAGTGCTGGAGTTGGGAATACTCATGACCGTGACATTGGTGGTAGCAGTCACCGAACCGCAGGTAGCGGTAATGGTGGCGGTGCCGGGGGCAATGCCGGTAACACGGCCGAAATTGTTCACCGTGGCGACCTTCTCATTGGAAGAGGTCAGGGCGACGGTGGCATAGTTGGAAGCCGAAGTAGGCCGCACCTGCAGCTGTGCCGAGACCGAGTTGCCAACATAGATGGTGTTGGAGGAAAGGGAAAGGTCCATCTCGGTAACGATCATGGAAGAATCCATGGAGACAACGATGGTGTAGGCACAGATCTGGTTGCCTGCGGCAGCGGTGATGCGGGTGGTGCCTACGCCCACAGCCTGCACGACACCGGAGTTGCTCACAGTCAGAATGGAAGTATCGTCCGAGATAAAGACAACCGAGTCGGTAGAGTTGCGCGGACGCACCACAGGAGACAGCTGCTGAGAGGAACCCAGCAGCATGTTGGCTGTATAGCTGCCGGCCTCAATGCTTTCGGCAGGCACGTCCTGATCCCACGGCATGGCAACGCCGCTCAGGGCAAGGCCGGAGACAGGGCTTGCTGCGGCCGCAGACACAGCTGTGCCGCAGGCCAGCAGGCAGAGCGCTGCCGCACAGACGGCCAGTTTTTTTGCGGTTGATTTCATAGTAAGTGTACCTCTTTGGGTGATATAACGGCGGCTGGCAGTCAGCACAGCTCCGGTTTAGCGGAACAGAACGCCCAGGGCTTCCATTGCGTACTCGAAATAGGTGACCTGATCGTACTCCACGCGGGCAGTAACGCTCATGCCGTTGGAAAGATCCACCTTGTCGCCGCTGCGGCTCACCACATAAGTGGCATCGGGCTTAATGGTCATCTTATAGTAGGAAGCGTTGGAGCTGGCCGTCACGTCACTGTCAATGGCCGTTACAGTGCCGGTCAGGGTGCCATAGGAATACTCCGAAAGGCCGGTAATGGCGATCTTGCACGGATCACCCACATGAAGCAGCGGGCGGTCATTCACGGTGACCATGGCAACGATCTCCAGATCGTCGTTCTCGCTGGCAACAGTGGCCAGCGGGGAGCCTGCGCTCAGCACCATGCCCTCTTTGTAAGGAGTATCCATGTGGATCACACCGGAGGTGGGGGCGTAGATGTAGTAATCGTTGGCACCGGTGTTCAAGGCATCGAGCTGAGCCTGAACGTTGTCCACGTTGCTCTGTGCGCTGGTAATGCTCTGGGAGATGGACTGCATGGTGGAGTAGTACAGAGCTTCTACTTCGCTCTGGCTCTGCTCCATCATGGTCTTGATCTGAGCATCGGAGTAACCGGCAGCCTGATAGGCCGTGGCATCAAAGGTCTTCTGAGAGACCTGGCTCTTGTAGGTCTCGTACTGATAGTAGTAGGGCTGATCTTCGGGGTTTGTCTCGCTGAAGTAGTTGGTATCATCCTGCACGCACTGCAGCAGTTTGTTGTACTGGTCCAGCTGGGTCTGGTAGATCTTGAGCTGGCTTTCCAGGTTATCCTGCTGCATGTCGATATCCGTGCTCTTGATGTGGGCCACGAGGTCGCCCTCGTTCACATAGCTGCCCTCCGAAATATACATCTCGGTAATGGAGCCGGAATAACTGGACATGATATAGGTTTTATTGCTGGCCTGAACGGTGCCTGCGTTCTGGCTGACATAAATGCGGTTGGTATGGGTGCTCCACACCACCAGAAACAGCATGAAGATGCCCACCAGAATGACAAAAGCGTAGCCATAAGGCGGCAGCTTTTTTTCCATCATGATGCGGCGGTCCTGCAGATCCGAAAGGTTCTGAACTTTAATCGTCATAATTACTTGGTCTCCATAAAGACATCGACCACGGCATCATCCTCGTCCTGATTGACATAGATGGTATAGGAGGTGCCGGTCAGTTTCTGCTCATTCTCAAAAGCGTGGACCTGCAGCTTGTAGGAAGCCAGCTGGCTTTCGGGCATGGGGCCGGTGTAGTGGGCATACAGGCAGTTCTTCACGCGCAGAACAGCATCCATATGGTAGTCCTGCTCCATCTGGCCGATGAACTGGGTAGCCTGCTGCATCATGTACAGGTGCATCTGACGAGCCTCACCAACCACCATGGCCTGCACAATGGGGCCAATGGGCTGTGCGTTGTTGCTCTTGATAAAGTTGTGCATCTGGGTCAGTACCACGGGCAGACTGGCCATCTCTTCCGGATGGATCTCACGGGAGAGCACATTGGTGAGCTTCAGGGTCTTGTTCTCGGCTACTTTGATCTCTTTCATGTTGAATACCTCGGTTCCTTTTCAGATTTACCTCAGAAGAGGCAGTAATAGGCAATCGAGAAAGGGGAGAAAACCGCTGCAGAGAGCAGCTTCCTCTCCGCTCCCGATCGCCTACTACTTATAAAAGTAATAGGGATCTTGCAAATAAAATGTGCCCGGAGGCATTTTGCCTCCGGGCACACCATAGTGAGGCATAGTTACCTGAGCAGGCGGGGCCTGTTCGGGATAACACCATCTACTTCTACTAAACAGAAAGTCTTTCTAGCTCTTTTTTATCTGACACAGTAAAACTATGTCAAATCAAGCTATCCATCATGAATGACTCCCTTTCATATGTAACCGGGTACGCACCCGGCTGCAACACATCAATAGGTGATCGACTCACCGTCGTCATCCTCTTCCACCACGGCCTGCATGACAGACTGCTTGGGCTCTGCCTTTTTGCTGCGGTAGATACCCTGCTGCATGTTCCACAGCTCGTAGTACTTGCCTTCCTTGGCAAGCAGCTCATCGTGCGTGCCGCGTTCCACGATCTTGCCGTGATCCATCACAAGGATCAGATCACAGTCACGAACGGTGGACAGGCGGTGAGCTACGATCAGCATGGAACGATCTGCAAGCTGATCGTAGATCATGTTGAAGATCAGATTTTCCGTAGCAAAGTCCAGATTACTGGTGGATTCATCCAGAATGTAGAGGTTGGAATCTTTCAGGAAAGCACGTGCCAGCGCAATGCGCTGCTTTTCACCGCCGGACAGGCCGTTGCCTGCTTCTTCCAGATAGGTGTTATACTGCAGGGGCAGATGACGGATAAAGTCGTGAGCATCTGCCTTCTTGGCAGCTTCCTTGACTTCGTCCATCGTAGCGTCCATACGGGAAACGCGGATGTTATCATAAATGGTCTTGCTGAACAGCTCAACGTTCTGCGGCACATAAGAAATTGCGCGGCGGACAGAATCATTGGTGTATTCAGCCAGATTCACACCGTTCAAGTCGATCTCGCCATCTTCCGGCTCATAATACTTGAGCAGAAGCTTGGTGATCGTGGATTTGCCGCTGCCGCTGCTGCCCACCAGCGCGACCTTTTTACCGGCCGGAATGGTAAAGCTGATGTGATCCAGTGCAGGGGCACGGTTGCCATAACGGAAAGTGACATCCTTAAACTCGATATCGCCCTCCACCTTGTCCAGATCGGTGCGGTCTTCGTCGCCGACCGTCTCGGAGGGATAATCCATGATCTCGCCCAGACGCTTCATGGAAATGCTGGCCTCCTGAATCTGCATCTGCAGACCGATCAGGTTGCTCAGCGGGGAAGTAAAGTAAGAGGACAGCGTGCTGAAGGCCATGAATCCGCCCAGTGTCATCTCACCCTTCAGAACCTGACTGATACCCACATAGGTGGTCAGCATGCTGAAACCGGTGGAAATGAAGGAGGAGATCAGGCCCTGCGTGGTGCTGATCTTGCTGGAGCGCAGGCTGATCTTCAGGCTCTTGATGTACTCACGCTCGAGGTTCTCCATTTCGGTATCCTCGTTGGCGTTGCACTTGACCGTCTCAATGCCGCGCAGGCTTTCGATCATCTGGCTGTTCAGTGCAGCGGACTGCACCATGGTCTCTTCGTTGATCTTTTTGTAAGGCTGCTTGTAAATCAGCACCAGCAGAATGCTGACCAGAGCCATGAACAGCGAGATCGAGAAGAGCATCGCATTCATGCGGAACAGAATGATACCGGTAATAATGGCCATCGAGATATCCATGATCAGGCTCAGCGCAATGCTGGTGAAGATGGATTTGATGGTGTTTGCATCCGAATAACGGGTGGTGATATCACCAGTCTTGCGGGTGGCAAAGAACTTCATGGGCAGACGGAAGATATGCCCGAAGTAACCCAGCATCAGCGGAATATCGATCTTGATGGATAGGTGGATCAGAACCCACTGCCGGACAAAGCCCACCAGCGTATTGGTGATGCTGACCATGCTGAACACAAGGATCAGCGTAACCAGCAGATTGTCTAGACCATATGGCAAGACCTCGTCCATCAGGATCTTGTTGAACATGGAGGAGGCAATGCCCAGGATCGTAACGATCAGAGAACTCAGGATCGCATAGGCGAAAAGCTTTTTCTGGGGCAGCAACAGGTCGACGTAACGCTTGAACATGCCGCCCTTTTCGATCTTACCGCCCTTGAACTCCGAGGTGGGGTTCATTAGCAGCAGAACACCGGTAAAGTTCTTGTAGAACTCATCCAGAGAGATCTTTTTCAGCTCACTGCCGGGGTCGCCGATCACGACATAATCCTTGCACTTGTGTTTTTTGCCGTTCTTCTCATCTTCCTTGGCGGCTTCGGCTTCTTTCAGCATGTGCCGACGACGCTCACCGTCATCTTTGATGGTGGTCTTTTTAAAGACGACCACAAAGTGGGCCAGACCCTGATCGGTGATGACCTGCGCAATGCAGGGCAGCGAGAAATCGCTGAGGAAATTTTCACGGTCTACGCGAACCGCTGCAGTGGTGAAACCCAACTCATTAGCGGCTTTCTGCAAACCAACAAGGTTCGTGCCTTTCAGGTCGGTACCCATCATATCGCGCAGGCGGGTGATGGTAACTTCCTTTTTGTAATGGAGGCACACCATTGCGAGGCAGGCAGCCGCACAGTCAGTGGTGTCGTGCTGCCGGACATAGGTATAACGCATAGATGCTTCCTTTGATCATATACAAATTTATTCAAACAGCGGCAGGCGTTTTGAAGAAGCGGCCTGCCGCAGATCTGACAACGTGAAAAGAGCCGGAGCCTGAAACAACAGCACAGAGACCGGTGCTTTGTCCTGTCCTGCGGAGAACCATGACAAAACACCGGTCGGCTGCTATCAAAAGAAGGGAGCACCTACCCTTTGATCTGTGTGCCGGACTTTGGAAAAACAGATACAAATTCCCAAAGCTTATAAGCAGTATACCACAATGTGACATCTTCTTCAAGTAGTCAAATTTTAAGAAATCATTATGCTTGATGCTTTTTTCGCATGAATGCTGTGCTTTTTGGACAGAGAAGCCCAAAAAACAGAGGAGAAACACGACTGCATGGCTGTACAGAAAAAGGGTGTAGTATGGGACAAACAAAAAAGGCAATGTTCTGTGGAACATTGCCTTTTCTTCTGGCGCCTCTTGCCTGACTCGAACAGGCGACACCCTGATTAACAGTCAGGTGCTCTAACCGACTGAGCTAAAGAGGCAAATCACATTTGTGACTGCGAGAGATATTATACCGCATAAGAATGCCTTTTGCAAGCCTTTTTTTAAAAAATGAATCATTTTTGGCAAAATAAAACCGTCCTGCAGTGTTTTGAAACGCTGCAGGACGGTAAAGTACATATTATAAAAGAAGAAAAGGCTTATTTCAGCTTGCTCTTGGCCTTCATGCGCTGCTCGTGGTTCAGGATCTGCTTGCGGATGCGCAGATTTTCAGGAGTGACCTCCAGCAGCTCGTCCTGTGCCAAGAATTCCAGGCAGCCTTCCAGGCTGAGCTTGCTAATGGGGATCAGGCGCAGAGCATCATCGGAGCCGGATGCACGGGTGTTGGTCAGGTGCTTGGTCTTGCAGACGTTGACATCCACGTCCTCGCCGGAAGCGGTGTAGCCAATGACCATGCCCTCGTAGACCTTTTCACCAGCGCCCACCAGAAGGGTGCCACGCTGCTGAGCATTGAACAGACCGTAGGTGACAGCCTCGCCGGTCTCAAAGCTGACCAGAGAACCGGTGGAGCGGTTGGCAATCATGCCAGCCCAGACATCGTAACCGTCGAAGATCTGGTTGATGATGCCTTCGCCATGGGTATCGGTCAGGAACTGGTTGCGGTAGCCGAACAGGCCGCGGCTGGGCATACGGAACTCCAGACGCACACGGTCGGTGCCCAGAGATTCCATCTGCTGCAGGATAGCCTTGCGCTGGCCCAGACCGGTCATGACAGCGCCCTGATACTGGGTGGGCACATCGATGACGACATGCTCCATAGGCTCATAGGTCTTGCCGTCGATGACCTTGGTCAGAACGTGCGGGGGAGAGACCTGCAGCTCATAACCTTCACGGCGCATGGTCTCGATCAGGATGGACAGGTGCATCTCACCACGGCCCATAACGCGGAAGGAATCGGTGGTGGCGGAATCCTCCACCTTCAAAGCGACATCCTTCAGCAGTTCCTTCTGCAAACGGTCACGGATCTGACGGCTGGTAACATACTTACCCTCGCGGCCGGCCAGCGGGCTGTCGTTGACGGAGAAGGTCATTTCAACGGTAGGATCGTTGATCTTCACGAAGGGCAGCGGCTCCACATTGGAGGGGCTGCACAGGGTATTGCCGATGGTCACGTCGGGCAGGCCGGAAAATGCCACGATATCGCCGGCGGTGATGTTATCGCAGGGCTGACGGCCATTGGCCTGGAAGTCGTACAGCTTGGTCAGACGGCCGCGCATCTTCAGATCCTGATTGTGCCAGTCACAGACGACAACTTCCTCGCCCACCTTGGCAACGCCGTTCTGGATGCGGCCAATGCCGATGCGGCCCACGAAGTCGTTGTAGTCCACAGAGGACACCAGCATCTGGAAGGGAGCCTCGGGGTCGCCCTCAGGCGGCTTGATGGTGCTCAGCAGAGTATCGAACAGAGGGATCAGGTCGGTGCCGGGCACATCCGGGTCCAGGCTTGCGGTGCCATCACGGCCGCAGCAGAACAGCATGGGGCAGTCCAGCTGCTCATCGGTGGCACCCAGATCCATCAGCAGGTACAGAACTTCGTCGATGACTTCCTTGATGCGGGCATCGGGGCGGTCGATCTTGTTGATGGCCACCACCAGACTCAGGTTCTGCTGCAGAGCCTTCTGCAGCACAAAACGGGTCTGGGGCATGCAGCCCTCGGCGGCATCCACCAGCAGCAGAACGCCGTTGACCATCTTCAGCACGCGCTCCACCTCGCCGCCAAAGTCGGCATGGCCCGGAGTATCGACAATGTTGATCTTGACACCCTTGTAGGTGCAGGAGCAGTTCTTGGCCAGAATGGTAATGCCGCGCTCACGCTCGATATCGCCGCTGTCCATGACGCGCTCAGCCACGACCTGATTATCGCGGAATGCGCCGCTCTGACGCAGCATTGCGTCCACCAGGGTGGTCTTGCCGTGGTCAACGTGAGCGATAATGGCAACGTTGCGCAAATCGTTACGAACCATAAAATTCAACCTCTCTATTATTAAAACTCATAAAATACGAACGAACGTCATACAAGTTTAAGTTTATAACAGAAAGGGGTGGTTTGTCAAGATTGTATAAAAAATTTTTCAACCTTTCGGCAAAATGCCTGAGAAAAGCCATGCGATTTGTGCGGCGTGTACCTTTAGAATATGCTATACTAAGGGTACAGAAGAAATAAAGCCGGAGGTGTTTTTATGAAGATCACATTTCTGGGCGCGAACCATGAGGTCACCGGCAGCTGCACTTTGATCGAAGCGGCTGGGCAGCGCTTTTTGATCGACTGCGGCATGGAGCAGGGGAAGGACGTATACGAGAACCAGCCCATCCCGGTGGCACCCGGCGAGATCGACTGGGTACTGGCCACCCATGCACACATCGACCATACCGGTATGCTGCCGCTGCTGGTGCGCAACGGCTTCCGCGGCAAGATCTATGCCACGAACCCCACGGTGGAGCTGTGCGGCATCATGCTGCGGGACTCGGCCCATATTCAGGAATTTGAAGCGGAGTGGAAAAACCGCAAGGGCCAGCGCTCTGGCGCAGAACCGGTGGAACCGATGTATACTGTGCAGGATGCTGAAGCAGCCATGAAGCTGTTTGTGGGCAAGGCCTATGAGCAGCGCTTCCAGCTTGCACCGGGCATTGAAGCCCGCTTTGTGGATGTGGGCCATCTGCTTGGCTCGGCCAGCATAGAGCTTTGGATCACCGAGGGTGAGACCACGACCAAGCTGGTATTCTCCGGTGATATCGGCAATCTGGATCAGCCCATCATCAAGGATCCTGCTTACATCAAAGAGGCGGACTACGCCTTTATGGAATCTACCTACGGCGACCGCAGCCACGGCCCGAAGCCGGACTATGTGAGCGAGCTGACGAAGATCCTGCAGCGCACCTTTGACCGGGGCGGCAATGTGGTCATTCCCAGCTTTGCGGTGGGCCGCACGCAGGAGATGCTCTACTTTATCCGTGAGATCAAGGAAAAGGGTCTTGTGAAGGGGCACGGCAACTTCCCGGTGTACATTGACAGCCCGCTTGCCATCGAGGCGACCCGCATCTTTAAAGATACCGACCCGGACTGCTTTGATGCAGACACCCGCGCTCTGCTGGAAAAAGGCATTGATCCGATCACCTTCCCGGGGCTGCGCGTCACGGTGACCAGTGATGAATCCCGCATGATCAATGCAGACCGCGTGCCAAAGGTCATCCTCTCGGCTAGCGGTATGTGCGAGGCAGGCCGCATCCGCCACCACCTCAAGCACAATCTGTGGCGGCCGGAGTGCACCATTCTGTTCGTGGGCTATCAGGCGGTGGGCACGCTGGGCCGCACCCTGCTGGAAGGTGCCACGACGGTAAAACTGTTCGGTGAACCTATTGAGGTGCAGGCAGAACTGTGCCAGCTCACCGGCATGTCCGGCCATGCGGACAGAGAAGGTCTGCTGCGGTGGGTGAACTCCTTTGAGCAGAAACCAAAGCGTGTGTTCGTGATGCACGGCGAAGATGAGACCGAGGACCACTTTGTGCAGACCTTGACGGAACAGGGCTTCACTGCCTGCGCACCCTACAACGGCGCACAGTGGGCCATCGGAGCCGAGGGAGCCGTATGCCTGCAGGAGGGCATGCGCGTCCGCATTGAGCACAAGGCGAATGAAGGCCAGAGCCGTGCGGCCAGTGTGTTCCAGCGGCTGGTCAGCGCCGGCAAGCGCCTGCTGCGGGTCATCGAGCACAACGAGGGCGGCGCAAACAAAGACCTTGCCAAGTTTGCCGACCAGATCAATGCCCTGTGCGATAAGTGGGACCGATAAAGCAAAACAAAAGCGCCGTGACCCAAAAGGCCACGGCGCTTTTTTGCATGGAGCGGGCAATGGGAATCGAACCCACCTCCTCAGCTTGGAAGGCTGATATACTAGCCGATGTACGATGCCCGCATTTACGAACGATATTATAGCATGTTCCGGCACAAATGTCCAGCCCAATTTTTGTATGTTCCTTAAAGCACCGGAAAAGAATGCCGGAACGGCCTTGCTTTTCCATACGGCTCTGCTACAATAGAAAAGAACGGAGGGAGAGAGGATGGAGCCGGAAGCAGAGATCATTCGTGCGCAGCTGCTTGCCCTGCGGGATGAAGCATACCGCACCTTTCACAGTGCGTTGATGCCCACCGTGCCGCCGGAAACGGTGATCGGCGTGCGCGTTCCGGCTCTGCGCAAGTTGGCAAAACAGCTCGCAGGCACAGCGCAGGCAGAAGTGTTTTTACAGGCCCTGCCGCATGGATACTACGAAGAGAACAACCTCCACGCGTTTCTGATCGAACTTATCCGGGACTACGATAGGGCGCTGGCTGAAACGGAAGCGTTCCTGCCCTACATCAACAACTGGGCCACCTGCGACTGCTTTTGCCCCAAAGTGTTTGCAAAGTACAAGAAGGAACTGCTGGTGCCCATTCGCCGCTGGCTGGATTCGGGCGAGGTGTACACCGTGCGCTATGGCATGGAGATGCTGATGCGCTATTATCTGGATGATGCATTCCGGCCGGAATATCTGGAATGGGTGGCCGATGTGCACAGCACGGAATACTATATCAATATGATGCGGGCATGGTATTTTGCCACAGCACTGGCAAAGCAGCCGGATGCCGCGCTGCCGTGGCTCACAGAAAAGCGGCTGGATCTGTGGACCCACAACAAAGCCATCCAGAAAGCGGTGGAAAGCCGCCGCATTCCGCCCGGAATGAAGCAGCTGCTGCGCGGTCTGCGCAGCCGTTCATAAAAGCTTCCGGATTTCCGCGCAGATTTCCTGTTTACTTTATGGATGTTTTATTGTAAAATAAGCTATAGTAAAAAATGCCAGGGTATGCCTATGCCCTGACGGAAGATAAAAACAGGTGGTGTTTGGATTATGGCATTGAAATATCAGCGTATCCTTCTGAAGATCAGCGGCGAAGCACTGGGCGGCGAAAAGGGCATGGGTTTTGATGAACCCACCATGGACGCGATCTGCGGCGGCGTGAAGAAAGCACACGAGCTGGGCGTGCAGATTGGTATCGTGGTTGGCGGTGGCAACTTCTGGCGCGGCCGTTCCAGCGGCAAGATGGAGCGCACACTGGCCGATAAGATCGGTATGCTGGCAACCGTGATGAACGCACTGGCTGTTTCCGATAAGCTGGAACAGCTGGGTGTCCCCACCGAGGTGTTCACCTCCATCACCATGCCGCAGGTGGCACAGCCCTTTACCCGCAAGGATGCCCTGCGCGCCATGGATGAGGGCAAGATCGCCGTGTTCGGCGGCGGCACCGGCAACCCGTTCTTCTCCACGGATACGGCAACCGCTCTGCGCGCTGTGGAAGTGAGCGCCGATGTGATGTTCAAGGCTACTATGGTGGATGGCGTTTACGATAAGGATCCCCACAAGTACGCCGACGCAAAGAAGTATGATACCCTTACCTTTACCAAGGTGCTGGAAGACCAGCTGGCTGTTATGGATGGCACTGCTGCCACTCTGTGCCGCGACAACAAGCTGCCCATCCTCGTGTTCGATCTGGCCGACCCGGACAACATTGCCCGTGCCGTGCAGGGCGAGAATGTGGGCACACTGGTTTACGAGGGCTGAAACGCCTGCAGCCGACATACATTATAGGGCAGACGCATT
>OWHX01000655.1_pt1 | contig 18264 bp, 19 predicted proteins | sample 1732801 | NCBI WGS metagenome assembly OWHX01 (sample SAMN05065755, study PRJEB22554) | human gut metagenome | biome: ENVO:2100002; feature: ENVO:00000062; material: ENVO:00002003 | host: Homo sapiens | place: USA
TGTAAGAAATCATAAAAATGTAATAAGGAGGAATGGAAAATGAAAGCATGGAGTCAGCCCGAAATGGAGGAACTGAACGTAAGAGCAACGGCTTACAGCCCTAAGGGAGGTCTGATCGAGGACGGCGTTTACCAGTCCGATGACGGTAAGTATACTATCCCCACTTACGGTCCTTCTTCCGGCAATTCCGGAGAACCTACCGTAGACGTACAGTAGTTTTCGGACTGTATGAGAGGAAAATGCCAGAATGGATCAGGGAAGCTCATGGTTACATGGGCTTTTTTGGTGTATATGATGAGTCCGCCTGCTCGATTAACAGACGGAGACAGAGCGTGTAAAAGAAGGGAGAACAGAAAATGGACAAAACGGCAAAAATCCGAATGAAAGCGAAAAGGAATGTGACGGACCTGGCGGGAGAAAAGGTCATGGTGGATTTCGAACAGGGGAAATATTTCTGCATCAAAGGTGTGGGAAACGACATCTGGGATATGCTGGACGGGCAGGAAGGCGAAGACGGCATAACGGTGGAGGCTATCTTACATAAACTGATGGAAGAATATGAAGTGATGGAAGAGGTGTGTGAAAAAGAGGTGCTGGCATTTCTGGAAAAACTGGAACAGGCAGGGATCCTGGAAGAGGTGTAGACACATATGGGAAAAATAAGAGGAAGAGATTATATTTCCTGGTTGTGGCAATATACCGCTCCCTATGCGGGCAGGATTGGTCTGTTGTTATTGTTTGGGCTGTTGGAGACTTTTGCCTCGCTGGCCATGGTGCAGATCACCAAGGAGATCATTGATCATGCCACAGTGGGAAGCGGTTTCGGACGGCTGCTTACGGGTTATGTGCTGCTGTTATTGGGAATGCAGGGAATCTCGGTGTTGTCGACACTGCTTACTGCACTGGTAACGGAGCGGTTTTCCTTCGGGATCCGACGGCAGATCTATGAGAAGATCCTGCATTCTGGCTGGCGGGAAGTGACGGCCTATCATACCGGTGATCTCATGACAAGACTGACCAGCGATGCGGGAAATGTGGCGGACGGTATTGTGGGGACGATCCCCAATATCTTACAGCTGGGGATCGAGTTGGTACTAGTGTTTTGTATGTTGTTTTATTATTCCCCGCTCCTTGCGGTGTTTGCCCTGCTGGTGGCACCGGTGGCAGCCCTGTGCTCCTGGTGGCTGGGAAAACGCCTGAAACGGTTACAGCGGAAAGTGCAGGAGAGTGAGTCGGAATACCGTTCCTTTTTGCAGGAAAGTCTGGCCAACCTTCTGATCGTAAAGGCTTTTACCGGAGAGGACCGGGCGGTGGAGCGCCTGACAAAGCTACGGGAGGAACGGTTCTACTGGGTATACCGCAAGACCGGACTGGGAACCGCCAGTTCCACGGTGATGTCACTGGCTTTTCAGGGAGGATATCTGACAGCATTTTCCTACGGGGCATGGCAGCTGTCGAGACAACAGATCACCTACGGTACTATGTCGGTATTTCTGACACTGGTGAACCGGGTACAGGCGCCGATCCTGGGACTGGCCCAGCAGATTCCCCGGATCATTGCCCTGTTGACTTCCGCCGGGAGAATCATGGAGTTACAGAGAATTCCCGGGGAGCAAAGGGCAGCCGGAGAGATCCGTGGATGGGAGATCGGAGTGGAGCTTCGAAATGTATGCTTCGGATATACCAGGGAACCGGTGCTGAAACGGGTGAATCTGAAGATCTGTCCGGGAGAATTTGTCGCCATTGTAGGAGAGTCCGGTATCGGCAAGACAACACTGATCCGCATTCTGATGGCCTTTCTGGAAACGGGAGCGGGAACGGTGGATTTCTACAATGGCAGCGGACAGAGGCAGGAGACCGGAGCTTTCGTCCGGAAGTTTATTGCCTATGTCCCCCAGGGGAATACTCTGTTCAGCGGAACCGTGAGAGAAAATCTGCAGATGGGCAGAGAAGATGCTTCGGAGGAAGAATTGTGGGCGGCCCTGAAACTGGCTTCCGGAGAAAATTTTGTCCGGTCACTGCCGGAGGGGCTGGATACCGTCATCGGGGAAAGAGGGCATGGCCTGTCGGAAGGACAGGCGCAGCGGATCGCCATTGCCAGAGCCTTTTTGCGGAGAGCACCGTTTCTGATCCTGGATGAGGCCACCTCGGCGCTGGATGAAGCTACGGAGGTCGCTGTATTGCAGGGGCTCCGGGCATTAGAACCGAGACCCACCTGCCTGCTTATCACCCACAGGAAGGGTGTTTTAAAATATTGTGACAGAGAACTTTGCATCCGGGAAGGGAGTGTGACGGAAGAATGCAGTACCACTACTATCTGTACGGCATGAGGGTAACAGCGGATCTGGACTTTGTACAGCTGGATCCGGTGCGTTTACCGGAGGATGACAGGGACTTCGGACGGGAAAAGGTCCGGATCCGGGCGATGGACGAAGAGGAGGAAGCACAGTTTCGGAAAGAACACGGAGACTGCGTCTGCGGAAGTTTTTTGGGTACAGAAAAAGGCTGGTTGTGTAATCGTACGCTGGCCATGAGTGTGGAGCGGGGACAGGTGATCCGGTATCACATCCGGAAGGGAGGAGATCCCGGAGCGGTACGAACCTATCTGCTGGGCTTTGGAATAGCAATGCTCAGCATTCAGCAGGGAAAACTTCCCATCCATTGCAGTGCGCTGGCAACTCCGGAAGGTGGTGCGATCCTGATCGCCGGAGAGAGTGGCGCGGGCAAGTCCACACTGACGGCAGAACTGCTGAAACGGGGGTATCGTTTTCTGGCAGACGATATGGCAGTGGTGGACATTTCCGGAAAAGAAGGGGTGTGGGTGTATCCGGCTTTTCCTTATATGAAGCTGTGCAGGGATGTGGTGCTGAGGCAGGGATATCCCCCGGAAGAACTTTTGTATATTGATGAAAAAAAGGACAAATTTCTGGTGCCCTGTACCGGGGTATTTCAAAGGGAAAAGGCCAGACTGGAACGATTTGTTTTTCTGGGAATCCGATGGAAAAAAGAGGCGGAAGATAAGTCCGGGAAGATAAAAGCAGAAAAAATCACAGGTCCCGACAGCATGATCGTGTATAAAGACAATCTGTTCTTAAGACATCTGTGGAAAAAACAGGATCCGGGAATGGAAATCTGGCAGAACTGCCTGAAAATAGCGGAGCAGATACCGGTCTTTTGGATAAGGAGACCGGCAGCAGGTGATTCCACTGCCGAGGTGGCAGCGGAAGTACACGCACTGCGAAACGTCGTGTCAGCTTAAGAACTCTTCCGGTTCCTCAGAAGGCTGCGGGGGCTGACAGTCGCCGCCACCGGGATGGTGTCCGGGATGATGTCCTCCTCCGCCGGGATATCCGGGGTACCAGGGAAACCATCCACAGGCGGTCTCGGATACCTTCAGTTCCATCAGTTCAGGTTGTGTCCAATGCTTCATAAGAATTCTCCTTTCCGTCTGCCTTATGCAGAGATGTACACGGGGAAAGTCCCTGTGTGACTACAGCATAGGGAACACAGGGGCGGAAGTAAAGAAATGTATCATGATTGTAAGAATTTTGCAGGAAGTGTCACAGAAAAGATACTGCCTGCACCGGAGGCATTTTCGCAGGACACGGTTCCGCCGTGACGTTCTGTGATCGTCTTTACAATGGCCAGTCCCAGACCACTGCCGGTGGCAGAACCGGGAGTTCTGGCGGAGGAGACGGTGTAGGTGCGGTTAAAGATCCGCTCGAGGTCCTCCGGCGGAATGCCGGGCCCCTCATCGGTCACGGAGATCCGGAGAGAAGTAAGGTCAGCGGAAGGCGCGGCAGACAGAGTGATTTTCGTTCCGGCGGGAGCATATTTTGCGGCATTGCCGAGCAGATTGTCCAGAATCCGTATCAGTTTTCCGGGATCTGCAAAAAGGGTGGCATGGAGATCCTGCGATACAGATAAACAGAGAAGATGACCGGCATAGTGGCTGTCCGGAAGTGCGGTATAGAAATATTCTTCCAGAAAGGCCGGGGCATCCAGTTCCTGAAAGGAAAAGGCGTGGGAAGGATCCTCCAGAGTGAACAACTCGTACATATCCCGGATCAGATGTTCCAGTGTCCCAGTCCGGTGATCGATCAGGGTGAGGGCACCTTCGATATCCTGTGCAGACAGAGACTGTCCGGAAGTAAGATAATCCACGGCACTGCGGATGGCAGTGAGGGGAGCCCGCAGATCATGGGAGAGATTGGCCAGCATTTCCGTACGTTCCTGTTGCAGGTGCTGCAGGGAGCGATTGCTGGCATTTAACTGCGCGGTGATTTCCAGCAGCCTGCGGGACAGTTCTTCCACGGTCTCCTGTTCGAGAGAGGGAGAACGGAAAACGGGGCGGGAATTTTGTGCCATGGTCAGATACCTCCTTTCAGAAAACGATACCCTTTGGACCAGACGGTCTCGATGCGGTTCTCCAATTCGTAATTGCCCTCGAAACGTTTGCGGAGACGGCTGACATTGACCATAACGCTGCGTCTGTCACTTTCCCGGTAGACACCGAAGAGAGCCGTTCCCAGTTCCTCGAAGGTGATGTCCCGGTCCGGGTGTTCTGCCAGATACAGCAGGACTTCATATTCCCGGTTGGCGAGACACAGATCCTGTTCCCGGTAGAAGGCCTTGTGGGCTACCCTGTCGATGGAAAGATTTCCGATCGTCAGTACCAGATCGGAAGAAGCCTGCGCCAGTTGTCTGCGCCTGCGGATCAGGAGGTCCACCCGGGCTTTCAGCTCCCGGAGACTGTAGGGTTTGACCAGATAATCGTCCCCGCCGCAGGTAAGTCCCCGGATCACATCTTCCTCGGAACTTCTGGCAGTGAGAAACAGGATCGGCACAGAGGAAAAAGAGCGGATGTAACGGCACACCCGGTAACCGTCGGCTTCGGGCAGCATAACATCCAGTAAGATACAATCCGGAAGATTCTTTCGAATGGATAAGACGCCTTCCCGGGGGGAGATGGCAGTATACACGGTGAATCCCGCACCGGTGAGATATTTCTGATTGATCGCCAGCACTTCGGCATCATCATCGATCAGCACAAGCTTGAACATAGTATTATCTTACCTCCTTTGCTGGTGCTATTTTAGCATGGGGGAAAAACGATTGTCACCAAAGGAAGGTCGACAGAGAGAGACAAAGGACAGCGGAAAACGACAGACCGGATGAAAAAGTGACACGAGAAGGGGGAGAAAAATGAATCGGTCAAATACGAGTGCAAATAAGGATATCGGACACATAGTAAAGGATATGCTGCGGCTTCTGGTGGCTTATGGAGTGGCTGTGTTATTTATGGGAAGAGCATGGAGCCTTCGGACACTTGGGGGTATGACAGGGCTGGCAGCGATATTCGTGCTGCTTTATGTATTGGGAAAGGAAGAGCAATATCTGTATAATGTGACCCTGTTCGGTTATCCGGACAGGATACAGCGGCGCAGAACAGGATCGTTTCTGGTGGCAACAGCGGCAACCGTGGTCCTGCTGCCATATATTACAGAGGATCAGAGGGGATATTTTCTGTTTCTGATCCTGGCGTACAGTCTGGAAAGCGTACCGTTGCTGCGACACGGCAGATGCTGCAGAGACATGGAAAGAAATCGCGGGGAAGTGCCGCGTACCGCATTTGTGGGAAGAAGGGCGCAGTACAACAAGTTTCGGTATTTTTTGAAGAAGACCAGCATCCCCATGGAGCTTGTGGGGTATATTGCGGCATCGGCACAGGAACTGGCACAGATTTCAGAAGGAGATGCAGGAGAATATCTGGGAAGTCTGGAAGATCTGGAAATGCTGATCCGCCGGTACCATCTGGATCAGATCTATATTCTGCAAAAGCGCGAGGAACAGCTTTTTTCCATGCAGAAATATGTGGATCTGTGCATTGATATGGGGGTGACGGTACGGATGGTGGTGGATTTCTATAAGAGGCGCAGAGCCGACAGTTATGTAAGCTGTGTGGGAACCTATCCGGTCATCACCTACCATACGGTGACGTTGAATACTGGAGAACAGGTGATAAAACGGATCATGGATGTGGCAGGAGGCCTGGCAGGGATCGTTTTGTTTTCTCCGGTGATGTTATTGGCGGCGCTGGCCATTAAGCTGGATTCCCCCGGTCCTGTGATCTTCCGGCAGACCCGGGTCGGGAAAAACGGCAGGACATTTCAGATCTATAAATTCCGCAGCATGTATGTGGATGCGGAAGAGAGAAAGTCAGAGCTGCTGTCGCAAAATGAGATCGCGGGGGGCGTAATGTTCAAGATCCGGGAGGATCCCCGGATCACCCGGGTGGGCAGGATCCTGCGGAATTTAAGCATTGATGAGCTGCCACAGTTTTTTAATGTGTTGGGAGGTTCCATGAGTCTGGTGGGAACGAGACCGCCGACCCCGGACGAGGTGGAGAAATACGGCACAAGGCAGTGGCGGCGGATCAGTATCAAGCCGGGCTTGACGGGCATGTGGCAGGTGAACGGCAGGAGTCTGGTGACGGATTTCGAAAAGATTGTGGAGCTGGATGTGGAATATATTGATAACTGGTCACTGATGGAGGATATCCGGATTTTGTGCAAGACGGTGACAGTGTTGTTAAAGCATGCGGATGCGTATTAGAAAGAGAGGCAGAAGAGGTGGAATGAAGATGCATGGAACCCGGGTGAACTGGGTAGGAATGACCGGTGCCGTGGTATTGTTTGGATATGGATGGTGGAGAGAACCGTTGGCGGCGGTGCTGGGAGGGATGATCCTGCTTGCGGATCTGCTGGCCATGGAGGTGAGTGTAAGGAAAAGGGATGGGAAAAATGCTAAGAATACAATGTTTTGAAAAAAATGTAAAAAAATAGAAAAATAGTTCTGTTTTTCTGAACCTTTTTTCTGAGACGGAAAGTCTTAATAGATAAGACAGAATAAAAGGGGCGTTTTAACAGGCATCTCTGGAAGAAAGGAGCAAAAGGGGACATGGAAGAACGAAGACGGATCGACCGTGTGGGCTACCAGGCAAAGAGTGTTATCGTGGTATGTGATACCGGGGAAAGCATTTTTGTGGAGACCCGGAATGTCAGTCCGCTGGGCATAGCCTTTACGATGCCGGCAGGATCTCCTGACCTTAAGGGGAAAGACATCATAATCGTAGCGGATACGATGATCATGTATGCAGATGTCACCAGACAGGAGGAACAAGAAGACGGAAATTTTAAAGTAGCTATTTCGGCAAAGAAGTTCACGCCGGAGGTGCTGCAGTATTTATTTGAACATATTGTTGAAAAATAGAATGGAGAGGAAAAATCATATGAGAAAAAACAGTAAGAACGAAAAAGTGATTCGTGCTATGGCGATCGGCATTTCCGCAATGCTGATGGCATCTTCACCGTTGACTGCACTGGCAGCAGAAGGAGAGGGGAATTCTTCCGAAGGAAACGAGGATAAGAACATTACAGTGACACCGGAAGCCGGTGTATGCGATCAGGCGGAAGCAGCCGCAAAAGATGCTGACAAGGCTGTAGAGGGCGCCGAAAAGAGTGCCGCCGATGTGAAGGCGGAAGTGGTTGACAAGGTGGCAGCCGGAGATGTGAAGGATGCCGAGGGAAAGGATCTGTCTCAGGACATTCTGGATGCCAATGCCAAAGTAGAGGATAAGACTGTTGAAGACGGCTCATCCCTGAAGGATGCAGAGTCTGCCGTAGAGAATGCAGATACTGCGCTGGGGGTTGCGGAAGCCAATGACAAGCTGTCCGACGCAGAACTGAATAAGGCAGCTGATGCTGCGGCAAATGCAGGACAGACTGCGGCAGACGCGAAGGATGCCATGCAGGCTGCCCAGAATAAGGTAAATGGACAGATCGAGAATATCAAGGGTGCTGCTTCTATCACCGATGCCAATGCTGCCTATGAAGAAGTAAAGACTACCGTGGATCAGGCACAGGCTGATTTCGATGCAAAGCTTGGGGAGTACAATACCGCAAAGACAGCTTATGAAGAGGCAGCACAGAAGGTGGCAGATTATGAAAAGGCTTATGAGGAGGCTGTAAACAGTGCAGATGCTAACGCTGCGGCAGCAGCTGCTGAACTGGAAGCAGCGAAGACAAATGCAGAAGCACTGGCAAAGGCTCTGGAGGCTGCAAAGGGTGCAGTGGATAAGTCTGCAGCAGGTGCTCTGGATATTGCAGATAAGGAAACTCTGACCCAGGGAGACAATGGACTGAACTGGAAAAATGAGGATCAACTTTTCATTTCCATTATGCAGAACTACTATCTGCCCGAGGTACAGAAGATCACTGCCGATGATATTAAGGTTGTCCGCAGACAGGGTGAAGACAATAATACCAAGAATTATTTTGAAGTAACCTATACCGATGAGAATGGTAATAAGCAGACAAAGTTTTACAACTATGTGATGGATGACAAACAGACTTCCAAGGACAATATCGTGATCTTTGAGAAGCGAATTGAGGAAGTAAACTGGAAGACGGCGCAGGAGACCAATCCGGATCAGTATGTGAAGGAAAATGGGGATACTATCACTGTTTCCGAAGTGGAAAAAGGTCTGAAAGACGGAACCATTATTGCAGTAGATGGAAAGAAAGTGATCAAGAACGACGGAACCGAGAGTATCATTATTTCTGACAATAACCAGAAGACCGAAAACGGCGAGGTTGATACTGATGTAAATGAGGCTACCGAGAAGGAATCCTGGAAACTGGATGAGAACGGCAACCTGATCAAGACCGTGACCGCTGATGTGACCACCATCACCTATACCGATGCAAAATTCACTTCTACCGAACAGTATCAGACAGAGGCAGAGAGAGATGCTGCAGCTGCTGCAAAGGAAAAGGATTTGAAGGACGCTGCCGGCAAGGATGTAACCGTTACAGGAACAGAAAAAACGGATTATACTTATACCGGTAACGGAACCTACATTCCTACCTTTACGAAGACTGTGAATGTGAAGGATGAAGAGGTTGAATGGAAGCATACAGATAAAAAGACGGATTATGGTGTAAGAACAGAGGAAGAAGCAGTAGCAAAGGTTACGAAAGAGCAGGAGAAGGCGTTAAGCAATAAGATTAACGATGATGACGACTTATACCTGATCGGTGTAAGCAGTGATCTTAAGGTAACCGGCTATACAGAAGATCACTGGTATGATGATTCTGACTTCCTCGTATCCGGCACTGTATCCGCAACCTACGCAAAGGTTACTAAGAAAACTGTCGATCAGAGTACCTTCGGTTCTCTTTGGAATGATATCAAGGCTCTGTTTGGTAATGGAGAAACTACGAACAAGAAACTGGAAGATGCAGCCAGAAAGGCAGTCGAGGCAGATGGCGGTATTTTCGTCAGCGCTAACTGGGATGACTGGAAGCTTGGCAAGGCAACCATCCGCTATGTAGCAGGTGTCAGTGTCAAGACCGATGAGAAGACCACCGCAGCGGAGGCACAGAATGCGGTACAGGATGCAGCACTGGCACAGGCAAAAGCAAGCGGCGCAACCGGTGTGTACAATGTGAAGACTACAGATACCGATACCATTGCTCATACCAGCTATTCCTATGAGATTGATTATCTGGAGAAAACCGGAGAGACCACAACCAATACTGCTGTCAGAACTGAGACTTATGCAAATGCAGAGGTGCTGACCGGTCAGATCATCCAGAACCTGAATTACATTCAGGGCAACATCAAACTGACCCAGAAGGATACTGAATATCGTAAGTTCGTAGATGATGCCAAGGCTCTGACCCAAAAGTATCAGAAGCTGTTACAGGATGCACAGGACGCACAGAAAGACGTGGAAACAGCGCAGGCTAAGGTCAATGATCTGAAGGCAGAGATCGAAGCTCTGAAGAGTAACAGAACCAGTAACCTTGGAGCTCTGAAGGAACTGGAAGGAAAGCTAGCCGTGGCTGAACAGAACAAAAAGGATGCAGAAGATACTCTGAAGGAGATTCTGGGCAGCCTGGATGAGGCAGGCGGAGAGCTGGATAAGGTGATCGATCGTCTGACTCCTGCACCTACACCGGCAGCTCCTGCGGGCGGTGACAGTGAGGGCGCAGGCGGCAGCGGTGCCGGTAGCAACGCCGGTAATGCTGATGCCGGAGCAACCGTGATCACACCAGTAGTTCTTGCCAACGCTCCTGTGGCACAGGCAACAGTAGTGACCCAGAATCAGTCAGCGGCACAGGGCGTGACGCAGATTGCTGATGAGGTAGCACCTCTTGCAGCCAATGTTGAGGAAGACACCCAGAAGACAGCAGAGGAAGCACCTAAGGCAGAAGAAGCAGTGAATATTGCAGACGAAGCAGTTCCCCTGGCAGATGTAGCTGTGGAAAGCGAACATGCAAAGATGTCCTGGTGGTGGTGGCTGATCATTCTGATCCTCGGTGCAACCGGATATGAAATGTACAAGAAGCACAATGAGAAGAAGCTGAAGGCTCAGGCAGAAAATGCAGGAGATATCGAAGAATAAAAGATAACAAAAACGACATCCATTGGGATTTTCCCGATGGATGTCGTTTTTTAGACCTTGGAAAGCGGATTACTCGAAGAGCTCTTCAACTTTTTCCAGATTACCGTCTCCGGTCAGAAGAAGAGTCACTGTGGCCTGGGCACTGCTGATATCGGTTGTCCCCTCAACGCATAATTCACCGTCAGTATTGTAGAGAGCCCATTGGAACTCATTGACAGAGGAGGGCCAGTCTGCTTCCATAGAGATCGATTCCTGATCCGACAGGGAATCCATATTTACCTGTTCCCCGGTCACGGGATCAATGACCGCTACCATACCGACTTCGATGCCACACATATTGACTACTGACAGAGTGAGTGCCCTGGTATCCTCCGAAGTGGATTCTATGGCAGACGACTCGGAATCCGGGGAAACATCGGCAGGCAGGGCGGCAACAGTCTCAGACGGGGAGGTGGAAGCAGTCGTGGCGGAGGATGTATCCTCTCCGTCAGAATTCTGACTGCATCCTCCGAATAACAGACAACAGGACAATATACTTACAGCAAAAATATGTCGTATGAAACTTTTTTTCATAATAATCTCCATTCTGCAGACGATTCCTTCCGTCGGAGAAATCGCGAATCAAATTTCAAATTTGATTCTGCGATAAGGGCTGCTTTGTGACGCCTGCAGCACAAATAGCCGTGTGAAAATCTATATCACCATTATATCGGATTTCCCATAAAAAGTAAATTTATGCGATAAAAATTTCCGGAAGCAGACCGGTAGGAATTCCTGAAAAAAATATCGAAAAATGTGAGCCGTTTTTCATGGATAAGTAGTCTTTATAGATAGAGACTAAGAAATAACGGAGGCGGTCGAGATGAGCGGCATGTTATATTCCATACCTGTGATTTTGACTGGTTATCGAATCGTACAAATTGAAGATGAAGCGACACCGCTTGCACAGGCAGTAAAGAGTGGATATTACGGTGACACAGTAGCCGGAATGCTGGGCATTGGTGTTTTATTACTCTTGGTGATTTATTTTATATTATGCAGAAAATACCAGAAAAGAATCATAGAATTGCAGGAAAATGCACATCCCGGCTGGAACTGGTGGAAACTTAGAAAGCAGGTAACCGAACTGGAGGATAAAAAGGCAGAAGGAATCGTTGAGGATATCCGGCGGGCAGCGCAAAGCTATATGACTGTTTAAATTTAATCAGAAAGATCCGGGGATCATCCCCGGATTTTTTACACCAGATTTATAAAAGTGAAGTATTTCGTTGCTGATGTCTGCCGGGAATGTTATAATCATGTATGTGGCCGGTTCAGAGACCTGTGCCACAAGCATAGGAAAGAAAAGGAAGGCAATCTATGAAAGTCTTGGTAACAGGCGTAAAAGGCCAGTTGGGATATGATGTGGTAAATGAGTTGACAAAGCGCGGAATTGAGGCTGTCGGCGTGGATATTCAGGAGATGGATATCACAGATGCGGCCAGCGTGGAAAAGGTGATCGGAGAGGCGGCACCGGACGCTGTGGTACACTGTGCAGCCTATACCGCAGTGGATGCAGCGGAGGATAACGTGGAAATCTGCCGTAAGGTCAATGCGGACGGCACACAGAACATTGCGAACGTCTGCAAGAAGCTGGACTGCAAGATGGTCTATATCAGTACCGATTATGTGTTTGACGGCGAGGGCACCAGACCCTGGGAGCCAGAGGACGAGCGTCATCCGCTGAATGTATACGGACAGACCAAATACGAAGGAGAACTGGCAGTACAGAATACACTGGAGAAATATTTTATCGTAAGAATCTCCTGGGTATTCGGAGTCAACGGCAAGAACTTCATCAAGACCATGCTGAATCTGGGCAAGACCCATGATCATCTCACAGTGGTGAATGACCAGTTCGGATCTCCTACCTATACTTATGATCTGGCAAGACTTCTGGTGGATATGGTCCTGACGGATAAATACGGTATCTATCATGCTACCAACGAAGGTATCTGTAACTGGTATGAATTTGCCTGCGAGATATTCCGCCAGGCTGGCATGAAAGTGGAGGTGGCTCCTGTACCGGCTTCCGAGTATCCGACGAAAGCCAAGCGACCGGAGAACAGCCGCATGAGCAAAGCCAAGCTGACAGAGAACGGATTCGTAAGGCTTCCTTCCTGGCAGGATGCGTTAGAGAGATATCTGAAAGAAATCCTGTAAACAGACTTTGTGTAAGCAGGAAAATAACGGGAAATACTTCAGGGAGCGGTATCGGAAACGGTACGGCTCCCATTTTGGCGAATGTACATCATCGAGCTTTTAAGCGAGATGGTGTACAAAGTATACAAATCGAGTAGGAGCCAGCCTGCTCGACTTATAATATATGAAAAAGTCATGAAAAACCCTGTAAATTTCACGAAAAACCTGTTGACAACGGAAGTCGGAACAAGTATACTGTTAAAGCGTGCCAGAAAAGGTGCGTCTATTATACTATTAAGAAAGAGGTGAAACAGAATGCCAACATTTAACCAGTTAGTAAGAAAAGGACGTCAGACTTCTGTTAAGAAGTCTACTGCACCTGCTCTCCAGAAGGGTTACAACTCTCTTCACAAGAAAGCAACAGACGTTTCTGCTCCCCAGAAGCGTGGTGTATGTACCGCTGTTAAGACAGCAACTCCTAAAAAGCCTAACTCTGCTCTTAGAAAGATCGCCAGAGTACGTCTTTCCAACGGAATCGAAGTTACCAGCTACATTCCCGGTGAAGGTCACAATCTGCAGGAGCACAGCGTTGTTTTGATCCGTGGTGGTCGTGTTAAGGACCTGCCCGGTACCAGATACCACATCATCCGTGGTACCCTTGATACTGCCGGTGTCGCTAACAGAAAACAGGCTCGTTCCAAGTACGGTGCTAAGAGACCTAAGGATGCTAAGAAATAAGTAGTATCCGAGGCGTTTTGAACGTCGGACCGAGAGTCCGATGAAAATCCGCAAGGATTTTTGGAGATGTCAGTGAGACATCTTTGTACCACAAAAACGAAACTAAGAAAAGTGTTGGAATTCTGTGATACAGATATAACAGCGCGAACACTTGGGGAAACACATGTGAGTACCGATGATTTAACGTAACTAGTGAGAAGGCAAGACCGACATGAAAAGAGAGCGTAAGCTTGCTTACGAGCGAACTTTTTATGGAGGGATTGGTCGGCGAACAGCCGACATCGAGGCATCTTTGATGCCGAGATAACGGATCTCACGAGAACAATTTGTTAAGGAGGGAAGAACCGTGCCACGTAAAGGACATATTCAGAAAAGAGATGTATTAGCAGATCCTTTATACAACAACAAAGTGGTTACCAAGCTTGTCAACAACATCATGCTGGATGGCAAGAAGGGTGTAGCCCAGAAGATCGTATACGGAGCATTTGCTAAGGTTGAAGAGAAGAGCGGCAAGCCTGCTCTGGAAGTATTCGAAGAGGCTATGAACAACATCATGCCTGTTCTGGAAGTAAAAGCAAGACGTATCGGTGGTGCTACCTATCAGGTACCTATCGAGGTCAGACCTGAGAGACGTCAGGCTCTGGGCCTTCGTTGGTTGACCATGTTCTCTCGTAAGAGAAGTGAGAAGACCATGGAAGACAGACTTGCTAACGAAATTCTTGACGCAGCCAACAATACCGGATCTGCAGTTAAGAGAAAAGAAGACATGCACAAGATGGCAGAGGCAAACAAGGCTTTTGCTCATTACAGATTCTAGTAGGAGGGAAAAAACTTGGCTGGAAGAGAATATCCGTTAGAGAGAACTAGAAATATCGGAATTATGGCTCATATCGATGCCGGTAAGACCACTACTACCGAGCGTATCCTGTATTACACAGGTGTTAACTATAAGATCGGTGATACTCACGAAGGTACTGCTACCATGGACTGGATGGCTCAGGAGCAGGAGAGAGGTATCACCATTACATCTGCAGCTACTACCTGTCACTGGACTCTTGAAAAAGAGACCAAACCCATGCCCGGTGCTTTGGAGCATCGTATCAACATCATTGATACCCCGGGTCACGTAGACTTCACCGTTGAGGTTGAGCGTTCCCTTCGTGTACTGGATGGCGCTGTCGGCGTCTTCTGTGCAAAGGGTGGTGTAGAGCCTCAGTCTGAGAACGTATGGCGTCAGGCTGACACCTACAATGTACCTCGTATGGCATTCATCAACAAGATGGATATCCTGGGTGCTAACTTCTACGCAGCAGTAGATCAGATCCGTACCAGACTTGGTAAGAATGCTATCTGCCTTCAGCTGCCTATCGGTAAGGAAGATGAATTCAAGGGAGTCATCGATCTGTTCGAGATGAAGGCTTACATCTACAACGATGATAAGGGTGATGACATCACTGTTACCGATGATCTTGGAGATATGGCTGATGAGGCTGCTTTATATCATGACGAGCTCATTGAAAAGGTTTGTGAGCTGGATGATGATCTGACAATGATGTATCTGGAAGGTGAAATTCCTTCCATTGAAGAGATGAAGGCTGCTTTGAGAAAAGCTACCTGTGAGTGCAGAGCCGTTCCCGTATGCTGCGGTACTGCTTACAGAAATAAGGGTGTTCAGAAGCTTCTGGATGCTATTATCGAGTATATGCCTTCTCCTCTGGATGTACCGGCTATTAAGGGTGTTGACCTTGACGGTAATGAAGTAGAGAGAAAGTCTTCCGATGAAGAGCCTTTCGCTGCACTTGCATTCAAGATCATGACTGACCCGTTCGTAGGTAAGCTTGCTTACTTCCGTGTATATTCCGGTACTCTGAATTCCGGTTCTTATGTACTCAATGCTACTAAGGACAAGAAGGAACGTGTAGGACGTATCCTGCAGATGCATGCGAACAAGCGTGCAGAGCTGGAAAAGGTTTACTCCGGTGATATCGCAGCAGCAGTTGGTTTCAAGTTCACCACTACCGGTGATACCATCTGTGATGAGCAGCATCCTGTAATCCTTGAGTCCATGGAGTTCCCTGAGCCCGTTATCGAGCTGGCTATCGAGCCTAAGACCAAAGCCGGTCAGGGCAAGATGGGTGAAGCTCTTGCAAAACTGGCAGAAGAAGATCCTACTTTCCGTGCTCATACCAATCAGGAAACCGGTCAGACCATCATCGCCGGTATGGGTGAGTTGCATCTGGAGATCATCGTTGACCGTCTGCTTCGTGAGTTCCATGTAGAAGCTAACGTAGGTGCTCCTCAGGTTGCTTATAAGGAAGCGTTTACCAAGGCTGTCGAAGTGGATTCCAAGTATGCTAAGCAGTCCGGTGGTCGTGGACAGTATGGACATTGTAAAGTTAAGTTTGAGCCCCTGGAGGCTAACTGTGAGAAGTTTGAATTTGATCCTAAGGCAAACATTCTGATCAACGATCCTCCTACTCTGTTATTCGAATCTACTGTAGTTGGTGGTTCCATTCCTAAGGAATACATCCCCGCAGTAGGTGAAGGTATTCAGGAAGCAGCTCAGGCTGGTATCTTGGGTGGATTCCCTGTACTGGGTGTTCATGCGAATGTATATGATGGATCCTATCATGAGGTCGATTCCTCCGAGATGGCATTCCACATTGCAGGTTCCATGGCATTCAAGGAAGCAATGCAGAAGGCAGCTCCTGTACTGCTTGAGCCGATCATGAAGGTTGAGGTTACCATGCCTGAGGAATACATGGGCGATGTAATCGGTGACCTGAACTCCCGTCGTGGTCGTGTAGAAGGTATGGAAGACATCGGCGGTGGTAAGATGGTTAAGGCTTTCGTTCCCCTTGCTGAGATGTTCGGTTACTCCACAGACCTGCGTTCCAAGACCCAGGGTCGTGGTAACTACTCCATGTTCTTCGAAAAGTATGAGCCCGTTCCTAAGAACGTTCAGGAAAAGGTTCTTGCTGCAAAAGCAAAATAAGCGCTAAATCAATAAAAATAACTTGAAAAACCTCTGATTATTTAATATAATCAGAGGTAGCGAGTTAAAAAAATAAAACTACGAAACTGTTTAATTATTTTAAGGAGGACTTAAATAATGGCTAAAGCTAAATTTGACAGAACAAAGCCCCATTGTAACATTGGTACCATCGGTCACGTTGACCATGGTAAAACTACTCTGACCGCTGCAATCTCCAAGGTTCTTTCCGAGAGAGTACCTGGTAACGAGAAGGTTGACTTCGATAACATCGATAAGGCTCCCGAAGAGAGAGAGCGTGGTATCACCATTTCTACCGCTCACATCGAGTACCAGACCGAGAAGAGACACTATGCACACGTTGACTGCCCGGGCCATGCTGACTACGTTAAGAACATGATCACCGGTGCTGCACAGATGGATGGTGCTATCCTCGTTGTAGCTGCTACTGATGGTGTTATGGCTCAGACCAAGGAGCACATCCTTCTGTCCCGTCAGGTAGGCGTTCCTTACATCATCGTATTCCTGAACAAGTGTGATATGGTTGACGATCCCGAGCTGATCGAGCTGGTTGAGATGGAAGTAACCGAGCAGCTGGAAGAGTACGACTTCAATGACTGCCCTATCATCAAGGGTTCCGCTCTGAAGGCTCTGGAAGATCCCAGCAGCGAGTGGGGCGACAAGATCATGGAACTGATGGATACTGTAGATTCTTATATCCCTGATCCTCAGCGTGATACTGATAAGCCTTTCCTGATGCCCGTCGAGGACGTATTCACCATTACCGGTCGTGGTACCGTTGCTACCGGTCGTGTAGAGCGTGGTGTTCTGCATCTGAATGATGAAGTTGAAATCGTTGGTATCAAGGAAGAGACCAAGAAGACTGTTGTAACCGGTATCGAAATGTTCCGTAAGATGCTGGATGAGGCACAGGCTGGTGATAACATCGGTGCTCTGCTTCGTGGTATCCAGAGAACTGAAATCGAAAGAGGACAGGTTCTGGCTAAGCCCGGTACTGTTACCTGCCACAGAAAGTTTACCGCTCAGGTTTACGTTCTGACCAAGGATGAAGGTGGACGTCATACTCCTTTCTTCAACAACTATCGTCCTCAGTTCTACTTCAGAACCACCGACGTTACCGGCGTTTGCGAACTGCCCGCTGGTGTTGAGATGTGCATGCCTGGTGATAACGTAGAAATGACCATCGAACTGATCCATCCTATCGCTATGGAGCAGGGTCTTACCTTCGCTATCCGTGAAGGTGGTAGAACCGTAGGTTCTGGCCGTGTAGCTACCATCATTGAGTAATTTCGAGTGATTGTTCACAAAACTAGTATTTAAAAGGCTTCCGAGGTTTTCCTCGGGAGCCTTTTTACGTCTGTGTAACAGTGAAAGTGTAGTCAGCGGTGCCAAAACGGTGCCAAAAACTACGCAAGTAAATTTTAAAGTAAATACTACAACTGTAATGGAATAGACCATATGTTCCGACTGTTCAAAAATGCAACGGAGATGTAAAATAACAATATCATATTTTACGGAGGTGTATTATGGGGTCTTCTGGTAATGGAATGTTTGGAACGTATCGTGGTGGTGGAGCAGGTTCAATTGTTAGAGGAGGAAATAATGGAGGCGATGAATGTCCATTAGCTATTGAAAATATTCTATTGGAGGATGTGGCTATATCAGAATATTTTCAGAATCATAAAGATGTGCCTTCCACTGGACAAGCAGTTGAATTATCAATGCAGTTAGTTAACAAGAGATTGGCTGTTGTTTTGTCCAGTACTCAAGAGGTTATTGGAAATCTGCCAGTATCTTATAACTATTTGAATTCTGTCTCTTATACACATCTGACGCTGCCGACGAAGCTAGAAGTGTAGAT
>OWHX01000671.1_pt1 | contig 17901 bp, 10 predicted proteins | sample 1732801 | NCBI WGS metagenome assembly OWHX01 (sample SAMN05065755, study PRJEB22554) | human gut metagenome | biome: ENVO:2100002; feature: ENVO:00000062; material: ENVO:00002003 | host: Homo sapiens | place: USA
CGAGATTACTACGCGTCTCGTGGGCTCGGAGATGTGTATAAGAGACAGGCTTTCGCCATTGTTTTTTCAATCACGTCGCTCATCTGCAAGAAGCCGATCTCGTCACGCAGGAAAGCAGCGACCACTACTTCGTTGGCAGCATTCAAGATACAAGGCATATTACCACCTTTCCTGACTGCATCGAACGCAAACGCCAAGTTACGGAAACGTTCCATATCCGGCTCCTCGAAAGTAAGCGTCGCATATTGAGTGAAGTCCAAACGGGGTGCTTTACTGTGCAACCGCTTGGGATATGAGAAAGCATAGCTGATCGGAAGTTTCATGTCGGGAATCCCCAACTGGGCGATCACCGCACCATCTTCAAACTGAACCATCGAATGGATCACCGACTGCGGATGCACCACGACCTGTATCTGTTCCGGCGTAACCCCGAACAGCCACTTCGCCTCTATCATCTCGAACCCCTTGTTCATCATCGACGCCGAGTCGATCGTGATTTTCGCCCCCATACTCCAGTTGGGATGCTTCAACGCCTGTGCCTTGGTCACAACTGCCAGTTCCTCCATTGTCTTGGTACGGAAAGGGCCGCCGGAAGCCGTCAGCAATATCTTTTCCACTGGGTTCTCCCACTCTCCCGCTAAACACTGGAAAATGGCAGAATGTTCAGAGTCTACAGGCAGGATCGGCACTTTGTGTTCGACAGCCAAAGCCGTGATCAGTTCGCCGGCCACCACCAGCGTCTCTTTGTTTGCCAATGCGATCGCCTTACCGGCTTTGATCGCTGCGATCGTCGGTTTCAGTCCTGCATATCCCACCATTGCCGTCAGCACCATATCGATCGGTTCCGACTGGACGACCTGGGCAATGGCATCCGAACCCGCCCATACCTTGATGGGAAGGTCTTCCAATGCCTCCTTCAGTTCGGGATATTTCTGCTCGTTGGCGATTACCACCACTTCAGGCATATATTTACGTGCCTGATTAATCAGCAGATCCACCTGATTATTGGCAGTAAGAGCATATACTTCAAAAAGGTCAGGATGTTCGCTGACTACTTCCAAAGCCTGCGTTCCGATAGAACCTGTAGAACCTAATATGGCCAAGTTTCTTTTCATGCGTATTAAAATGCTATATATTCTTCGGGATTGACTGGGCCACCTTTATACCACAACTCGAAATGGAGATGGGGACCGGTCGACAATTTCCCCGTATTGCCTACCAGAGCAATGGCCTCTCCCGCGACGACGCGGTCGCCCACCTCTTTCAGCAATAATTCGTTATGTTTATAAATAGATAAAAAACCATTCCTATGCTGCACCTGTATCACATTCCCGGAGTTCGGATCGAAGCCAGCAAAGACCACCGTGCCATCCAACGTAGCCAGCACGCTTTCCTTCGGGGCTGCAACCAAGTCGACACCATAATGCCGGATATTGGCATTATAATGAGAAGAAACCACTCCATCTACAGGCTTGTAGAAAAAGACACCGTCAGTAGGAACCGGATTCGGGTCCAAGACTGCCAAGTTGTATTTCTCCGCCTCTTCAAAATCCTTTACAAACTTCTTTTCCTCCTTCGTTTGAGGAATCTCATAGTCAGGGTTCACTCGTGCCAGCGAATCGATCTCTCGAATCGAATCGATCGGCATCGTCCCCGACAGAATACCCGCCACATTATTCAGATAAAGAGATTGTATCTGGATCATCCTTTCCAACGAATCGGCACGCAAGGCATTCTGCATGATCTCCTTACGAACTTCCACATCCAGATAACCCGGCAGATAGTTCCGTATCGGTGTCTTAATAATGATAAAGGCAGTAAAAGCGATCAGCAAGAAAGCAAACAAGGCCAACATCGCAAATGCGGAAAGCTGTGACAACCGGAAAGACCATACTTCCTCCAGCGTTCCTTCATTGAAGAAAGACAGTTTGTATTTAAACCTAATCCGGTGCCAGAATGATTTCTTATTTGTTCGTCTTTGCTTTTGTGCCATGTGTATTCGTCAATTTCATAAATCCAACAGACCTTCCGGAACGGAAACGGCCAGCGTCTTATTCTCATGATCGGCAGACAAGATCAGTTCCTCGGCGGCAGGCAACAACAGTTCTTCACCGTTATGGTCGATCTGCAAAAGGACATTGATGGTTGACTCGTCGACATCAGTAATCTCGCCAATTTCGCCATGATGTTCGTCTATGACCCGATAACCGATAAAGCTATCCCATGTCATATCTCCCACCAAGTCATCCCTGTCCACTTCATCGAGCGAATAAAAGACTTCGCGGTTGGAAAATTCACGGGCCGCTTTCTCATCGTCCACATTCTTCAACTTCAGAAGGATAACGGTATCCGTCTTATAGCGATACTCCTCGATGAAAAAAGGGACCAGGATCCCATCCATCTCACATATAATATACGGATCGTCCGAATCGTCAAAAACATCGCTGTTTGTAACCAGCGCGATCTCCCCCTTTATGCCGTGAGGTTTGGCAAACTGTCCTATCTTGAAAACATCTTCTTTCTTAATCATGACAAGAATGTTTAAAGTCGGGTAATACGCGCCCCGATGCCGTTCAACCGTTTGTCAATATTCTGATATCCACGGTCTATCTGGTCGATATTATGGATATGGCTGGTACCTTCGGCACTCATCGCCGCAATCAGCAAAGCAATGCCGGCACGAATATCCGGAGAAACCATATTGGAACCACGCAGTTTGAAACGATTGCCCAACCCAATCACAGTCGCCCTGTGCGGATCGCAAAGAATGATCTGCGCTCCCATGTCGATCAGTTTGTCGACAAAGAAGAGACGGCTTTCGAACATCTTCTGATGGATCAGCACACTGCCGACAGCCTGCGTCGCCACAACGAGGAAGACACTCAGCAAGTCCGGCGTCAGTCCCGGCCAGGGAGCATCGGCAATCGTCATAATAGAGCCGTCGATAAACGTCTCGATCTGATAAGAATCGTGTGTCGGGACATGGATATCGTCACCGATTTGTTCGACCGTAATTCCCAGACGACGGAATGAATCGGGAATAATCCCCAACATATCATAGCCTGTATTTTTGATCGTGATGTCGGAACCGGTCATAGCAGCCATTCCGATAAAACTGCCTACTTCGATCATATCCGGCAAGATCGTATGTGTAGTGCCACCCAACGCCTCAACCCCTTCTATTGTCAGCAAATTGGAGCCGACACCCGAAATACGGGCTCCCATACGATTCAGCATGGAAGAAAGTTGTTGCAGATAAGGTTCGCAAGCGGCATTATAAATCGTTGTTTTTCCTTCTGCAAGCACGGCCGCCATCAAGATATTGGCCGTACCGGTCACTGAAGCTTCATCAAGCAGCATATAGGCGCCTTTCAGCTTCTTCGCCTCTATTTCGTAGAGCTGGCGGTCAGGATCATAACTGAAGCAAGCCCCCAGCTTCTGAATACCGACAAAGTGAGTATCCAGACGACGGCGTCCGATCTTATCGCCTCCCGGCTTAGGGATCAAAGCCTTGCCAAAACGGGCAACCAGAGGACCGACTATCATCACCGAACCGCGCAAGGAACCGCTTTTACGCAAAAACTCGTCCGTTTCCAGATAGTTCAAGTCGACAGCATCGGCCTGAAATGTATAGGTATCGGCAGCCGGATGCTCCACCTTCACCTGCATGTCGCGCAGGAGTTGTATCAGGTTATTCACATCCAGGATATCCGGTACATTATGGATTGTCACTTTTTCCGGCGTAAGCAATGTTGCACAAATGACCTGCAAGGCTTCATTCTTTGCGCCCTGCGGAACAATCTCACCGGACAACCGGTAACCGCCTTCTATGACAAATGAACTCATCGGCCTTTACGTGAATAGTTTTTCTTGTTGTTCGTATTGTTGCGAGCGAGTATATCACGGCTTTCCGCCAGCTTATGTACCTCTTCATCCAAGATGATCTGACCTTCCGACAATTCGTCGAGGTCTTTGAATATCTTCCGATCGTCTACGGATTCCTTGTTCCAGGTAAGGAACGATTTCTTCATTTGGGTAGCCAGCAATTTAATCAACTGGTCCTTTTCCACACCCGGTTCGAATTCGGTTGCTTTCTGGATCATTTTCTCAAGCGTCTTGCCGTAATGACGGTAACGTATACGCGAATTGTTATAAGGTATACGCGGAGGACGTGAGTAAAGGTCTTCTTTCTTTACGATCTCGTACGGATAATCGATATCCAATTTGAAGTCGGCCATAATAGCCAGGTGATCCCAGAGAATATGTTTGAAGTCGTTTACATCGCGTAAATGGGGAAACATGTTTCCCATGATGTTGATTATTGTGTCTGCACAGCGTTTACGTTCTTCCCTGTCCTGAATGGTAATGCAATAGTCCACCATATTCTGTATATTGCGTCCATATTCGGGCATAACCAATTTCTTTTCTTCTGTATTATATTTCATTACAAATTCTGTTTATCCGGCAAAGTTACAGATTATAATTGATTTAAACAATACGGCTCCTCCCCCGCAGAGTGTTAAGAAAAGCCTATAAAACCAAGGAGAAAGAAAACCGATTATAATATGTTTGCTTTCCTACTACTATTTTGAAAAGCCAATGAACAAACGTATCAAAACATGGCTGGGCAAATGACTAAAATGACATCGGTCTGCAGATAACTGGTACACTAACTCGTTTCATGCCATCAACTAACTCCAAACACCTCAAGAACTAAATGATAACATATAGCAAAGTATCTATTGGCAGTCACCACCAATTGCCCATATGTAGTACTACCAATTGATGATAGATAGTACTACGTATTCGTGACAAGTAGTACTACATATAAATAATATGCTATATGCCTTGAATTAGTTTACTATGACTTCCGAGATAGTTTATGGTATGTTCCGGATCAGTTGCTTCTTGAGAACGGGCAGAGTCCGGATAGGATCATTTTGCATTTTCCTTACCACTTTGAGAAACAACGCTCCGAATAGGCACAAAAAAAATTAGGGGACAAGGATATTCCCTGCCCCCTAATTGATTTTTAGTCCGTTATTATTTTGAATCTGGTGTCTTACTGAAAATGGCGTGGATACGCTTCATGTCGAACTTAGGGGTACGGTCGTAATAATAAATACCGTTTTGCTCCTGTTCCACATCCGTAAGCTGCGTATAGCAATAGCCCCAAATATCATTTGAGAGAGAGAGCACAGCATCCACCTGGCCTTCCAGACGAGCATAGAACTCTTCCAGGGAACGAGGCGGTTCGCCATATCCCCAGGATGTATTCTGGGCGCTCTCCATCTGCTGCGACGGATTCCATTTGATACCGCCAAACTCATCCACCAAGTAAGGCATGTCCTTCTTGTATTCCGGGAAAGCATACTGGTCGGTATATTTCAGGCCGTTGTAACCGATATTCATCGGCATCAGATGGATTTCCCATTTCGGAGCTTCCATCAGTTTGCCACCGTTATACAGTTTCTCCTTCAACTTGGCGGGGTCCTGTTCGTAATTATGAACGGTCCAGATATCGGTTGCGATATGCGTTCCACCGCTTGCCCCATGGAAAGGACGCGTCGGATCGATCATTTTCGTCAGGTTGTAGAGGTCGTGCATCAAACGCGGATATTGCACACGGTCGGGCCAGAACTCCTCGTTGGTCGGCGTCCAGATCAGGAGTGACGGATGGTTACGGTCGCGCTGCACAATCTCACTCCATTCGGTAATGAAATTACGAGCCGTTTCCGTATCGTTACAATCCATCCCCCAGCTGGAAGCTTCCCCCCAAGTCAGATAACCCATCTTATCCGCCCAATAATAGAAACGTTCTTCGAAAACCTTCTGATGCAGGCGTGCTCCATTGAAACCTGCCTCCATAGAGAGTTCGATATCCCGTTTCAACGCCTCGTCACTCGGAGCCGTCCAGATGCCGTCGGGATAGAAACCTTGGTCGAGCACCAGGCGCTGGTAGTAAGGCTTATTGTTCAGATAAATCTTATTGCCTTCGATATGCACTTTGCGCATACCGGCATAACCATTGACCTCATCAATTATATTTCCATTCTTATCCAATACTTTGTACTCCAAATCATAGAGGAAAGGACTTTCCGGACTCCAGGTCTTCATTTTCTTGACTGGAAGAACCACAGAAGACAGAGAGCTTGCCGAAACCGTCCGGCTGGCAACCACCTTGCCGTTGTCTTTCAATGTCACCTGCAATTTTCCACCTGCTTCCTTATAGAAACGAGGACGGACCACCAATTGCTGCTGGTCGATATCCGTCAGAAGCTGAACCGATTGCAATCCTTCCGGATGGACCGCTTCCATCCAGACCGTCTGCCAGATACCGGTCGTACGGGTGTAGTTGCAGCCATAAGAGGCGTATTGCAGATTCTGTTTGCCGGCTGCTTGTTTGGCCCCACGGACGTCGCTCTCCACATAAACAACCAGACTATGTGTCTGGCCTGACTTTACCAGAGAAGTAATATCCACGGCAAACGAGGAAGTCCCACCGAAATGGCGGCTAGCCAAAACACCATCGATATAGACTTCCGATTTATAGTAGACCGCACCGAAATTAAGCAGAATGTTCTTTCCGTTCCATTCCTGCGGGATCGTGATCGGACGCTGATACCAGAAATGATTGATAAAGTCCGTATATCCAATACCGGACAATTTACTTTCCGGGCAGAAGGGAACAGTGATCTTCTTGTCAAAACCTTTCGATTTATAGAACTCGCGTTCCATTCCTGAACCGCCGAAATCAAACGAGCAGGTCCATTCCCCATTCAGGTTGACCCAACCCGCCCGCTCGAACTGCGGACGGGGATATTCGGGACGCGGCATAGACCAGACAGAGGCCACGCACAGAAAAAGAGATAAAAAAGCTATGCTAATCCGTTTCATGCTTTTACTTTAATTCGTTAATAACTGACTGATTGGCTTTCTTTACAGCAGCTTCGTCGATCTTGATCACTTTGCGGTCGTATGTCATCAGACCGTTCACTTCACCTTCCACATCAGTTGTCTGCGTATAGACAGCGGCAGAGAAACCACGTTTCACATAATCTTTCAGGATATTGGCGTATTTGACATATTCAGCCGTCACTTCGTCGCTGTTCTTAAACTGCACATATCCCCAGTTGCGTTTGTTCCACCACAAATGGTTTTCTACCGGAAGGCCGATTCCACCGTATTCACCCAACACATTCACACGTTTCGGATCGAACAGGAACATATCGGGAGCCGGATAGTTATGCAGATCCAAGATATCACCGCAAGGACGATGGTTGCCGCCGCTTGCCGGGTTCACCAGACGGGAAGGATCGTAAGTCTTTGTCCATTCAGCCGCTTTTTCCGTTTCAAACTGTCCCCATGCTTCGTTGAAAGGAACCCAAACGACTACGGAAGGATTGGATATGCAAAGGTCCATGATCTCTTTCCATTCACGATAATAGTTGGCCTTGGATTCAGGTGTACGTTCATTGTCTTTTCCACCGTTATACACATGGTGATCCCAGATGTAAGAGCCATGATCGCCGCTCGGCATATCCTGCCATACCAAGATACCTTCCTTATCGCAATGATAATACCAGCGTGCCGGTTCCACTTTCACGTGCTTACGGATCATATTGAAGCCCCAATCTTTTGTTTTCTTGATGTCGAACAACAATGCTTCATCTGTCGGAGCCGTATAAAGTCCGTCAGGCCACCATCCCTGGTCCAGCGGGCCGAACTGGAATAAATCCTGATTATTCAACTGCATGCGCATAATGCCGGCAGCATCGCGTTTAGAAGAAATCTTACGGAAAGCCGTATATGATTTTACTTCATCCAGCACCTTTCCGTCTTTCGACAAAGAAACCGTCATATCATACAAATAAGGATTGGACGGGCTCCAAAGTGTCGGGTTTTGTACGGACAAACGCAATTCCTTTCCTTGAACGCCTTTTGCGGAAGCCACAACCTGGCCTTTGTCCAACAATTTCACGGTTACGATACCGGAATTGCAGTCGCAGGAAGTTCCGACCGTCACATTCAACGTATTATTGTCAATATTGGAAATAGACTTTACCGAAGTCACATGGGCAGCAGCTACCGGTTCCAACCATACTGTCTGCCAGATACCGGTTACTGGTGTGTACCAAATGCCTTCCGGACGGGAAGTTTGTTTACCGCGCGGTTGATATCCCTTATCACTAGGATCCCATACACGGACAACCAGCTTCTGGTTGTTCTTTCCTGTCAGATACGGAGTGATGTTGAAGGAGAACGGAGTGAAACCGCCTTTATGAGAACCGATCAGGATGTCGTTTACAAACACGTCCGCTTTCCAATCCACCGCACCGAAATTTAACATGATGTCCTTATTTTTCCAGGCTGAAGGAACGGAAAAAGTACGCTTATACCATAATTCGCTGTTTTCGCCAACTTCTTTCTGTACGCCAGACAGAGAGGATTCGACAGCAAAAGGAACCAAAATCTTACCATCGAATGTTGCCGGTTCTACATCGCCAACCGGTTTGATGGCATATTCCCATTCCCCGTTCAGATTTTGCCAATCGCCACGTTCCAACTGAGGACGGGGATATTCAGGAAGGACATTCGCCGGATTTACCTGTTCCGACCACGGTGTCTTGATCTTATCTCCTACCGGTTTCCATTGAGCCTGTGCACCCAAGGCCAGTGCCAATGCACAACATACAAATAAGGTCTTTTTCATGATTTATACTTTATGATTTGTGAATGATTATAATTTTCAATTAATAAACTCCGGAGCTTCCGCTTCTAAAGAAGGACTTGCCCCTTCAACTTCCGGCCAGCCATCTCTCCAACGGATCCGATCCAACATCAGGACTCGTCCGGTAGGATGTTCACGGCTCACGGCATGATAGAGAACCCAGTCGTTCCCACGGTCGTCCGTAACGATTTCCGAGTTATGCCCTGTACCGACAAAAGCATCATTTCCATGAATCAGAACTTCGTGATGATTTTCCATCATCGGTCGTCCCTGTTTGTCGGTGTACGGGCCGAACAGGCTGTCAGAACGGCCTACAACTGTAGTATAGGTACTTTTCAATCCCTCACAACAACTCCCTATCGAGGCAAACAAATAATAATAATCGCCCCTTTTATGGATGTAAGTACCTTCGTAGGCGGTTCCGGCAACCTGTTTCTTTTTGGCTCCGTCCCGAACAGATAGGCCGTCTCCCGACAACTCTATCCCATAGATACCGCGGAAACTACCCCAAAACAGGTATTTTTTCCCGTTATCCTCCATGAAAAATTGGTCTATAGAATTTTGAACTTGAATTGTCTTGCTTCGGAACAACGGTCCCTTGTCAATGAACGGCCCTTCCGGTTTGTCGGATGTAGCAACTCCGATCCCACAGGTCCACTCACCTCCCCAGACGGACATGGAATAATACAATACATATTGTCCGTTAATATAATTGATATCCGGTGCCCATAAGCCTCCTTTCGGCTCGAAGGTCGGACGTGTTTCTTCCGTGAAAGCCGTTCCGATCTCCTCCCAGTCCACCAAGTTGCGTGAACGATGGATCGGCGTATTGCGGATATCTTCGGTTGCATACAAGTAGAAATAGCCATCATCCGCTTTGATGATGGTCGGATCAGGCAAACTGTAATCGATCACCGGATTCCGATAAGTGCTCTTGGCTTCCACCACTGGTTCTTCCGCCGGCTCAGGACGAAAAGAGGGTTTATACATCTGCTTTTCCAGCATCTTCATAAAAAAGCCCCCCACTACCGAACGGGCACGCATGTTGATGGACCGGCCGTCGGTAGCCTCATACCAGTCGGTCAGGGGTACGCGAGGTTCGGTTTCATTCACATATTTATAGGCGGGTGATAACAAACGGGAGAAATCCTCCTGCGTATCTGCCAAGCACGCTGTCCATAAAATCCAATCAATCTTGGTATAGGTCTTGCGGCTGTCAAGCGGAAGGCCGAACGGCTGTTGCCGACTCAAATAGAAAGCGACCTCCTTCCGGGCGATCCTGTCCGGAAAGATATGCAAGCCCAAAACTCTATCCCAAACCAGATTATACTTCTGGCTCCAAGTATTTTCCCGGTCGAATGTCAGCCGGTAATGATCTCCATCATCAGCCATCCGCTCCCATTTCTCTGCCATCTCGCGAGCGGCTGAAACATACCTGACAGCCTGTTCCTTATCTCCCAACATCTCGGCCAACTTTCCATATCCGGCAATCCCTATGATCGCCTTTATCGAAAGGTTTGCATTATGGGCCAGGTGTCCGGCAAAATCATCCGTACACAACTGATTTTCCGGATCAAGTCCCTCTTTCAGCAAATAATTAGCCCAAACACCCAACGTCTTCCAATGTTCACGAGCATAATCCGCATTACCTTCGCGCAGAGCGATGGCAGTTGTCAGAATCAACATATTCCCACATTCTTCGACCGGCATATCGAAAGGATATGTCTGCCCGTTGGCATGAGGATAGGTTCCGACATCATGGGCGGCAAAAGGCTTGTTCCATCGTCCGCTTTCGCTGTAATGGAAAATCGGATTCAGCATTCCTTTCAATAATTCCGGATTATAAAGTAAGAACAAGGGGGCAGACGGATACGTCACATCAACCGTACCGATCGAACCATTGCTAAAATTCTCCTTGGAAAGAAACAACAGATTCCCGTCTTTATCTTCTATAAGTTTGTGGGCCGCCACCGCCTGGCGGTAAGCAATGGCACAAAGTTCTGCATATTCTTTTCCACCGGCTTTTTCCGCGTCTTCCATCAGACGAGTGTCGAAATGACGGCAGCGCTCCATAACCGAACGATATTCCTTCGCTGATTCTTCAAATGCCTGCCGGATATTTTTCTTACCGTTATGTTTCCAATACGCCATCCGGTTATCCTTGAAATACTGGATGGCATACAAGTCGTCATAGCCCACCATCAGGAACCCGGCCTTCGGAGAAGAAGACACTGCCTCCAAAATATGGCTGTAGACAAGTTGTTTCCGATCGCCAACCTCCATCACCGTCTCCTTTTCCACTTGTGCCGCCAAATAGAAATAACCCCAGTCAATACGGACATCATCCCCTTTGCGTAACAAAACAGCCTGCTCAGCCGTTCCTGTCTTCAAATAAGAAATACCGTTTTCCACCTCCCTCTCAACCATGACCGCCTGATCCTCCGTGTTGACGGCCAAAGATGAAAAAGCTTCGACACTCACCCGTACCTCATGCTTCTTTTGATCTGCCGAACGAACCTGCCAAGAAATATAATTGACCGGCATGGACATCCGATCCAAATCATCCAGCAATAACGGAGCCGTAAAAACGACATCGAGCAAAACCGGACCACATTCAAATGTATAATAAGTTTGCGTGGGAAGGACATTCACAGACAACTGTCGGGCAGCAGTCGCAAAACGAACCGATGCTCCCTCTTCCGGTGTTTCCTTTCCCATGAAACGATAAGAAACACCATCCACATCCACTACCCCCAACAAGGCCTGTTCCTTGCCGGTCCAATGGCGGGTCACATCAGCATTCAATTCATCTGCAAACGACCAAACGCTGGTATATGGATCTACGGAAATAAGCGGATAAGAAGGAGCGCGCAATGCGTTCCTTTTATCCGGCTCAAACAAACTCCCTGAACCGCAGGACACGTTCAGCAGTATCCCTTGGCAACAAATCAATAGTATCAGAAAGGCCTTCTTCATTTCTAATAAATATATATATAATTAAACACAAACTGACTTGATAATAAATCATGTGCAAAGGTATTCTTTCGCCTTCTATCACATTTTCAATTATCAATCATTTACTTTCAAATATCAATCAAAACTACATGAAATCAGCTTGATACGCAAAACCGGATAGGATAACCGTTTTTCAAGCATCCTATCCGGCAATAACCTTATCACTTCAACCGAACCACTGGCGAATAGATAGCCTGATCCGCTCCGTTAGCCAAAACACCGACACGAGCGTAAAGGGCTTTTGCCTTTACTATTTCGGTATTACCGCTAATATCGGCAGAAAGATTCACGCTACCGGGAACGACATCCGAGAAGTCCTGACGGTACAAGTTGTTGACATCATCCGCAAATTGCGTCTTGCTTAATAACAACATCACCCGACTGATCTTCGCATCCGGCACAATCCTGTTAATCATAAACGACGCGTTCATTGCCGATCCCGTAACAGACAATTGTTCGTTCGAAATCATAAAATACGGAGTAACTTCCAGATTCACTTCCGTATGTCCTTTCAAATTCACGGTTACGGACTCATGATTATTCACCCACGGTCCGTTCCCGTCTCTTGTCGTCAAACGATATTCACCATCAAACAAAAGAGCGGAGAAAGTACCATCTTGTCCTACAAAAACAGAAATCGGATCATTCTTCTCATAACCATCCTGATACAACTGCAACTGGACTGCTTCGCCGGTTCCACGCAAGTTCAAAGCCTGTCCCTGATAAGTAACTCTACCAACCAGTTTGGATTCCGGCGCATCAAAATTATCTTTTCCACAGCCGGAAAACAATACCAGCAGTAAAATTACCGAAAAAATATTAGATATAATCTTCATACTCATGCATTTTTAATTATTGATACGGGTTCTTTACCAACTTAGGATTATTGTTAACCCAGCCCAAATCGAGGAAGTTGTAATAATTCTGCATCCGGAAATAACGTGCATTCGGAGACATGAACAAGAAGTCTTCCACAAACACCCACTTGCCGTCATTCGGGTCACCCGGTGCAACCACACGATACGGCCAAAGGCGACGGTGACGAGCCTGCGGATCATTGTTGTTTCCATTCCAGACCTTATCAGCCAAACGCCAACGCTTCATATCCCAATAACGATGGTCTTCGAAAGCAAATTCAACGCGATATTCATGCACGATATTCTCAAATGTAACAGTTTCCAACGGCTTCACACCTGCACGATTACGCACGGCATTGATAAATTCGGCTGCACGTCCGTTTTCCAGTTCGAAAGACGCTTCGGCCGCAATCATATAGGCTTCAGACATACGGAAACGAGGCATCCACATTTCGGAATTACGACCACGCGTCGATGCTCCAGGAGTTTCATCAATAAATTTACGATAATAAAAACCTGTCTTATTAACATACTGTTCATTAGACTCTTTCGGACCGTTCAATGCAGTCAAAGCATTTCCATTGGCGTCTTTAGAGTCCAAATCACCAGCTATCAGCTCCCATTCTCCATTATTCTTTACCAACTGACCTGCCTGCAATACGACCGGAACACTTTTCAATTCCGCACCCGGATAAAGGATAGTTCCCCATAAACGAGGATCACGGTCTTTGAATGGAGCATCAGACGAATCATAAAACTTAAATGTCCCATTTTCAGAAGTCACGACCTTACTATCCGTCCCAGGGGTATCCGTATCAAGCAATTCATAGGCTTCAACCAGATTTAAAACAGGACCGCCATAACTATTGTCAATATCCTCCGCATGAGACTTAGGAATATTATATTTCGTAAACTCAACAGTCTGCCCCGGATATTTATAATCCCGTGCCCAAATAACTTCTGTATTATTGTCTTTTACGGATGTCGCCTCATAAAAGTTTAATCCCTTATTGTCCGGACGCCGATCCTGCAGAATATAAGGACTGTCTTTAATCACATTCTCTGCGGCAGCCAAAGCCGTTTTATAATAATCAGATGCCTTATCAGCCGGAATCCCAACTTCCCCTCCCTCTGTTTTAATCGGAGTTGACATTTTATTATTATAATTAGCGATCGAAGCAGCATAGACAGCGGCACGCGCTTCCAACATCTTAGCCGTCCACCTATTTGCACGAGCAGAATTTATCTGTTTCTCCGCCGGCAATAAATTATAAACAGCCTGGCATTCACTTATGATATAATCATACATCTCTGCTTCCGTCGAACGTGGAAACTGCATCGTAGTTATATCCATACCAGATTGATAGTCAAACACCTCATCTCCGATTATCGGCATACCGCCCAAACCACGGCACATATTGAAATAACACCAAGCACGTAAAAAACGCGCCTCCCCTTCTAATGGAGCTTTCTCAGAATCTTTCAGGACTTCCGTTTCACGCAACCCTTTTAAAAACTGATTCACATTACGGATGAACGTATAATCATACACTCGCCAAAGATCATCTTCGAACGTAGAGCGTTGATCCGGTCCTCCATCCATTTTTGCCGCATCATCAATATAAGTCATGGAATAGCTATCATTTATGTGTTGTCCCCATGTTACGCGACCATAATAATTCGCTAAAACAGATTTAATCATCACCGCATCACCAAAAATCTGGTCATCCGTCATGATCTTATCTGGCTCACGATCCAAAAAATCACTACAAGCCGTTGCCGAGAACAAACAAACTGCCAAGGCCGACATTATATATATCTTCTTCATTTCTACCTAAAATTTAAGGTTTACACCAATATTTATAATACGCGTTGTCGGATATCCCAAACCATTTCCTTCCGTCGATTCAGGATCAATACCCGGAGCATTGGTAAATGTCAACAAGTTGGTCCCCGCCACATAAAAGCGCAGATCCGAGATCAACGCTTTTTCCACAATATGTTTCGGGAGCGTGTATCCTAACTCCAAATTACGTAATTTGACATACCGGACATTCTTTTTCCAGAAGGTACTGTTCCAATAATTACTGTGCGAACTATTTCCAATCAACAACATCGGATATTTTCCCGGTATCAATTCACTGTCTGCATCCCAAATATCAGACAAACGCCATGTGTCTTCCATATAATATTGCGGGTTGTTACCACCATCATGGAACGGGTTACGTTGTTCCCATTGCTGATACCAGGATCCCATCGCGCCACCGGTAAAATCGAACGCCAAATCAAATCCTTTCCAACCGAATGAAAAATTCAAACCGAAATTAAGAATCGGAGTGGAATCTTCCCGATATCCAATCGGACGTTCATCCAAACTATTAATCACACCGTCACCATTCACATCCTTATATTTGATGTCACCCGGACGAAGCGTCTTATTACCCTGACGGTCATTGTCGATCGGATAAGTGGCGATCTCTTCCCAACTATTGAACTGTCCGATTGCTTCCAATCCCCAGTTCAGATAACCGAAACGATGGTTCAACGAATTGCGATACACATCCCAAGAATTGGAGAAACGCGGTTTATACTGTTCCCAATCATAGAAACGGGAATACGTAATATTACCGCCGATAGAATATGTGAAGTCCTCTACCCGGTCTGTCCACCGAACAGCCGCATCATACCCCATGTGCACATCCGAATTCAAGTTTTCTTTCGGTAGGCTGAAACCGACTTCCGATGGCAACAGGACATCATAACGAGATGCAGGAAGCCCGTCACGCTGACGGCGGAAAAAGTCGAACTGCCCCGTCAAGCGATTATCCAAAAAAGCAACATCAAAGCCGACATCCAGAATTTTAGCCTTGATCCAAGACAATGTCGTCACCGGAAGTCCGCGCGGAACCGAACCTATCGTATATTTCCCATCAATAACAGAACCGCCATTCTTATAGTTATAACCGCTCATATAATCGAACGCCGCATATCCGGAAACGTTATCGTCACCCACCATACCGTATGATCCACGGATTTTCAAATCGCTGAAAATATTCGATAGCTTGGATTCCTTCCAGAAATTTTCTTCCGAAATACGCCAACCGACAGAAGCGGAAGGGAAGAATCCCCAACGATGATCAGGCGGAAATTTCCAAGATCCATCATAACGAGCCGAAAATTCAACCAGATATTTATTGGCATAATCATAGTTGCCACGGAACATCCACCCCAAACGTGCCTCCGTTTCATTACCCTCATCATTATATGTATCCATCGTCTCATAATCAATCAGATGTAACGCATTAGCCGTCGGAATAGCATGCAGCCAGGAAGTCGGCGTATCTCGCTTAATCGATTCAACCCCGGCAACAGCGGCCACATTATGATCTCCAAACCTTTTATTGTAAGACAGTTGAATATTCGACATCAATTCTTCGTTGTGTCCCACACGTCTTTCTCTCCAAGGATTATTATTCTCGAAAATCACCGGATAAGTATCCGTCGCTTCATCATAGCCATACAATTTATACGTATATTCCTGATTATTCATCTGCTGATATGCCAGATAATATCCGACCAAAGCCTTTGCCTTCAAACCATCGAAAATATCATATTCCGCCGTGGCTTGTAATTGCGCCACACGCCAAGTTTCTTTATATTCTCCGGACAATTCATAATTCAACCATCCGAAATTCGTCGCGGCATTAGAAGAAGTCAATGTCGGATATTTAGGATTGTCATTTGCAAAAGGACGCTTTGTCGGCAAATTTCGATATGTCCCAAAACGAGGCATCCAATAATCATCTGCCTCCGGAACACCCGGATTTTTCCTTTCTTCTATACGGCCATTCATGGAAGCTCCCACTTTCAAACGAGAAGTAATTTGCGTGTCTATGTTCATCTGAACATTGGTACGTTTAAATCCACCATAATTTACAATCATCGCGTCTTGGCTCATGTGACCGACAGAAACATAATAGTTCGTCTTATCCGAACCACCGGAGATATTGGCATTCAGATAATACTGAGGATTGGTTTCCCAGATGAAGTCATACCAGTCAAACGGCACATATCCTTTTTCTTTTCCCGCCAACCATTTCTGATAGTCTTCCTTACTATATGTATAGTCGGTCTTTCCTTGAACCGTTTCAGACTGGATATAATTGGTGATATAGGTCGCCGCATCCGCCGGTTTCGGGAAAGTAGACGGATTCTGCCAACCGTAGTATGCGTTCAGAGAAACCGTATTCTTAGTGTTCCGTTTACCTTTTTTCGTATTGACAACAACAACACCATTTGCCGCACGCACACCGTAAATAGCGGCAGAAGCATCTTTCAATACAGAAATGCTCTCGATATCATTGAAGTCGATATTATTGAATTGGCCTGCATCCGATTGCACACCGTCGATCACATACAACGGATCACCCATGTTACGGATCTGGATACTGGTCGTAGCCCCCGGACGGCCATCCGTCTGGCGCGTGTTCAAACCGGCGATCTTACCGACCAGTGCACCCGAAGCCGTGGAGGCAACCGAACGGCTGATGTCTTCCGAACCGACGGCCGTGACGGCACCCGTCAGCGTCGCCTTTTTCTGCGACAGACCGAAACCGGTCACCACCACTTCTTCCAGCGCCTGCGAATCTTCACGCAAAGTTATATTCAAAGTAGATTTTCCTTTGACCGAAACAGACTGCGTGACATAACCGATATAAGAAATTTCCAACACGGCATCAGGAGCCACAGTCAAGGAAAAAGCACCATCCATATCTGTAATGATACCGTTGGTCGTCCCTTTTTCAACGACATTGGCTCCCGGTACCGGTTCACCCAAATTGTCGACTACGATCCCTTTTACTATATGTGTTTGTTGCTGTACGACAGCCACGGAAACTTCCTTTGCGGCTGCTTTCTTTTCCGGAACCAAGACAATTTGGTTGTTCGATATTTCAAATGTCATTCCCGTCGAAAACAGGATATTTTTCAAAATATCCTTAACAGCCTTGTTTTGAGCATTCACGCTTACTTGACGAGACAAATCAATCTTATTCTCATCATAGAAAAATGAATAACCGCTTGCCTCTTCGATCCGTGAAAGCGCCTCGCTCAACGAAACATTTTCCAACCGGAGCGAGATGGAACGAAGCTGAACTTCCGCTTCGGCCGTCCCGGACAAACTCATCCAAAATAAAATGCTTATCAATAATGGCATCTTCCATTTCAAAATGCCACTGTTACTAAAGAACTTTCGTTTCTTCATAACCTGTCTCTTATACACATCTGACGCTGCCGACG
>OWHX01000703.1_pt1 | contig 17199 bp, 15 predicted proteins | sample 1732801 | NCBI WGS metagenome assembly OWHX01 (sample SAMN05065755, study PRJEB22554) | human gut metagenome | biome: ENVO:2100002; feature: ENVO:00000062; material: ENVO:00002003 | host: Homo sapiens | place: USA
GTGCATTTGCTACTTCTGTGGTGAAGTCTAGGCGGGTGTAGGAGTCAAAGACGCGGGCGATTTCATTGGTATCGCTGCCGATTTTATGCTGCAAGTCATCAAGCATGTGGTTTAGCACATCTTTTAGCTCTTTTAGTTGAGGGTTGTGCGGAGTCTCTGTGATGCGTGCTTGCAAGTCGCCGGCTTCTATCTTTTTGGCTGTTTGGACAGACTGCTCCACGGCTTTGGTGTCTTGGGCTAGCCCATTTTGCGTGCGCTCGATATTTTGATTGATAGCAGCTGCCATCGCCCCTAGCTCATCTTGGCTTTTTAGCGCAAGTGGCTTTGGCGCGGTCTTAGACTCGTGGTTGAGATATTGGAAAAAGCCTATAAGCAGCTGCTTTATGGTATTGATAGGTGCGGTGAAGTGGCGAATGATGAAAAAGATCCCAACCGCACCAAGCACAATCATAATAGCCGCTAGGACAACCGTCTCAAGCAAGTTTTGATTCACAGCGCGAGTGTAGTCGGCTTTATCCGCAGTGGTAACGATTGTCCAGCCAAAGGGAAATTGCTTATAAAATCCTAGCTTATCAACAACCTTACCATCTGGCATACGCAAGTCATAGTCAATTGTCCCCTCGTGGTCAGGGTCATTTCGTAGCTTCTCTTGCAGGGCAACCTCTACATCTTTTGATAATCCACTTTTGACAAACTCCATATCCTCGTGCGAGAAGATCGCACCACCATTGTCTGTCATAAATACGCTCATCGATGGTATCTCGGCATTTTTGAACGCCTCAAAGCGCGCTTGGAAGCCATCTACCGGTATGTCAAAGCCCACCACCCCAACAAACTTGCCATTTTTGATGATAGGCATTGTCGCAGTGGCAAAGTCGTGTCCTTTATACTTACCTACGGCACTTTTATACACAGGCGTGATAATGCCAGCGTTTTTCTGCTTAGTTTGGATATACCACGGGCGAGTGCGTAGATCTATCCCACCTGTGCTATCCCACGCAGGTGATAAATGTCCATTGCCATTCTCACTATAATCCTGCAAAATCGTCCTGCCATCATCTTCATAAACAACAAACATTAAAGGATATTTCGCAAGTGAAGAAGTGGTGCTAAGGATTAGCCGCTGTGATACGACATCGTTGCGATCAGTTTTGGCTATATCTCTTGCCACCACGCGCAAATGCTTTGGGCTTCATCGCCCATAGTGATGAAAATACTCTTATAGCTAGCTTCTAGGGTCTGCTTCTGGATACCTTGGTAGAGATCGATAACCTTGCTAGAAGTCTTTTGGAAGTTAAAGTAGCTTATGATGACAATAATGACGATGAAAATCCCCACCGCGCTTGTCGTAAGCTTCCCGCCTAATGAACGAAACATTGGAAACTCCTTAAGAGTGTAATATATAAAGGATTTGGATAAAACAAAAGCAATCCTAGCAGAATCTAGCTTTTTATTTGCTTATATTTTGAAGCAGGCATAGAATCTAGCAGCGCGTGATTCACACAGCTAGGTGAGTGGCTATCGCTTAGTTTTCTCTCTCACCATTTGCACTAAGGCTATGGCGTTTTCTCTAGGGAGATCTGGGAGCATTCCGTGCCCTAGGTTGAAGATATGTCCGCCTTGCTTACCCATAATGCGCACAATCTCATCGACCCCCTGCTCCATAGCTACCTTATCATAGAGCAAGGCTGGCTCAAGATTGCCTTGCAGCACAAACTTATCTCCTAGGATCTGCTTCGCCCTCCCCATACCGACCCCCCAATCCACTCCAAACACTTCAAACTCCGCCCCACACATATCCACCTCATAGCGGATCTCCTCTAGCAGTGCGCCCACACCTTTGGGAAAAAGCATCACTGGGACACTTGGGAAGTCCTTTTTAAGCGCGCGCGCGATCTCACACATATAGCTAAAGCCAAACTCTATATACGCGCGTGGGCTAAGCGCACCCGCCCAGCTATCAAAGATCTGCACTGCATTTGCCCCTGCTCTAATCTGCGCGCTTAAATAGGCGATAAGCTCTGTGGTAAGCTTGCTAAGGAGTGTGTGCAAAGCTTGTGGGTTGGTATAAAGCAGTCTCTTGCTCTGTGCATAGCTCTTGCTGCCTTGCCCCTCTATCATATAAGTAGCAAGTGTCCAAGGCGCACCGCAGAACCCTATCAAAGCCTTGTCTTTAGCAAGCTTTGCGCGCACGCTAGAAATCGTGTCATACACATAGCTAAGGCTCTCTTGCACACCACTTTTAAGCGCGTTTATGCTTGACTCATCACGCGTAGTTTGCAAAAATCTTGGACCCTCCCCTGCGACAAACTCAAGCTCTAGTCCCATAGCCATAGGTAGCACCAAAATATCGCTAAACAAAATCGCCGCATCGACATCAAGGATCTCAACGGGCTGGAGCGTTACCTCTGTGGCTAGCGCGACATTTTGACACAGGTCCAAAAAGCTCCCCGCTTTTGCACGCGTAGCCTGATACTCGCTTAAATACCTGCCTGCTTGGCGCATAAGCCATATAGGCGTGTATGGAGTGTCTTTCTTCAATGCCGCATCGATAAAAATCATCGCTTATCCTTAAAAGTAGTATCGCTTAGTTGAGCGTAAAGTATGGGCTGGATTCTAGCTAATATCGCTTAAAAGTGGATTTAAGCAAGCACTGCTATAATCGCGCTCTATTTCCCCGCACACACCATACTCAAAGGATAGCGATGAGAATCCTAGGGATTTCTGCCTACTACCACGATAGTGCTATCGCGCTTTTAGAAAATGATCGCATTGTATTTGCGCTGCAAGAGGAGCGACTCTCGCGCATTAAAGCTGATAGTGCGTTTCCTAAACTATCCATTGAGGCGTGTTTAGAGTATCTTAGTAAAACTTCTAATGATGATATTTTGCGGGGGGGGGGGGGAATTAGATTCTATTGATTCCTTTGTCTTTTATGACAAACCCTTCCTAACCTTTGAACGCCTGCTTGAGACCTACTTTGCCACCGCGCCAAAGGGCTTTCTAAGCTTTGTAAGGGCTATCCCTGTATGGTTATCAACTAAGCTTTTCTTAAAAGAGACAATCGCAAGGGAGCTAGAATCTCTGTATAAAAAACTCTATCCGCAAAAAAGTAAGCAAGAAATAAAGGCATTTAAACAAAAAGTGCTAAATAATCTCTACTTTAGCGAACATCACTTAAGCCATTGTAGCAGCGCGTTTTTCCCAAGTCCTTTTAGTAATGCTGGGATTCTAACTCTTGATGGCATAGGTGAATGGGCGACTACTACCATTGCTAAGGGGCAAAATAATCATATTGAGATTTTACAAGAGCTGCATTTCCCGCACTCTCTAGGGCTTTTGTATTCTGCTTTTACTTATTATCTAGGCTTTAAGGTTAATTCTGGTGAATATAAAGTGATGGGTTTAGCCCCTTATGGTGAGCCAAAGTTTGTAGATATTATCAAAACGCATTTAGTAGATATGAAGCCTGATGGGAGCTTTTCACTCAATATGAAGTATTTCGCCTACACCTATGGGCTAAGAATGACAAATGCCAAGTTTGATAGCCTTTTTCACGCACAAAGAAGCCCAGAATCTAAGCTAGAACAAATCCATATGGATATAGCCGCAAGCCTGCAAGTAGTAACTGAAGAAATAATGATAGCCCTAGCTCGCACCACAGCTAGACTAAGCGGCAGTAGGAATCTCGTCTTAAGTGGTGGTGTCGCGCTAAACTGCGTGGGCAATGGCAAGATTTATCAAAAGCTTATCAAAGAAGAAAAGCTGCTAGATCATATTTGGATTCAGCCGGCAAGTGGAGATGCGGGGAGTGCGGTGGGGTGTGGGCTAGCGTTTTACCATATAGAATGCAAACAGCCTCGCTTTAGGGATTCAGCTTTGGGTAGTCATAGCGGCGATTTTGTGGATTTTAGGACAACCGCAGACCACAAGTCTAGCTCTGCCCTAAAATCCACAAAAAGCACCACTAGCCCCACCGCAAATCTTAGAATCCGTGAAGAAGAAAATCAGGCTGGGCGTGAAAATGCCACCGCCCTAGAATCCATTTTTTCACACAATGCCGCAAACATTATGGATCGCTACGCGGCTCACGCCGCTAGCAAAAAAGTGGATTCTAGTGGGCAAGTCGGCTATCCGTCATTGCCAGACACTGCGCAAGCAGTGGCGTGGCAATCCATATCCGCACAAGTGGATTCTAGCACCGCCACAACTCTAAACGAGTCCGCACAGGATTCTAGGATTTGTGAGAACGCCAAAAATCTAAGCGAATCGCAGGCGGAAGCAGTTGAGATGAGAAATCGTGGCTTTCAAGCGATTGGCAAGGGAGCTACCTTAGCGGTAGTGACCGCAGACAATCGCGCAGAATCCGCGATTTATCGCTCAAATGCGACGCCTTTGCTAAAAGATTCTATGCAAGGAAGCTATTTAGGGCTATCCTACTCTAACGACGAAGTCCAAGCCACACTAGATTCCCTAAACGCAGTCTATGAAAAGCATCATTTTGATACGATTAAAACACTTACTGCAAAAGCCCTAACACAAGGCAAAGTTGTGGGCTGGCATCAAGGGCGGTGTGAGTTTGGACCTAGGGCGTTGGGGGCTAGATCCATTCTAGGCGATCCTAGAAATACCACAATGCAAAAGACAATGAATCTAAAGATTAAATACAGAGAATCTTTCCGCCCATTTGCCCCAAGTGTGCTGGACTTTGCCATAAATGAGTGGTTTGAGTGTGATTACATTAGCCCGTATATGCTGCTTGTAGCCCCTGTGAAAAGGGAGAAATGCTACCCACTCACACAAGAGCAAAAAGAGCTTTTTGGCATAGATAAGCTTAATATCGTTAGAAGCGAGATTCCAAGTGTTACGCATATTGACTATTCTGCCAGAATCCAAAGTGTGCATAAAGAGACTAACCCGCGTTATTACGCACTTATAGAGGAGTTTTATAAGCTTAGCGGTGTGCCTGTGCTAGTGAATACGAGCTTTAATGTGCGGGGCGAGCCTATGGTGTGTAGCCCTTATGATTCGTATGCGTGTTTTATGGGGACAGAGATGGATATGCTAGTGATTGAAGATTTTATTCTTTACAAAGAGAAACAGCCCCAAGAGCATATCGCAAGGTTTAAAGATATTAAAGACAAATATGAGCTTGATTAAAGGAGAGCGTATGGGAGTATATAGCAGGCTAAGTGTGAGAGTGCGCGCGCTATTGTGGGTTTTAGTGTGGGTGCTAGGGAGTCTAGCGGCTCTAAAGCTAGATAGCGTGCTAAAGGGGCGCGCAGGCTTTGGCATTATGCCCTTTGTGGTCATTGGCATAGGGGCTTTAGGGCTGCTCATCTACCTTGCCATAGCTTCAAAGCACAAAGCCCTTAAGCTCGCACTCTCTTATCTCACCATACTCCCACTCTGCCTAATCATTGGCGAGCTTTACGCACACTACAAGCTAGAATCTAGCAGCGAGCAGGACTCTTGCGCTGCTAGCACGAGCGGCACTTATGCGAGCGATTACTTCACCCCAAGCCCCATCACAGGCTACAAAGGCAAGCCAAACACCACCGCCACCGCGCACAAGAGCACACAAAGTGGGAAAAGTCTCTACAATGTCTCCTACACCACCGATGAGCTTGGCTGGCGGATCACGCCTAGCAGCAAGCTAGATTCTAGCTCGTGTGTGCTCTTCTTTGGTGATAGTTTTACCATAGGCGAGGGCGTGCAGGACAATGAAACCCTGCCCTTTTACTTTGGCAGAGCATTGGGCAAGCAGGCAAATGCCAGAATCTATAACTTCGGCTTCCACGGCTATGGACCCCACCAAGCCCTAGCCCTTGTGCAAAGCGGGGAGATAGCGCGCATAGTCAAAGACTGCCAAAGCGTGCTAGCTATTTATGAGAGCTTGCCCGGGCATATCGCTAGGGCTGGTGGCTTCTCGCCTTGGGAGCAAGGCACAAATGCCCCTAGATTCTACCTTGATCCTAGTGGCTCGCTAAAGTGGGGCAATGCATATTTGCATAAAAGCCCCGTGCTAGCCAAGCTTGCCCCTAAGCTTAAAGCCCGCCTAGCACAGAGCTATCTCTACAAGCTTTTGCAGCCTAGCTATGGCTATGATGAGAGCTATAACGCCCTGTATTTTGCGATTATTGACACGCTGCAAAAGCAGCTAAAAGAGCAGTTTGGCGCGCACTTTACGCTTGTGCTGTGGGACGCTACGGATTTAAGCGATGAGATAGAGCGCAAGGAGTCGCACGCGATTATTAAGCATTATAAAAACGGCTTAGGGGGGGGGGCTATGGATTTAGTGCTAGTTAGCGAGATTTTGCCCAACTATAAGCGGCAAAGGGAAGCATATAGCATAGATAGGTGCGATCTACACCCAAATGCTAGGGCTAATGAGCAAATTGCACGCTATCTAGTGGATTTGCCAAATCTCATAAACTAAAAAAGGAGCTATTATGAGCACACACGACTTACGCATATTCTTAGGCATCTGGGCAGGGATTTTCGCCCTCTTTCTCCTTAGCGGAATCGTGCTACACGATCATTATAGAATCTGGGCGATTGTGGGGCTAGGAGTCGCCCTAGCCTTGCAAGCTTACCCCAAAGCCAGCCACCCACTCTACATCGCGCAAATAAAAATCGGCAGCATACTTGGCTGGTGCATTTCTCGTGCAACTTTGGTGGTGCTCTTTGCGCTTGTGTTTGTGCCTTTGGGGCTAGTGTTTAAGCTAGCTAGGCGCGATACTCTCGCCCCAAAGCTTCATAATGATAGCTACTTAATCAAGCGCGACAAGCAGCCCACAAGTATGAAAAACCAATTTTAATAAGGAGTCCTATGCTACGCAACAAATATCTAACGCTTGCATTATGGATTCTAGCTTGGCTTGCACTTAGTGCCATAGTGCTAAAGCTAGATGGAGTGTGTATGCAAAAATTTGAGTTTAGTATCGTGCCTTATGCGTGGATTAGCGCAGCATTTACGCTACTTCTCATCTACTTCGCGCGCAAGTCCCACACCCAAGCCCTTAAGCTCACGCTCTCTTATCTCACTATACTCCCACTTTGTATAATCGTGGGCGAAGCATTTTTCTACTACAAAAAGCTTGCTATAAGCAGCAGTCGGCTTACACAGCCGCACGAGATTTTAGGCTTTGCTAATACGCCCAAACTCTTTATCCAAACTCCTTTTTCAGTAGATGGCAAGCTTGTTTATAATCCCACTTACACGCACGACACTTATGGCAACCGCATAACACCAAACAACCCAGAATCCACATCTTGTATCAACATTTATGGCGGCAGCTTCGCCTATGGATCTGGGCTTAGTGATGATGAGACTTTAGGAGCGTTTTTAGCCAAAGATCTGTCAAATTTCCATATCAATAACTTTGGCATAGGTGGCGCAGGGGCGCATACAATGCTAGCGCGGCTGGAGTTTGGTATCGATAGCCACGAGCTAAATAAATGTGAGCAAAACATCTTTATCTACATTATCATTCCGCATCATATTTATCGTGCATTAGGCGCGGTGCTAGGTCCAAAATACACGCTAGATTCTACCGGCACGCCACACTATCAAGGCATTTTCACCAAAGAAGCGCAAAAGCCCTTCTACAAAGAAGACTACGCAACGCCCAAACACTTTACCATACAAGAAAAGCTTATAAATCAGCTTGAGAAATCCTATATAGTTAAATTTGTCTCAAACCCTAGTCAAAACTATGATTCTAAAGATCTTTTAGCCTTAGAATCGTATCAAATCGGTGTCGCCTCTCACCCCGACATCAATTTACCCATTAAAGACACGCAAACCTACTTCGCCATTGTGGCTAAAATCCAAGCCACTTTGCTCGAGCGATACAACGCGCCTTTATATGTGCTTGTGTGGGACTACGATATGCACGCGCAGTTTTTAGACAAATACGACAGCCTAATACAAGAGAGCCTAGCCAAAGCTGGCATAAAGTTTTGGAAAATGAGCGAGATTCTAGGAGATGAGTATAAGCAGGACTTAGCGCGCGTTAGGCGCGGAGATTTGGAGCATTTCGCCTATCGTATATCGCGCTGGGATACCCACCCAAACGCTCAGGCAAATGAGCAAATCGCAAGCTTTATTGCCGAGCGGATTATGGGCGGCAACATAAAGGCAAGCAAACCAACCAAAAAGGAGCAGTAATGAACCTCATCAAAGAACTCTGGGCGTTTTTGAAAGAGCGCAAGAAATTTTGGCTTTTCCCTGTGATTGTGGTGATGCTTTTTCTAGGTGTGCTGATTGTGCTGGCGAAAGGCTCGGCAGTGGCACCATTTATCTATACGATTTTCTAGCGCGAAAGATTCTAGGATTCGGCTTGTAGCGATAAATCGGCGATTGCTTCACGCGCTCTGCGGTTACATACGCCCAAGTATGCGCCCTTGCGCGCGCTCGCAAAGCCCCGATTTATCATCTACAATCCTAGAATCCTTTGTAGCTTGTTTAGATTCTAGGTTTTTCTGTCATTGCGAGCCGACTTATCGGCGTGGCAATCCACAAATCCGCAAAAGCGGATTCTAGTGCGAAAATGGATTGCCACGCCTTGCCTAGCGGCAAGGCTCGCAATGACGGAAAGCGCGCACTAGGAAAAGTAGATTCTAGGGAAAATGTGCAAAATGTAAGCGAGCAACAAAACGATTCTAAGAATTGCGGTGGGGCTGTGGGAGCTTTGCAAAAATTGGGGAAGGTTAGCGACCTTAGCGGTCGTGCCTTTCACAATTTTTGCAACACTGCCGCATTGCTCACCCAAAGCTAAATCGCCTAAAAAGCCGCAGGCGGCAGGATTTTGGAGCTAGAATTGGGGCTTTGCGAGCGCGCACAAGGGCGCATACTTGGTCGTATGTAACCGCAGGGCGCGTGAAGCGATCGCCGATTCTAGCCAAAAAGCCAACGCCCACAACCTAAGGCGGTTTAATGAATTTTTAAGGGGGGGGGGAGTAACATTCCCACCCAAACAGCCCAAAATAGGGCTAAAGGATAAGAATGCTAAAGCCCCTTGCCAAGTCTCTCTACAAGCGCGCTAAGTCCGCTTACCACACTCGCCAAGCGATGAAGTATTTTGACCAAAAAACGCAAAATTATCTAGCCATACACAAGCACCTATCCCCACTGCCAGAGCCTGCCAAGCAAGAAGCCCTAGAGTTTTGGCAGCCCCTTTTGCCCAAGCACCGCTTAACGCACACGCTTAGCTGGCATACTATCATCTATAATTCTAACCGCTTCTGCCCCACGCACCCCGCCTACCTTGATAATGCTTTCTACTATCTTACACTCCTGCCCTATCTCAACACGCAAGGCTACGCCAAAGCCCTAGCGGATAAAAATTACGCGGATATGCTTTTTACCTCCTATAACCGCCCAGCCACCATCGCCAAGCGCGTTAATGGCAGCTACTATGCGCTAGATTCTAGCTCTCCACACCTGCGCCATAAGCTCATCACCAAAGATGACTTCATAGCACTTCTGCGCGCAAGCACGCCCTGTGTGATCAAGCCCACAAGAGCTAGTGAGACAGGCTCTGGCACTAATATCCGCCTGCTAGAATCTAGCCTAGACAAAGATGAGCTAGAGTCCTTGCTACGCCACTATCCAAGCGACTTTATCGTGCAGGATAAAATCAAGCAGCACTCCTTTTTATCCGCGCTAAATGCTACGAGTATCAACACGATCCGCGTGGTAAGCCTACTATATGAAAACCACTTTAGCATACTTGCTTGCACGCTGCTTGTAGGCGAAGAGGGGCTGACCTCTAATGGCGGGCATTTCCGCATAGGGATCGATATGGACTCTAGGCTATTGCGAGACTTTATCATTAGGGGCAAGGGCGAGCCTATCGCCGCACTGCCAAATGCTAAAGACCTAAGCTACAAAACCACGCCAATCCCTAGCTTTGACAAATTGCTAGCGATGAGCAAAGATATGCACTCACTTTTGCCACACTTTGGGCTAATTGGCTGGGACTTTACTATCGATAGCAATGCCAATCCACTCTTTATAGAAATCAACCCTGATGTCCCAAGCTGCGAGATCCCCGAGCAGACAAACTCCCCACTTTTCAAAGATCATTTACATATCATCAAACGCGCCGCCACACACGCCCAATAGCCCTACTACAAGGATTTCCAATGATTACCCTAACCCCTGATGACCTCTCCCTAGCCAAATCCCTAGCCCAGCTCAAAGCCGCTTCTGGCTCACATAGCCCAAGTATCGCTACTTTGAGAGAGACGCTCCCTGCCCTAAAGATCAAAATTGATGCGTGCTTTTTGTCCAATCCTTATGCGACTGATCTCTTTATGCAAGAGCTAGAATCTAAGCTTATCGCTCAAGGTGGCTTGCGCGATGCCCTAGAGTTCTACCCTAGTCAAAACGCAGCCATAGCCCAAAAGCTAGCAAAGTATCTACATATAGATTCTAGCCATATATTCATCGGTAATGGCGCGATAGAAGTGATCCAAGCAGTGCTACACAACTTCGTGCAAACAAACCTAGTCGTGCCAATCCCTACTTTTTCATCGTATTATGAATTTGTGCGAGATGGCGTAGAAGTGCTGCTCTACAAGCTTCCTAAAGAGCAAAACTACGCCCTAGATATAGAAGCCTACACCAAGTTTATCCAAGACCACAACGCCAAAAACGCCCTACTCATCAACCCAAACAACCCAGATGGCAGCTATATCCCATATAACACCTTGCGCGAGTGTCTAGCCAAGCTCGCACACCTTGATACCATTATCATTGATGAGAGCTTTTTACATTTTGCCTATGAAGATAGCAGCCTAGAGCAAATTAGCTACACCAAGCTTGTAGAAGAGTTTAGCAATGTCGTGCTTATCAAAAGTATGTCTAAAGACTTTGGCGTAGCGGGCTTGCGCGCAGGCTATGGGGTGATGGCGAAAAATCGCGTGGAAGCTTTACTACACAATGGCTACTTATGGAATGTCAATGGCTTGAGCGAGTTTTTCTTCAGTCTATTTGGTGATGATGAGTTTCTGCAAAAATACGAGCGCGTGCGCAAGTCCTACATCACCCAAACGCAAGAGTTTTTCAAAGCTTTGGGGCAGATAGATTCTATAAAGACCTACCCCAGCAAGGCAAACTTCGCACTAGTTGAGCTACTCAATGGCGCAAAGGCGCAGGATTTGTGCATAAAGCTTCTTAGCAGCTATGGGATTTATACTCGCTCTTGTAGCGATAAAATCGGCTTAGATGGAGAGTTTTTGCGCATAGCTAGCCGCAGCGAGCAGGAAAATACGCAGATTTTACAAAGCTTGCAAGAGATTTTTAAGGGAGATTTTCAAAGTGCTAAAGGGGTGCGATGAAGCAGATTCTAGCGATTTTTGACTTTTGTGAGAGTATTGTAAGTATCCAAAGTATCCCGCCGTATTTGGAGCTAGCGCGCAAGGCTAATAGCGCGTATAGGTCGCCGACAAGTTTGAGGCAGAGGCTGCTGCGTAAGGGAGCTAGGCTTATATACACCGCAATTCCTAGAATCCTTGAAGAAGAAAAAGAAGCTGAAAAAGACAAAAACGCCACAACTCTAAACGACTTGGCGCAGGATTCTAGGATTTGCGATGAGAAATCGGGGCTTTTCAAGGGCTCTCAAGGGCGCGCACTTGGCGTGCGTAACCGCAGAGAGTCCGCAGAAATCGCCGATTTATCGCGCAAAGCCGAATCCACCAGCAAACTCCGCTTCTACCTACACCCCCCTACTTATCCAGAGCTAGCTGGGCTGCCTCTATCAACAGCCCTATCCCTAGCCCAATCCTATGCCCTAAGCTTGCGCACTTATAGCAACCAAAAGGTCCTAGACAAGCTTTTATGGCACAAAGCGCAGGGGCACACCATAGTCGTGGTGTCTGGCGGGCTTGGCATTTATATCCGCCCATTTATGCAAGAATTTGGCATAGATACAATCCTAGCCGTAGAGCTAGAATCCACTTTTGATAAGCAGGGGCGAGAGATTCTAAGCGGCAATCGAGCGGGGCTACACACAATGCAAGAGCGCAAGCTCTATGCCCTAGATAATCACCTAGACTTAGCGCAATACGACTTGCCAAACTCCTATGCTTATAGTGATTGCCCAAGTGATGTGCCGCTGCTCTCTCTTGTGGGGAAGCCCTGCGTGATCCAAGGTAGCCAAGAGACGCGGTGGGCAAAGATTCTAGGCTATCCAATCTTAGTGCCTTAGTGTTGCTGGGATTCGGCTTTGGGTAATCATAGCGGCGATTTTGTGGTCTGCGGTTGCCCCAAAATTTGCTAAACCTGCGGAATGATTACCCAAGGCTGAATCGCTCCCCTTAAATTTCTTCAAAAAATGCCGAATATTAGGAATATTTATTGCTAGAATAACGCCAAAGGACGCGCGATGAATATTACTTATTGTGATCGATATGTGCAAATCGAGCTGCTTAAAGGCACGCGCTTGCTCGATAAAGTCCTAGAATACGCGCAGAAGCACTTCTCTAAGCACTATCGCCTATCTAGCTCCTTGCTAATCCTAGATGATGGCGAGCGGTTTAAAAAAGACTATTTAATCAATTGGACCTACCACGCCACTTTGCAAAGTGAGCAGGAGAGCACCAAGCTCCTACCAAGTCCCACTAAGCCCAGCCAAGCCCAAAAGCTAGAATCCAGTCTAGAATCTGGCGCGCAAGCAGATGAGCAAGAGAGTGAGCCTAGCGAGCTTGAGCTACTCTTGCGCCACTCGCACTTGCCTATACGCATTAAAATCACTAGCCCTAATGATATGCTAAAGCGCGTCAAAGTCCATATCCATCTAACCAGCCTTGATCAAGTGCTTTTGCGCTTGGAGGAAGACGACAGAGTCGCGCGCCGCTATATCCGCACGCTCTTTGGCAGTAAGATCATCTATGAAGTGGAAAATGAGTTTTGCATTAACGCTGCGGGGTATAGTGAGTCGATGTGGGAGAGTGTGATGAGCCTGATTAGCTCGCGCGTGATCCACAATGTCGCCCTAGAGTTTGAATACCAAAAGCCAGAAGAGAGCGAGAGCTTTTTGACACGCGAGGAATATCTCTTGCGCAAGTGTTATAGCGAGCTAGATGTGGGCTTTGATGAGTCGCTAGAAGCGGTCAAAAAGCAGTATGTCAAGCTTGCCAAAATCTTCCACCCAGACAATGCCCTAGACAAAGACCCTCAAACCCAAGAATACTACCAAGACCGCTTCAAAAAAATCTCCCACGCCTACAAGACGATCAAAAACGCCAAAGCTCACAAGCGCGCCACTGCTTAGAGTTATGCTAGAATCTACTTTCAATTAGCGCGCGCCAAAGAGTATGGCAGAACAAGTAGTAAGGTATAAAGCGTGAGAGAGTCGCAAAAAGTCGCAGCAAAGCCCAAACCCCAAAAAATCGACAAAATCGCCCTAATCGTGCGCCCAGAGTCCCCTGAGCTTGCAGATGCGTGCAAAGAAGTCATAGCGATATTTGAGCGATTTGGGGTAGAAGTGTGCGTGCTAGAATCTAGCGTGGCAAGCTTGGGGCTAGATCCTAGGCTTGCTTGCAAGGAGAGTGAGCTGGGGGAAAGGGCGCAGGCATTAGTGAGCTTAGGGGGTGATGGCACGCTCATTTCTGCGGTGCGCAAAAGTCTAGGGCTAGGTCTGCCTGTGCTTGGTATCAATATGGGGCGGCTGGGCTTTCTCACTGCCATTAAGCCTAGCGAGCTTGAAGAGTTTGTGCCGTTGTTGAAGGGGGGGGAGTATGTGCTGGACTCGCATCATCTGCTACAAGGACTCCTTGTGGATTCGGTCTTGGGTGAGCAATTTGACAAGATTGAAAATTTTGTGAAAGGCACGGACAGGGAGTCCGCTAACCTTCCCCAAAATTTTCAAAACTTGCAAAGCCCCACCGCAACTCCTAGAATCCTTGAAAAAGAAAAAGGAGCTGAGTGTGAAACCCAAACCGAGCTAGAATCTAGCTTTAAAAAAGCGGATTCTAGCAACGCCCAAAATTTCAATGAGTCCGCAAAGGATTCTAGGATTTGCGATGAAAAATCTTTGCTTTGCGAGTGCGCACAAGGGCGCATACTTGGCGTATGTAACCGCAGGGTGCGCGATGCAATCAAAGATTTATCGCGCAAAGCCGAATCCACCAGCGAGCAACCAGCACAAGAAACACTCAGCCCCTTCTATGTCCTAAACGAAATCCTCATCACCAAAAAAGACATCTCCGGTATGATCAAAATCTACGCCACTATCAACAACGAGCACTTCCACACCTACCGCGCTGATGGACTCATCATCGCTACGCCCACAGGCTCTAGCGCGTATAATATCTCCGCAGGCGGCTCGCTCGTGCATCCACAATGCCGCGTGATTTTGCTAACGCCTATATGTGCGCACTCCCTCACGCAACGCCCCATTATCATAAGCGACAATTTTTGCCTGCAATTTAGCGTAGAAGAAGACTCGGTGATAATGCTTGATGGGCAAGAGCGCATAGACTTCCGCAAGGGCGACACACTCTTTGTGCAGGGCTCTTTCCCTATCCAGCTGATCCAGCACCCCAAGCGAAGCTACTTTGCCGTGCTAGAAGAGAAGTTTGGCTTAGGCGGCAAGCAAGTATGATGAAGTAAAGCGACTTAGCAAAGCGCGATAAAAAGAAGCGATGAAGGAGAAGCGATGATCAAAAAGCTACACCTAGAAGACTCTATGCTATTTGGAAGCTTGGAGCTAAACTTTAGCGCGGGGTTTTGTGTCTTTAGCGGTCCTAGCGGCAGTGGGAAGAGCGTCCTTATGGACTCGCTTTTAGCCTGCTTTGGGCTCAAAGAGCCAAATGCTTCTGTGATTGAAGCAGACATTGTGCTAAGCCCTAGTCTCATCAAAGTCTTTGAAGAAGAGCTAGGCATCGATAGCGAGCTGCTCAACATCAAAATCATCAAAAAAGACAAAATCCGCTATTTTGTCAATTTCACCCCCATTGCCAAAAGACAGCTAGCCCAGATCCTAAGCCGCTTCACCACCCATATCCACTCACGCGGCGGCGATGAGCTAGGGGCTGCAAGCTTGCTAGGCTTGCTAGATCGCCTAGCCATAGCTAGCACACAATCCCACGCCAAAGCCCTGCAAGACTTCGCGCAGGATTTTGCCCAGCTAGATTCTAAGCGCAAGCAGCTAGATGAGCTACAAAAGGCAGAATCTAACCGCCAAAGCCTTATAGAAATCGCGGAGTTTGAGATCGCCCAGATTAGCTCCATAGCTCCCAAAAGTGGCGAGTATGAAGAGCTACTAGCACTCAAAAAGACCCTCTCACATAAAGAAAAGCTCCTAGAGTCCATCGCCAAAGCCACCGCCGCGCTAGAATCTAGCTCCGCGCTAAGCTCTGCCCTAGCCCTGCTAGATAAGCCAGAGCTGCAAGCCACCCTAGAAGAAGCCCTAAACGACACCCAAGCCACCCTAGAAGAAGAGTCCCAAAAGCTAGAAAACTTGCAAGACTTAGATGTAGAGAGCCTGCTAGCTAGGATCTCTGCTCTCTCAAGTCTCATCACACGCTATGGCAGCATAGAAGCAGCCCTAGCGCACGAGCAAGCCCAGAGAGAGAAGCTAGAAGCCCTGCAAGACTCCAGCACCAAGACAAAAGAGCTAGAAGATCGCATTGCCGCGCTAGAATCTAGCCTAAGCTCCCAAGCCCAAGCCCTCACGCAAACACGCCAAAGTGCGCTAAAAAGCCTGCAAGACTCCTTGCAAGCCCTATGCCTTGCCCTAAAGCTTAAGCCCATCTCCTGCACGCTTTGCCCAAAGCCCCTAGACCATAGCGGCAGCGATATGCTAGAGCTACGGCTAGATCACAGCAGTATCGCCACACTCTCTGCCGGGGAGTTTAACCGCCTGCGTTTGGCAGTGATGTGCGTGGGCGCGCGGCTGGAGAAGAAGCAGGGCGTGCTAATCCTAGATGAGATTGATGCGAATTTAAGCGGGGAGGAGAGCGAGGGCGTAGCGCGCGTGCTCCAAGAGCTAGCCAAAAGCTATCAAGTCTTTGCCATCTCTCACCAGCCCCATATGCCAAGCCTAGCCACCGCGCACTACCTAGTGAGCCGTGATGGCGCAAGCTCGCAAGTCCGCCTGCTTGATAAGCAAGGCAGGGTGCAAGAGCTAGCTAGAATGATCAGCGGAGCAAATATCACTCAAGAAGCCCTAGACTTTGCTAGCAGGCGACTAGAGCAAGGGCAAGTCTCTGCAAACTAGATTCTAGTAGCAACGCCTTTTCTCGTCATTGTGAGCCTTGCGGTGCAAAGCTTGCGGTGATGGGTTAAGGTGGAGGCTTGGGCTATTTGATTGTTGAAAGTTTATAAATCAAATATGCAGTAAATCCAAAAAACGCCACAAAAGCCGAAAGTAACGCTAGTAGTCCCATATTAGTCTTTCTCCTTTTCTAGCTTGTCTATTTCTTTCAAAAATAACCTTACAAATACTACCAATCACGCCCAACGCTTGAATCTAGATTTTAAGGCTCTTTGGGTTTAAAATGCAAGGTAGTGCCAAACGCTAAGGCGCGGGGCGTAAGCCCTGCCTTAAGCTAGATTTCATCACCAAACCTCCAACTAGCGCGTGAATCAAGCGCGTAAGCGCGCAGATTGCCCTAGTTATTTACTTGTTTTTTTATCGTGTATGATAGCTCTAAGAGCCATTAAAGGAATAACAAATACTGATAGAGCTATACAGGCAAGAATAATCGTGTTTAACATCACAAATCCTCCAATTCATCTATTTTCTTGTCAATGTAAATTGAAAGCCATACTACAACAAGCACCAGAAATACGATAGATAGTAAGCTTAGAAGTAGTAGCCAAGTTTCTAATTTTGAAAAATTAGTAATGCTCCAGCCAATAATCGCTAGCAATGTAGCAACGACTATACCTAGCCAGAATCTAAGCATTGTTAATCGCTCTTTGTGCTTATCAATCTTTGCCATTCTTGGATTATATCACACTCCCCAACTGATTAAAAAAGTGAATTTTACAATATTGCTTCTTTTTGGCGTAGTCACCAGCGTAGTGCAGAGCAATTGGGCTGACAGGCGAACGCCTAAGGGGCGGAGCGATTACTAATAGCTGCCGCACTACGATATTTTTGTAATTTAAGCTTAATCAAAAAAAAAAAATAGAATTTTGTTTCTGTCTTTTAGATTTTGGCTACTTTGAAACTTAAGGAG
>OWHX01000719.1_pt1 | contig 16985 bp, 18 predicted proteins | sample 1732801 | NCBI WGS metagenome assembly OWHX01 (sample SAMN05065755, study PRJEB22554) | human gut metagenome | biome: ENVO:2100002; feature: ENVO:00000062; material: ENVO:00002003 | host: Homo sapiens | place: USA
GTTCCGTTACAAGTTTTTCGATATTGTTCAATTTTCAAGGTCCTGTAGCGCCTCAGCCAAGTGGCTGACAGCTTACTTATTTTACCACCGAAGCACCAGATTGTCAAGCAATTTTTTGAAGATTTTTTGAAGTTCTTAGGAGAACCAATCGACCTTCGTGCTTTTTCTGTCGCTTTTTTCGGAGGTGTTTGTGTCAGACGTCCGCCTGACAGTAATGTATTTTAGCACAGACCCCCTCAAAAAGCAAGTCCTTTTTTCACTTTTTTTGAATTATTTTGCGGTTCGTCTTTTTGCCCAGTTTTTTCTCTCAGATTTGGCCGCTCTGTCCATCATTCGTCCAACAGCCTGTCCCGCATCACCTTTAATATCTTGCGCTCCCGCCGGGAGATCTGTACCTGCGTGGTATGGAGCAGTTTTGCCGTATCGCTCTGGGTCTTGCCCCCATAAAAGCGAAGCTGGATAATAAGCCTGTCCTCTTCGGGTAGGCTCTTCAATACCTCCGCCAGACCTATCTTATCCGCAAGCTCTTCCTCCGGCGACTCTACCGGAATATCCATCTGACGGTCGCTCTCTTCCCGGTTCTCCGGCGTCAGACTCATCGCAGGCTGCGCCGCCTGGATGGCCAGCGTGATATTCTCCACGCTTTCCCCCAGCTCCTCTGCCAGCTGCGACAGAGTAGGCTCTGCTCCGCAAAGCTTGCTGTGATGCTCCCGGGCTGCATTGATGCGCAGGCTCAGCTCTTTGAGTGACCGGCTCACCTTTACAGTGCCGCCGTCCCGAAACAGCTTTTTGATCTCGCCCAGAATGACCGGCACGGCGTAGGTGGAAAAACAGACGCCACGCGACTCATCAAAGCCGTCGTACGCTTTTACCAGCCCCATACAGCCGGCGCTGTAGAGGTCGTCGTATTCAATGCCTCTCCCCCGGAACCGTCCGGCACAGGAATGCACCAGCCCCAGATTCTGCTCGATGAATGCGCTCCGCCGGGTCTTGTCCGTTACCATTGCGACGCCCTCTTTCTCTTTATTATGTAGAGCGCTCATCCAGACGCTTGGTCAGCACCACCCGCGTCCCCTTTCCGGGCTGAGAGGACACCTTGACCTTATCCATAAAGCTCTGCATCACCGCAAAGCCCAGACCGGAGCGCTCTTCCGGGTTGCCGGTGGTGAAGAGAGGCTCCATGGCCTTTTCAACGTCCGGGATGCCGATGCCCTTATCCGTCACCGTTATCTTCACCAGCCGCTCCGGGTAGACGGCCATGCTCAGGGTCACGGGACCGATGGCATCCGGGTAGGCATGGACGATGCAGTTGGTCACTGCCTCGGACACCGCCGTCTTGATGTCGGCCAGCTGCGGCACGGTGGGGTCATACCGAGCCAGAAAGGCCGCCGCTGCGCCCCGGGCAAAAGCCTCGTTTGCACTGAGCGAATCAAATTGGATCTTTGCACTGTTTTCCGCTTTCATTTATATCCCTCCTGATACTTCCCCGCCCGGCTCGGTGCAGGGGATGCTTGCAAGCTGTAAGACCCGCCGGAGCTGTTCCGGCGCGTGCTGGATGCGCAGACTGCCGCCCAGCGTCCGGGCGCAGCGCTGCCGCCCCAGTATCAGCCCGATGCCCGACGAATCCATGAATCCCACTCCGCCGAGATCCATCACCAGAATGTGCGGGCTGCGGGTGAGCAGGGCGTCGTCCAGCTGGATGCGAAGCCCCTGCGCCGCATCGTGGTCGATCTCGCCGGCCAGATAGGCGTAGAGCACATCGTCCGCCGCGCTGAAGGTCACTGTCGCCATATCCTCATCTCCTTTTTCCTGGCATAAAGAAAAGACCTGTACACCTTTTCAGTGTACAGGTCTTTCGGGTTATTTTTTAGTGAACGGTGTCGCTCAGCGGTTCTCCAGCAGCTTCTCAGAAGCTATTTCGTAAGCGGGGTGCACCGAATGACGAGAATTTTTGCCCGCAGACAAGGCGATTTTCCGCTGCAATCCTTGGTGGATCGCAAGGGGAATCAACGCAGTATGCAGGCAAAAAGACCGTTCAGACGGTGTGCAATGCTTATGAAAATAGTTTCAGGGCTTCGAGGGCGATGGCCTCACTGCCGCAGACCAGCAGACCGCGGCGGCTGTTGGCTTTCGCCTGCTCCACGGCCTCGGCCAGCGTCGGGCAGAACACCGCGTCGAAGTGATACCTTGCCTTTTCGGTCAGCCGCTCTGCCAGCGCCGCTTCCGTTCCCGCCGGGGCGACAAGGAAGACTTTGTCGAAGGGGTTCTCGCCCATGCCGGGCATGGTGCTCTTGTCCTTCTTCTGCTCTTCTGAAGTCAGTCCGGTCTCCAGTGCGGCAAGGAACGACTCCGCGCCTTCCTCTTCCGTCAGGCCGATCACGGCGCTCATATGGCGCACCTTGGCCATATTGAGGACGCGCAGAAGGGCTGCAGCCTGCTGCGGAGTACGGCAGGCGTCGAGGATGATGAGGGGCTTCTGGGACAGGACGCGGATGCTGCTGCGGTTCTCCACAGCGGCAAGGCCCGCCAGAATGGCCTCATCGGGGATCTCAAAGCCCTTGCGCCAGAGGGCCAATGCCAGCTCGACCGCGACAGCGGCATTGCCCGCCGCGTGACGGCCCAGGAAGGCCAGCGGAGCGGTGTATCCGCCGTAGTCCACCTTGCTGGTGAACTTTTCCGCCTCGAGGAAGGTGATGTCCTCGGCGTCGGGGACGACGAGCTCACACTCGGCCTTGGCCGCCGCCACCACCAGCTCACTCAGAACAGCCTTCGGCTGCTCCGGCGCGGTGACGCAGACGGCGTCCTTCCGCATGACGCCTGCGGCCAGCGCGGCCAGACGCTCCACCGAGCGGCTCACACCGTCCGGGCCGATGGCCGTGACGGCGCAGACCGGCATATTGGGCAGGGCCGATGCCAGACCGGCATCCGGCAGCTCCACCACAGCCAGCTTGCAGCCTGCCGCACCAAAGCAACGGGCCGCAGCCGCCAGCTCTGCCGCCTCACGGGGCAGAGCCTTTGCGGCATTGAGAGCCTCAGCAGCCTGACAGAGCAGCACCGGGTCCACCGACACGCCGCCGATGGCGATGCGGGCCGACAGCGGCTCACAGCCGGCGCGGTAGAAGCCGGTGTGGAACGCCGCCTCCCGCAGGATAGCCGCCAGCAGACCGGCAGCGGCGGTCTTGCCCGCCGTGCCGGCCACACCGACGAACTGCACCTTCTGGACATCCGCCGTCAGGGCAGCGCGCAGCTCCTCCGCCGGGGCAAAGCCCTCGGGCAGAGAAGAGAAATATTCGTTTGCCTGTTCGATGGTCATTGCGTCAATCCTCGTTTCGATGTTTGTAGAGCAGCCAGCACATCCTGCACAGGGCCAGACAGAACAGGCCCACCAGAATACCGGCCATCACGCCCGAAAGATCCAGCCAGACGTCGGTGAGCTGGCTGCTCCGGCCATCGCTGAACATCTGGATGGTCTCGTCCGTCAGGGCCGTGAGCAGACCGCCCAGGATCGGCCACGAGATGTGAACGAAAAAGTGCCGGGTGTAGACCCGCAGGCAGAGAGTGAGCAGGAAGCCTTCCAGCGCATACTCGCAGAAATGTGCCAGCTTGCGCACGATGTGGTCTGTCAGATGGTTCGCCGCGCCGGGCATTTCCAGACGGGTGAACACCTTTTTCATCAGAAGCAATACTCGTCCGCTTGCCGTTTCCGAGACGTCACCGATCTGCATGGAGTTGGAGAAGATGAATACGATGCAGGCGATAAGCGCAAAGGTAAAGATGACTCGTGCCGCAATGAGCCAGGGAGAAGTTTTTTGCATATCAGGATCCGTTTCCCGCATCAGCCCAGAGCCTTGATGCTCTGCTCAATGTTGGCAAGCTTGTCCTGGCTCTTGGCGTGCTTATTGCGGATGTCCTCCACCAGAGCGGCGGGAGCGCGCTCGACGAACTTGGGGTTGTTGAGCTGGTTCTCGAACATGGCCAGTTCCTTCTCGGCCTTGGCCTTTTCCTTGTTCAGACGGGCCAGCTCCTTGTCGCGGTCGATGAGCTCCATCATGGGGATGAAGCCGCGGGCGGCGTGGGTGGACACCTGCACCATGCCGTCGGTGCTGCCCTCATACTTTTTGGTGAAGGTCACATCGGTGGCGAAGGCGAACTTTGCCAGATAGACCTCGGCGCTCTGGAAGGGAGCCGGGTCAGCTGTCTCGATGATCATGCTGGTCTTCTTGGCGGGGTGGACGTTCATCTCGGTGCGCATGGTACGCACAGCCTTGATGTAGTCCATCACCTTCTCGAAAGCTTCCTCTTCGTCGGCCCAGTTGTGAGCTTCATCGAAGGTGGGCCAGCTCTGGGTCATGATGGTCTCGGCAGAGCCGGGCAGAGCCTGATACAGCTCCTCGGTGATGAAGGGCATGAAGGGGTGCAGCAGCTTGAGGGCCTTATCCAGCACATACACCAGCACGCGGCGGGCAGTGTCGGCCTGCTCGGCGTCGCCGGAGTTCAGGCGGGGCTTTGCGATCTCGATGAACCAGTCGCAGTAGACGTCCCAGATAAAGCTGTTGATCTTGGCAGCGGCCAGACCCATCTCGTAGTGGTCGAGGTTGTCGCTCATGGCGCCGGCCACCTGATTCAGCTTGGTCAGCACCCACTTATCGCTCATGTCCAGCTTCTCCTCGCCGGGCAGGCCGGGCTGGAAGTCCTCGGGCAGGTTCATCAGCACGAAGCGGGTAGCGTTCCACAGCTTGTTTGCAAAGTTGCGGGCAGCCTCCACCTTCTTTTCGCTGTAGCGCATATCATTGCCCGGGGTAGAGCCGTCCACCAGCATGAAGCGCAGTGCGTCAGCGCCGTACTGGGCGATGACTTCCAGCGGGTCGATGCCGTTGCCCAAGGATTTGGACATCTTGCGGCCCTGGCTGTCGCGGACGATGCCGTGGATGCAGACGGTGTCGAAGGGAGCCTTGCCGGTGTAAGCCAGACCGGAGAAGATCATGCGGCTGACCCAGAAGCCGATGATGTCGTAGCCGGTGACGAGGGTGTTGGTGGGATAGAAATACTTGAGGTCTTCGCTTTCCTCATTGGGCCAGCCCAGAGTGCTGAAGGGCCACAGAGCGGAAGAGAACCAGGTGTCGAGGGTATCGGGGTCCTGGGTGAGCCTGGTGCCGCCGCACTTGGGGCAGGTGCAGGGTGCGCTCTTAGCGACCACAGTCTCGCCGCAGTCGTCGCAGTACCAGGCCGGGATCTGGTGGCCCCACCACAGCTGGCGGCTGATGCACCAGTCGCGGGTGTTCTTCATCCAGTTCATATAGTTCTTGGTGAAGCGCTCCGGCACGAACTTGATGTCGCCCTTCTCCACGCTCTCGATGGCGGGCTTGGCCAGAGGCTCCATCTTGACGAACCACTGCTTGGACACCATGGGCTCGATGGTAGAGTGGCAGCGGTAGCAGGTGCCGACTTCGTGCTTCAGAGGCTCGATCTCCTTCAGGAAGCCGCCCTCCTTCAGGTCCGCGAGGATGGCCTTGCGGGCCTCGAGGGTGGTCATGCCGGCATACTTGCCGCAGTCCAGCACATGAGGCTCGTTGACGGTGTTCTTGCCCGCGGCAAACAGAGCATCGGCAGCAGCCTTATCGGCAGCGCCGGTCATGTGGCCGTCGTAGGTAAAGACGCGGACGATGGGCAGGTCATGGCGCAGGCCGACCTCAAAGTCGTTGGGGTCGTGGGCCGGGGTGATCTTCACGACACCGGTACCCTTGGTCATGTCGGCGTGCTCGTCGCAGACGATGGGGATCTCCTTGTTCAGCAGGGGCAGGATGACGTGGCAGCCGTGCAGATGAGCATAGCGGGGGTCATCGCCGTTGATGGCAACAGCGGTATCGCCCAGCATGGTCTCGGGACGGGTAGTAGCCAGCTCCAGCATCTCGCCGGTCTCCTTGACCGGGTACAGCAGGTGCCAGAAGCTGCCGTCCTTCTCCTCGTACTCCACCTCGGCATCAGAAATGGAGGTGTTGCAGTGGGGGCACCAGTTGACCATGCGGTTGCCGCGGTAGATGAGGCCCTTGTCGTACAGGCGGACAAAGACTTCCTTGACAGCCTCAGAGCAGCCCTCGTCCATGGTAAAGCGCTCGCGCTCCCAGTCGCAGCTGCTGCCCAGCTTCTTGAGCTGGCTGACGATGCGGTTGCCGTACTTGGTCTTCCAGGCCCAGGCGCGCTCCAGGAAGCCGTCGCGGCCCACCATTTCCTTGGTCAGTCCCTCAGCACGCATGGCCTCCACGACCTTGGCCTCCGTAGCGATGGAAGCGTGGTCCGTGCCAGGCACCCACAGGGCGGCATAGCCCTGCATCCGCTTGGTGCGGATGAGGATGTCCTGCATGGTGTTGTCCACGGCGTGGCCCATGTGGAGCTGGCCGGTGACGTTCGGAGGGGGCATCACGATGGTGTAGGGCTTCTTGTCGGGGTCGGCCTTGGTGTGGAAGTAGCCGCCATCCAGCCAGAACTGGTAGATGCGGTCTTCCACCTGGCTCGGATCATACTGTTTTGCGAGTTCTTTCATAGTATCCTCCCAGAAGGTTTGTGAAGTGGGACGAAAAAAGCCGCCCCACGGAGCGTTCCATGGGACGGCTGTAATATAACCGCGGTACCACCCAAATTGCACACGGCTTTCTGCCGTATGCCCCTTGATGCCCCGATAACGTGGGGCAGACCCGGAGGCGACTACTCCTGTTTCCCCGCCTCTGCTCAAAAGCGACAGCACGCCGCACCGCCATACCGGGTTTTCAGCAGCCCCCGGCTCTCTGGATGGCGAAAACGACGCACACTCTTTTTCCTTGCATTTATAAAAAGAATATAGCGTTTTTTGTGCGTTTTGTCAATCTCTTTTTCATCGGAACAAAATTTTCACATCCTTGTGCGGGGCCTTCGCTCCCTGCGTCAGGCAGATTTTTTCTTCTCACTCTTCTGCGTCCAGAAGCTCCGTTTTCAGCCGGGCAATGAGCCGCTCCATCAGGGCCACACGGTTGAAGGGGGTCATGAGATAGAAGCCGTCGGCGTAGGGCAGAGCCTCCCGGGCCATCTGCATCGACACCTCAAGGCCCAGCGCCTCGCCCTGTTCCCGGTCGAGGCCCGCGAAGCGCTGGATGATGTTCTCCTCCACATGGATGCCGTTGATCTCGTTCTCCATGAAGATGGCGTTCCGCTGGCTGACTACGGGCATGATGCCGACCAGAATTTTAGCCCGTTCGCCCAGTGTCTGGCGGGCCTTGCGGAGATTTTCCACCGCCTGTGCCGACAGCACCGGCTGGGTCAGGAAGCCCGACATCCCATTTTCCAGCTTTTCCACAGCCCGGCGCAGCTCCACGTCAAAGTTCCGGGCGTTGAGGTTCAGCGCACCAAAGACGGTCATGGCCGAGGGCATCTCCCGGCCCTCCCCGGCCAGCGAGACGATGTACTGGGCCAGCTTGCGGGAGTTGAACTGGTAGACATTCTTCACCTCGTCCCGCTCTGCGGTGGGGATGGGGTCGCCGGTGATGGCCAGCACCTCCCGCACGCCCTCGGCGTAAAGGCCCAGCAGAAGGGCCTTGGTGGCGTTGAGGTTTCGGTCGCGGCAGGTCATGTGGGGCAGAGCACACATTCCCAGTTCCCGGTGTACCCGGCAGGCCACGAGAGAGGAATCCATCCGGGCCTGCGCGATGGGGCAGTCGGCGATGGTCAGCAGGTCAGCGCCTGCGGCCTGCAGCCGCCGTGCGCCGTCCAGATAGCCGCTCAGGTCGGCCACCCGGGGCGAATCCAGTTCAATGGCGATGACCTTCTCGCCTGCGTTCAGTTTCCGCAGGAAAGTGTCGTCTTTTTCCACTGCCGGTGCAGTCCCGGTGGAAAGTTTCGCTGCCGGAGCGGCTTCGGTCTGCTGGGGCAGGGCATCCAGCTCTGCACGCAGGGCCGCGATGTGGGCAGGCGTCGTACCGCAGCAGCCGCCCAAAATACGGACGCCCGCAGCGGCGATCTGCCCCATCTCCCGGGCAAAATACGCAGGCTTGCCCTGATACAGCACCCGCGCCCGGGTGACTACCGGATAGCCCGCGTTGGGCATCACCGACAGGGGCAGCAGCGTCTCGCCAAGGCCCTGCACCAGTTTCTTCATCGCGCCGGGGGCCGAGACGCAGTTCAGGCCCACGGCGTCCACCACGCCGCTCTGCTCCATCCGGCGCAGCAGGTCGCGGAACAGCAGGCCCTCGCGGGTGTAGCCGTCCGGCAGCACCGCGAAGGACACCATGACAAAGGCGTCCGGCACGGCCACACGCAGTGCCTTTACCGCCTCCACAATGCCCACATCGGAGCTGAGCGTCTCGAACAGAAAGTTCTTTGCACCCAGTGCGGCGAACTGCTGCGCCACGAGGCCGTAGGCACTGCTGGCCGGGGCAGCCTCGGTGTCCGGGGCCGGGCCGAGGTCAGCAAAGACGGCGGCGTCCTTCTCCGCAGCGGCATCACAGGCCAGCTTCCAGCCCGCCTCGGCCAGCTCTTCCCAGCCCGGCATCTGTGCCGCCGCCATCCGGGGCAGACCGAAGGTGTTGGTCTTGATGGCCTGCGCACCTGCGGCCAGATATTCCGCATGGACCTTCTTCACGCCCTCGGGGTCGGTGAGGTTGGCCATTTCGCAGTCCGCGCCCGGTGCCGCTTTATAATAGGTACCCATGCCGCCGTCGAACAAAAGCGGCTTGTGGGCAAGATACTCTCGGATGTCCGTCATAGAAAGGTTCTCCTTTTTTATTTTCCTTGATTTTATAAAGAAATTCAGGTATAATTTTTGTATGAAAGTGAGGTGCTTTTGGATGCCCAAGATTCGTTCCAGCGCAGACCTGCGCAACAACTACAATGAGATCTCCACCTTCTGCCACGACTACGCCGAGCCGGTGTTCATCACCAAAAACGGCAAAGGCGACCTTGCCGTGATGAGCATCGAGACCTACGAGGCCCTGACCGCCCGGTTCGATTTGTACGCAAAATTGCAGGAAGGTCTGGATGACGTGGCGGCGGGAAGGACGCGCCCCTGGGAAGATGTCCGCAAAGAGCTGTCGAAGCAATGGGGGCTTGAATGAACTACAAGATTCATGTCTCTCACGCCGCCGAGCACGACCTGCACTCTGCCGCAAACTATATTGCTCACCAACTGCAAAATCCACTGGCCGCTCGCCGGATGCTGGCAAATGCACTTGCAAGCATCGACTCGCTCGAAACATTTCCCGGACGCTTTCCGGTGATCGACGAGCCGCTTCTTGCCTCTCATCAGCTCCATTTTGTCCCTGTGCAGAATTATCTTCTGTTCTATAGGATCGACTCTTCCACCCAGACCGTCCACATCCTCCGCTTCCTGTATGGTCACAGCGACTGGCAGGCTATCCTGCGGGCGGATGTTCTTCCAACCTGAGCATTCTCCCCGGCCCTTTGCCGGGGAGAATTTTTATGCAGTCATCTTCAGTTTAATGAAGTTTGCTCACTTGTCAAGCATTTTTGCCCCGAAGCAGCCCATTTTGCTTGCGTCGAAGCCGGTTTTGTGCTATTCTATGCATATTTACAATGGTTGGGAGGAATGTATCATGCGCCACGCCGGCACACAGGAGATCGAAACTCCTCGGCTGCTTTTGCGCCGCCTTATGCCGTCGGATGCCCCGATGATGTACGCAAACTGGGCCAACGACCCGGAGGTCACCCGCTGGCTGCGCTGGACGCCGCACAAGGATGTGTCCGAGACGCAGGAGCTTCTGAGCGCATGGGCGATGCTCTATCCCAACGAGGACTACTACCAGTGGGCCATCGTGGAAAAGGCCACCGGACAGGTGTTCGGCTCCATCAGCCTCTACAACAGCCTGCTGGGAGAACCGGCACAGCGAAATGAATGGCCGGGTTTTGACCTCTCCGAAGGCATCTGGGAACCGGGCTACTGCATCGGCAGAGCCTGGTGGGGCAAAGGCTGCACCACCGAGGCTCTGAACGCTCTGGTAGAATACTGGTTCAAGAATACAGACAGTAATTGGCTTGCCTGCTCCCACGCCGTGGAGAACCCCGCCAGCGGCAAAGTCATGATGAAAGCAGGCTTTGTCTACGACCACGAGGCCGTCTACCATAAATTCGACGGTACAGCGATACCCTGCAAGTGCTATGCCCTGACGCGAGAACACTACGAATCGCTATATTCTCCAAACGAATAACAGAAAGGAATCATTTTGAGCGAACTTTACGATATTTTAGTCGAAACTCCCCCGACGAAGGTCATCCTTCTCGCCCTCGACCAGGGCCTGTGGGACTGCGAGCGCAGCCTTGCCGAGCTGGCTGCTCTGTGCGAGGCCAACCACATGGAGGCCGTGGCCGAAGTCACCCAGAAGCGCCAGACCCCTGAGACCGGCATCGTGCTGGGCAGCGGCAAGCTGGAAGAAGCCGCTGCGGCCGCAGCAGAGCTGGGGGCCGAGTGCGCCGTCTTCGACGGTGAGCTGACCGGCAGCCAGATCCGCAACATCTCCACGGCCCTCGGCGGCCTCGAGGTCATCGACCGCACCATGCTCATCCTCGAGATCTTCCGCAGCCGTGCCGTGACCAACGAAGGCAAGCTGCAGACCGAGCTGGCCCTCCTGCGCTACCGTCTGCCCCGCCTGCAGGGCATGGGCGAAAGCCTGAGCCGTCAGGGCGGCGGCGGTGGCGGCGGCGGTGCCCGCCGTGGTGCCGGCGAAACAAAGCTTGAGCTTGACCGCCGCCACGTCCACGCCCGCATCGACGCATTGGCTGAGAAGCTGGCCGAGATGGAAAAGCGCCGGGGCGAGAGCCGGAAAGCCCGCGCCAAGACCGGAATGCCGGTGGTCAGCCTCGTGGGCTACACCAATGTGGGCAAATCCAGCCTGATGAACGCCCTCTGCGGCCCCAGCGTCGCCGAGGCCGATATGCTCTTTGCCACCCTCGACCCCACCAGCCGGAAGCTCGTCCTGCCCAGCGGCATGGCCGTGCTGCTGGTGGACACCGTCGGCTTCGTCTCCCGCCTGCCCCACAATCTGGTGGAGGCATTCAAATCCACGCTGGAAGAGGCCGCATGGTCGGACGTCATCGTCCGGGTGGCTGACGCCGGCGATGAGCAGCGGGAGGAGCAGCTGACCGTCACCGACGAAGTGTTGGACGGCCTCGACTGCGCCGACATCCCCCGCCTGACCGTCTACAACAAGTGCGACAAGCCCGGCGCGCTGAGCTTCGACCCCGACATCCTGCTCACCAGCGCCAAGACCGGCTACGGCCTCGACAAGCTGCTGGCCAAGCTGGACGAGACCCTCAGCGACCGCGTCCACACCATCCGCGTTCTCCTGCCCTACGATAAGCTGGGCCTCGCCGCCCCCATGCGGGAGCGCGGCAGCGTCCAGCTCGAGGAGTACCGTGAAGACGGCCTCTACCTCGAAGGCATCGTCAAGACCGAAGACCTCCACTGCTTCGAGGGCTATCTGGTCTGAGGACCCGCATACGAAAAGAACCGGACTCCGTGGAGTCCGGTTCTTTTGCATTTCAAGGCATCAGCCTGCGGCAGGGGGCGCTTCCTCTGCGCCCATCATCTGATCGTACCGGCCGGTGAACACCCGTTCCGGCAGGGCCGCCGTCAGGGCGAGGGCGGCGGTGAACCGCTCCTCATCGGTCAGCGCTTCCTCCACCGGAGGGAAGTGCGCGAGCACTTCGTCCAGCTGCTTTTTGACCTCCCGGGCTACGAAGATGCCCCGGTCGGTGAGGTAGATCTTGCCGTAATACTCCTTGACGATCATCCCCCGCTCCATCAGCAGGTTCAGCACCCGCACCACCGAGGGTTTGGTCACGCCCAGCTTCTCGGCGATGCTGCGGGAGCTGATGTCAAGATGGGTCTGCGAGACCTCATAGATCGCGAGCAGGTACCGCAGGTGTGCTGGCGTCAGTTCCATCTCGTATCACTCTCTTTTCGTTATATCACACGAACTCTTGGTTTACAAAAGGGGCGCGGGCCAAAGCCTTGACCCGCGCCCCCTTCTCCTACGCGATCGCTCAGTGGCAGCCACCGCCGCAGCTGCTGCAGTTTCCACTGCAGCCGCCGTCACAGCCGCCGCTGCATCCACTGCAGCCACCATGCTTATGAGAGTGCCAGGTGATCCAGCCTACACCGCCAAACACGATGGCTCCGACGATGATCGTCGGCAGATTGAAATTAGCAGCCAGGAACTCCATCATAACAATGCACTCCTTTCAGCGCGTTTTGAAAAGTTTTTACTTGATCTTGGAAACGTCGATCTTGACCTCGTTGTCGTTCACGTACTTGTTGGGACGGAACATCAGATACAGGAAGGCAGCGACGATGACCACGGCCACGACGGTGAAGAAGTTGAAGCCCACCTCACCGGTGATGAGGCCGCCCAGCTGGTACACGACCAGAGCGGAGCAGTAGGCCAGTGCGCACATATAACCGATGGCGATGGCGGTCCACTTGCCGTTGTTCATCTCACGCTTGATCGCACCCATAGCAGCGAAGCAGGGAGCGCACAGCAGGTTGAAGATCATGAATGCATAAGCGCTCAGAGCGGTGTAATCAGCAGCAACGAGGCTCCAGATCTCGTCGCCGTTCTCAGACAGCTCCTCGCCGCCGAAGTGGTACAGGACGCCGAAGGTACCAACGACGTTCTCCTTGGCGATCAGGCCGGAGACAGAAGCGACGGTAGCTTTCCAGTTGCCGAAGCCCAGAGGCGCGAAGATCCAAGCGACTTTGGTTGCGATAGCAGCCAGGACGGAGTTGTCCTGATCCTCGACCATGCCGAAGGCGCCGTTCTCGAAGCCGAAGCCCTGCAGGAACCAGATGGCGACGGTTGCCAGCAGAATGACGGAACCGGCACGCTTGATGAAGGACCAGCCGCGCTCCCAGGTAGCACGGAAGACGTTGCCCCAAGCGGGGATGTGGTATGCGGGCAGCTCCATAACAAAGGGAGCAGGGTCACCTGCGAAGAGCTTGGTCTTCTTCAGGATGATACCAGAGCAGATGATGGCAGCCATGCCGATGAAGTAAGCGGAGACAGCCACCAGAGAAGAACCGCCGAACAGCGCACCTGCGATGAGGCCGATGATGGGCATCTTAGCGCCGCAGGGGATGAAGCAGGTGGTCATGATGGTCATACGGCGGTCGCGCTCGTTCTCGATGGTACGAGAAGCCATGACGCCCGGGACGCCGCAGCCAGTGCCGACCAGCACGGGAATGAAGCTCTTACCGGACAGGCCGAACTTACGGAAGATACGGTCCATGATGAAGGCGACACGGGACATATAGCCGATGTCCTCCAGGATGGACAGCAGGAAGAACAGGACCAGCATCTGGGGAACGAAGCCCAGGACCGCGCCGACACCGGCGACGATGCCGTCCATGATCAGGCCGTACAGCCAGCCTGCCACGCCGATGCCCTCGAGGAAGCCGCCCAGAGCATTGGGAACGATCTCGCCGAACAGGACGTCGTTGGTCCAGTCGGTCGCAAAGGTGCCGATGGCCCAGCCGCCGTCGGCGATGGAAGTACCCATGGACAGGGAGTACATCAGGTACATGATGACTGCGAAGATGGGCAGGGCCAGAATACGGTTGGTGACGATCTGGTCGACCTTATCGGAAACGGTCAGGTGCTCGACGCGGGCCTTCTTCTTGACAGCCTTATCGACGACGCCATTGATGTATGCGTAACGCTGGTTGGTGATGATGCTCTCGGCGTCATCGTCCATCTCAGCCTCGCAGTCCTTGATGTGCTGGTCGATATGAGCGATCAGGTCGGAGGAGAGCTTCAGCTCATCCATGACCTTGTCGTCGCGCTCGAACAGCTTGACAGCGTACCAGCGCAGGAAGCGGTCATCGACTTTGCCCTGGATGGACTCCTCGATGTGAGCGATGGCGTGCTCGACGCTGCCGGTGAAGACATGGGGCAGCTCGCCGCCCTTGCCAGCCTTTGCAGCAGCCATAGCAGCCTTTGCAGCAGCCTCGGTGCCCTCGCCCTTCAGTGCGCTGATCTCAACAGCCTGACAGCCCAGCTCGGCGCTCAGCTTCTTCAGGTCGATCTTATCGCCGTTCTTGCGGACGAGGTCGATCATGTTGACAGCCATGACCACGGGGATGCCCAGCTCGATGAGCTGAGTGGTCAGGTACAGGTTGCGCTCGATGTTGGTGCCATCAATGATGTTCAGGATGGCATCGGGCTTCTCCTTGACCAGATAAGTACGGGAGACGACCTCTTCCAGAGTGTACGGAGACAGGGAGTAGATACCGGGCAGGTCCTGGATGATGACATCCTTCTCGCCCTTCAGCTTGCCTTCCTTCTTCTCGACGGTAACGCCGGGCCAGTTGCCGACGTACTGATTAGAGCCGGTCAGATTGTTGAACAGGGTAGTCTTACCACAGTTCGGGTTGCCGGCCAGTGCAATTTTAATGCTCATTGCAACTCCTTTCCTCTCGTTACGATCAAACGACTTCGATCATTTCGGCGTCGGCCTTGCGCACGCTCAGTTCGTAGTTGCGCACGGTCAGCTCCATCGGGTCGCCCAGAGGGGCGACCTTGCGGACGTAGATCTCCACACCCTTGGTGATGCCCATGTCCATGATGCGGCGCTTCACCGGGCCTTCGCCGTGCAGGCGCGCCACGGTGGCAGTCTCGCCGACCTTAACGTCTTTCAGAGTCTTCATAAAAATCCTCCTCTACTTGTCTTTCTATTCAGAGACTATCCAGTTTCGGAGCGTCTCCCAAACAGCGTTTTGCCGCTGCTCAGCCAACCATAATGCGGTTTGCCATCGTCTTGTCGAGGGCCAGACGGCTCTCCTTGACCTGAACGATGAGGTTGCCTGCGATCTCATTGACGACAGTCACCTGACTGTCCACCACGAAACCAAGCTCTGCCAGATGCAGACGCACTTCATCCTTGCCGGTGATCTTCTGGATGGTGACGGTATCGCCTGCTTTTGCCATAGTCAAAGGCATCATAATTGTTCCACTCCCATTCGTGCTCCCCCTTCTGCGGGGAGCTTTTCAGTTCGCTTTTTTCGTCCTCGGGGATGGCCGCACCAGCCAGACGCCGCAACGCGCTCGCTCATGCCCGCGTCCCCCTCCGAAAAGCTACGGCAGTTAGTCAGTCGCAACTATCAGCACAGATAGTTTATACTTACTAACCCGCATTGTCAACCATTTTCCGGTTCAAAAAAGTTAGTTTGTATGAACAAACAAATTTTCTTCCCTTATTTCAAGAAGATTTTTACAGTTTCTATATGCTAACTTTGTTTGCACATATTTACGATTTTTCTCTTTTACACTCCCCGCAAATGACACAGCCGCCCGGTGCAGGGGGTATTCTGCAACGAGCGGCCGCGTGTCAAAAGGAGGATTCTTCCCGCCAGTGCGTGGTTTCGCTCTGGCGGGCGCCAGGATAAAAAGAGAGTATTTGGAAGAGAATGTCAAAATTCAGGGGCGTCAGGCTGCGACAGCCAGACGCTGGATGGGCGTTCCGCTGCGGAACAGGCGGAGATATACTGCCGTACACTTGTTCAGCTGAGCAAAATGCCGCTGGGCAGCACTGGGGTCACCATAGGCTTTCCAGCAGCCGCAGTAGGTGAAGTTGCGGCCCGCATTTTCGATAAAGCCCACCACATCGTAAAGCGGATAGCCCAGAAATACGCCGATCTCATGGGGAAAATCAGCCTCGCAGCAGAGCCGGCGGGACAGCTGCCGCAAAAGCGGCGCGTAGTCGTCCGACTGCTCAGGCAGAGTGTAGCCTTCCCTGCACAGGAAATCCCGCACCTGCGGCTGAGCCAGCACAGCGCGGAGCTTGCTCTCGCGGTAGACGTACACCAGATACCGATGGGTCCGCACACAGCCCTTGAGGACGCGGACGCAGAGACCCTTTTCGCCCAGCTGTTCGTTCCAGCTGCGGACGCGGCGGGCAAGGTCGGCGCAGTCGCTCGTCTCGTAGCGGAAAAGTCCCGCAGGCTTTAAGCTGGCCAGCACCGGGGCGCACTGTTCGATCATGACTGTCTCAAAGTTGCGTTCCATGTCTTCGGCCTCCCTGCCCGTTTTCCACTATTGTCTCCTGCCGTGTGGTGCTTATGCAGGAGATACAGTTAGAATAAGCTAACCAAGACTTCAAAAAGAATGCGGCAGCTTGCCCATCTCGAGCTTCTTCCGCTTCTTGGTTAGTCATTTCTAACGTGGCATTATCTTACCATAGGTCCGGCTCTGTGTCAACACTTTTTTGCAAAAATATTTGCTCCATTTTCTCCGCCGTGCTATACTGAGCCAAAGCTGATATAAAGGAATGGTATCCCCATGCATCTTATCTCACCCGAAGAGCTGGCCTCGGCCATCGCCGACCGTCTGGCCCGACAGCCTGCCGTCCTCGTCGCACTGGATGGCCGCTGCGGCAGCGGCAAAACGACGCTGTCCGCACAGCTGGCAGAGCGTTTTCCTCAAAGCATCACCGTCCACACCGATGACTTCTATCTCCCGCCATCCCGGCGTGTCACGGGCTGGGAGAGCATTCCCTGCGCCAACATGGACATCCAGCGCCTGCGGGATGAGGTCGTCGCTCCCGCCCGGGCAGGGCAGGCGTTCTCCTACCGGGCCTACTCCTGCCGCGAAGGTGCCTATCTGCCGCCGCGTCCCCTCGGCTCTGCGCCGCTGGTCATCGTGGAGGGAAGCTACAGCCATCATCCCAGCCTTGCACCCTATTATGATATAAGAATATTCGTCACCTGCTCTCCCGATGAACAGGCCCGGCGGCTCCGCAAACGGGAGGGGGAGCGGTATTCGAATTTTGTAGAGCGGTGGATCCCGCTGGAAGAGGGGTATTTTGCGGAGTTCGAAATCGAAGATAAGGCGGAGATGATGGTCGTTACGGATTGACGACATCTCGCGCCGGTGGCGCGGGGCTGGTTTTTTCTTTCGGTCAAATGGCTTTGCGCTCCGCGCGGGCCAGAGGCAGAGCTGGTTTTTTCTTTA
>OWHX01000773.1_pt1 | contig 16039 bp, 10 predicted proteins | sample 1732801 | NCBI WGS metagenome assembly OWHX01 (sample SAMN05065755, study PRJEB22554) | human gut metagenome | biome: ENVO:2100002; feature: ENVO:00000062; material: ENVO:00002003 | host: Homo sapiens | place: USA
TATAAAAAGTGTATTCTTTTATTCCCCGATTGTGCTTGCTGAAAAGGGATCGCGCATCATTCGTGAAGATTTTCAACGAGTTACGGGCTTTTAAAGGAACTAACTCTATCGGTAAGTTTACCGGAAGTAATTGGTGATTTTTTTTCTCAGATTGAACCGGTCGTGCTGTCCATACTAAGCTATACTCGCAGTTGTTGAGGCGGACGGTACTATCCTTTACCAGTTCCATTTTTACCATGAGTCCGCCGTCGGTACGGCGGGCGGACATATTGGAAATATAATTTCCCAAAGAATATACGACAAGATGTTTGTCATTTGTCAGGCTATCCGTACGGACTTCAATTGGTTGGACAACGTGCGGATGTGAACCAATGACATGGTCTACTCCTTTTTGAAGAAGCCAGCCGGCAAGGAACTTTTGCTCTTTATCAGGAAGGGATTGATATTCGATTCCCCAATGCATACAGGCGATAATGGCATCCGGATGCAGTGTCTTGCTCACTTCGATGTCTTTGGCGATAATAGCCGTATCAATATAGTTCACGATATTGGGAGGAGTAACGGCGATTCCGTTGGTTCCATACGTATAGTTGAGCAGGGCGATACGGAATCCGTTCTTTTCTAACAGGAGCGGATATTTCTTTTCGCGTTCTTCGGCATTGGTGTACGTACCGGCATGAGGGATATTCAGAGAGTCGATCAGAAGAATAGTACGTTCCAATCCTGATCTTCCGCGGTCGAGACTGTGGTTGTTGGCTGTCACCAGTACGTTGAAACCGGCGTCGTGAATGGCGGTGAGGAATTCGTCGGGTGCGCTGAAAGCAGGATAACCTTTATAGGGCTTTCCACCCAAAGTAACTTCCAGATTGGCTATGGCAAGATCTACACTCCCAATTTCTTCTTTCACGTATTCAAAGCAAGCGGAGTAATCATAAGTCCCTGTTGCGGTACGCGCAGCATTGATCTGTCCTTGATGTTGCATGAGATCGCCTACGAAAAGAAGCCGCAAGGTGTCGGCAGACATGATGCTGTCGGGTGTCGACAGAGTATCAGATAAGGTATTAATAGAATCTCTCCTTGCCTGCGACCGGGAGGTGCAGGACAGGGAGAGAAATAAAATCATCAGAAACAGTGCATGTCTCATTGATAAATGGCTTTCTTACCGGCTAAAAGTGTATTTTTCATTAACGATACTATCGTCATCGGACCAACGCCACCCGGTACGGGGGTGATGTAAGAGCATTTTGGCGCTACTTCGTCGAACTTCACGTCACCGGTCAGCTTGAATCCGGATTTCTTGGTTGCATCCGGCACACGGGTAGTACCTACATCAATTACGACTGCACCTTCTTTTACCATTTCAGCCTTCACAAAGTTGGGCTGTCCCAAAGCGGCAATGATAATGTCGGCTTCCTGACATTCTTTTATCAGGTCTTTGCTACGGCTGTGACATACGGTGACAGTTGCGTCTCCCGGATAAGCCTTCTGCATCATCAGGGCAGCCATAGGCTTGCCGACGATATTGCTTCGGCCGAGTACGACACATTTCTTGCCCGAAGTCTCAATTTTGTAACGCTTCAGTAGTTCGAGGATACCGTTGGGAGTGGCAGATACATAACACGGAAGTCCGATAGACATACGTCCTACATTAATAGGGTGGAATCCGTCTACGTCCTTACGGTAATCAATCGTTTCGATAACTTTCTGTTCGGAGATATGTTTCGGTAACGGGAGTTGGACGATGAATCCGTCTACGTCACTGTCTTCATTCAGTTCACGTACTTTGGCGAGCAGTTCTTCTTCGGTCACGTCGCTTTCGTAGCGGATGAGGGAAGATTTGAACCCACAAACTTCGCAGGCTTTTACTTTGGCGGCTACATAAGTTTCGCTGCCACCGTCGTGTCCCACAAGGATAGCTGCCAGGTGGGGACGTTTACCGCCCTGAGCCACAATTTCGGCTACTTCGGCTGCAATCTCTTGTTTTACTTGTTCGGAAATGGCTTTTCCGTCTATCAGAGTCATATTTTCAGAGTATTTATTGGTGATAGGCAAAAGTAAAATAAATAACTGAACTCTCCAAAAGGATTGTTGTTTTTGTCGGGATACAAAAAAAACAGAGGCTCTATTTAGGTGAAACAGAGCCTCTGTTTACCCCAAATAGAGCCTCCGTTTGATGCAAATAGAGCCTCTGTTCGGAAACAGGCTAAAAAGGACTTTTTTCCTGATTAGATTTCCATATTCTTATTCGTTAATAGCTGTCCTTTGTACTCTCCGGTCAGTGTGCGGAGGAAGGCTACAATCTTATCTACTTCCTGTTGTGGCAAATCGATGCCCAACTGGTATTTAGCCATTGCACGGACTGCGTCATCCATAGTAGCCATGCTGCCGTCGTGGAAATATGGAGCGGTCAGTTCGATATTCCTCAGACCGGGCACTTTGAAGCGGTGGCGGTCACGTTCTATTTGAGTCTGTTTGAAGCGGCCGTTGTCTTCTTCAGTCATTTCTGCCTGTCGATCGGCAAAGTAATCGTGCTGTACACCTATCAGTTCATAAGATTTCCCTCCCAGGATTTCTCCTACATGGCAGGTTGCGCAATCATACTTCTTGAAAAGTTCGTATCCGGCGATTTCGTTTTCGGTGATTGCATCTTTTTGTCCTTTCAGATAGCGGTCGAAGCGTGAGTTGGGAGTCAGCAAAGTCTTTTCAAACTCCTGAATGGCGTCTGTGATATTCTTCTCACTCAATCCGTCGGCATACACTTCGTTGAATGCGGATACGAAATCTTTGTCTTCAGCCAGTTTATCGATAATCTGGTCGAATGATTCGCAAGCCATTTCCACCGGATTCAACGGAGGACCGGCAGCTTGTTCGGCAAGAGTTCCGGCACGGCCATCCCAGAATTGAACGAAATTGTATGCGGCGTTGTATACTGTCGGGGCATTGACGCCACCAAACTGTCCGCCTACACCTTCGGAATATTGTTTGTTGTCCACGCCGCCTGTATCCAACCCGTGGCAACTGGCACATGATACGGTATTGTCAGCAGATAAACGTGTGTCATGATACAACAAATTACCCAGAACGACTTTGCGTACATCCACTGCGATAGAATCGGCAATGGGACGAATGGGTTCGTTGGCAAATTCCGGTGCTACTGTAATGTCCGTATACATTCCCATACGGTGACTTTTTACCCAGTTCAGTGCGACTTCCTTTTTTGCGTCATTGAAGGAAGCCCCCCAATGCACAAGGTAATATTTTGCCTGGGGCATTTTTCCGTCGAGGATCACTTTTTCTATTTTGGCCAGGTCTGCCGGATTGAGGGGCTGTCCTGCTTCCAGATCTGCCTCCATTTGGGTCATGTCGAAGGCACGGTATGCCTTGCTGACGTCTTCCATTACAATTTTTCCGGCCACAGGCATGCTTGCATAGAACGGTAGGTCCGGTGTTGAGGTATGACATCTCAAACATCCTGCATCCGTAATAATCTGCTGCATCTGCGCATTTGCTTCCAGATCGGCAGAAGGTACGCGGTGCATAAGTCGATAAGTGACTGCTAATGCCGCTACCACTACCAACAGTGCCACAATTAGTTTTGTACTTTTCTTCATTTTACATTTGTTTTTTTAGATTAGTTATTACGATTATATAAGTGTACGCTTTGTTGAGCCGCCGGTAAATAATTTACTCCGTACCAGCACATCTGCAAAGCCAGGAAGGACATGATGAGCAACACATAAAGCGTTTTCCGTCCCGTTTTCCGAAAAAGACGGAGGTGTACGTAAAGTAAATACCCTGCCCAAGTGATGACTGCCCAAGTCTCTTTCGGATCCCAGCTCCAATAGTTTCCCCATGCTTCTTTTGCCCAAAGGGAACCTAGCAGCATACCAATGGAGAGGAATGCTATTCCCGCATAAACCAAATTGTCGGCTGTGTGCAAGTATTCTTCCTTATGGCGGAACAACCCAGTCAATGCGATTATAAAAGCACAGCCCAATACAGAGTAAGAGAACATATATACGGTGACATGGGGAATGAACCATATGCTTTGCAGAGCCGGCATTAGTGACTGGTCGTGTATCTCGGGTTTCATCAGATTGATAATGACAAAGACTGTGGCGAGCAGTGCCGAGAAAGAAAGAATCCAACGATACTGCCATCTGATATAAGTCAGTAGTCCGGCTATGCCCATGAAGAAAGAGTACCACAAACGGGTTTCCCCCATAGTGCGTAACGGAGGACGTTGCAGGAAGAGCCATAATCCAGTAATGAATACGGCCAGAACGATAATTCCGCCTGACGTAAAACCGATTGCTGTCTTACTTCTCGTTGACGAGCGAAGGGCAAATACTGCTCCTATCAGCCATAAGCAGATAGATACTGCTGCAAATACATAGAAATTATCCCAGTTTATCATCTGTTTTAGGTCCGTTAATGAATAGAAGAATAGCTCCCGCAAGCATCATCAGGATACCTGCTACTATTATATATTTCCAGGGTTGCTTTACTACCTGCAAGATGCAGTACTCACTCTCGTTGCCTTTCGTTACGTCATAGCCGGTGAGGTAAATATCTTCTCCCAACCGATAGGCGTATGGGTGATTGACCTCAAGCAATGCTTTTTCATTTCCCAGACGTACATTGGCGGCAAAGCGGGAAGGACGCCCGTTCGGGTAGTATTCTACGGCAAAAGAGTTGAGTTCGATTTCATAATCCAAATAATGCGATGCACCGTTCATGTCGAATGCTTCGCGTGATGGCTCACCTTTATATATAGGTATACGTAAAGTCTGTGTGTCACTGCTTCCTAGAAAACCGGCAAATAGAGCCAGCCATAGCCCCGCGTGATTCAGGATGAATCTCCAACGTGCCTGTTTGCGGTAATGATAGGCGTGAATGGTAATCATTGCCAGGTTACTTAATAAGAACAGAAGTATGGCGATGAATATCCAGGAAGTCATAAAGTTATAGCAACCTAAAAAGGCTGGAAGCCCTTCACGCATTTTTGCTTCCGCATCGGATAGTTGAGGGAAAAGACCTATTATCAGGCAACCGCAGATGAGTAATCCGATAGATAGGATACTTGCTTGGGAAGAATAGAGGAATCGGGTAAATTTTGCAATTTTATATTCCTTATACAACATCCATAACAAGAAAAGCCATAGCGCCGCAAAAACAAGATTGAGCGGAAAGGCGAAAAAGGAAACCGGAAAATTTCCCGTAAGTAGTTGCATCGCAACTGCCAGTGAAATATATACCATTACGTAGACGTAGTGCATATTCGTGCTTTTGTTCTGTTATTTTTTGCAAAGTAAACAAATAAAAATGAATATACATATAAAATCTATGTAAAATTGTAATCATTACAATTGAATGACAGAGCTGATGTGATTATAAGGAGAAAATCACATAAAGTAGATGTAGGAAAGGAGAGGAGGGGTTTAAAAAAATAAAGAAAGGAAGCTTCCGGCTTCCTTTCTTTATTAGAATTTGAAACGAAATCTTTTATTTCTTCATCTTAGGCATCATCTTACCCATTTTGCTGCTGGTTACCATTTTCATCATTTTACGAGTCTGGTCGAATTGTTTCAACAGGCGGTTTACTTCCTGAATCGTTGTACCGCTACCTTTCGCGATACGTGTGCGGCGTGAACCGTTCAGGATTTCCGGGTTGGAACGCTCTGCCGGAGTCATGGAGTAGATGATAGCTTCGATACTCTTGAAAGCATTGTCATCGATATCAATGTCTTTGATTGCTTTTCCTACTCCCGGAATCATGGAAGCAAGGTCTTTCAAATTACCCATTTTCTTGATTTGTGCAATCTGGCTGAGGAAGTCGTTGAAGTCGAATTGATTCTTGGCAATCTTCTTCTGTAAACGTTTAGCTTCTTCTTCGTCGTATTGTTCCTGCGCACGTTCTACCAACGAAACGATATCACCCATACCGAGGATACGGTCTGCCATACGGGCAGGGTGGAACTGGTCGATCGCGTCCAACTTTTCGCCTGTACCTACAAACTTAATCGGCTTGTTGACTACCGAACGGATAGAAAGCGCCGCACCACCACGGGTATCACCGTCGAGCTTGGTCAGTACCACACCGTTGAAGTCCAGACGTTCATTAAATTCTTTGGCCGTATTCACAGCGTCCTGTCCGGTCATGGAATCAACCACAAACAGAATTTCGTTCGGATTGATTGCTTCCTTGATAGCGGCAATCTCGTTCATCATCTGTTCGTCTACTGCCAGACGTCCGGCTGTATCGACGATTACGAGGTCGTATCCTTTGGCTTTAGCTTCCTGGATAGCGTGTTGCGCGATTTCTACCGGGTTCTTGCTTTCCAGTTCGCAGTACATCGGTACGTCAATTTGCTCTGCCAACACACGCAACTGTTCGATAGCTGCCGGACGGTAAACGTCACAAGCTACCAGTAATGGCTTGCGGTTCTTCTTGGTTTTCAGCATCCGGGCCAGCTTACCGGAGAAGGTAGTCTTACCGGAACCTTGCAAACCTGACATCAGGATTACTGCCGGGCGGGCATCAATATCAACTTCGACAGTCTCGCCACCCATTAACTGGGTCAGTTCGTCGTGCACGATTTTCACCATCAACTGGCTTGGTTTCACTGCTGTAAGTACGTTCTGTCCAAGAGCTTTTTCTTTCACGGTATCTGTGAAATTCTTTGCTACCTTGTAGTTTACATCGGCATCAAGAAGTGCCTTGCGTACATCTTTCAGCGTTTCCGCCACGTTAATTTCGGTGATTTTGCCTTCACCTTTCAGAATCTTGAATGACCGTTCTAGTCTTTCACTTAAATTATCGAACATAGTTATTTAATTACGAATTAATATTTTGAGCCTGCAAATGTACAAAAATCTCTTGTATTTATATCTTTTTATTCTGCCATTTTGCTTTTTTGAGATAAATATAACTCGTTATCAATAACAAGGTATAGTACACAATCTCAATGGTAAAGCAGATTTCAATCGGTGCTTTGAGCCACATCCCGATGAAAATGATATACGAGCCGTAAATGATAATTGTAATTGTTTCGAGCAGTAAGGCGGCTTGTGTGTTTCCTGTGCCCGAGATACCGTTGAACACAACATTGGCTACCGATGCGATGAGCATGGCGATACAAATCACATAGACTGAAGGGACGGATTCTGCAATCAGTGCTGCCTCACTGGTATAGACGGACAACAGTAGTTGCGGGAATAGTGCTGTGACTGCTACCAGCCCCAGCATAATAAAGAACGAGAATCTCGCAATTTTATTAATAAGCGGCATTACGTGCTTGATACCTCCCGCACCGATAGCATTACTGACAAGACTGTTTGTGGTGGTTGCCAGTGAATTGACCGGAATCAGCAATACGACGTAGATACTCCGGACTATGTTGGCAATCGCCAGTTCCCGTTGTCCCAGCCGTTCTACGGCAACAAAGAATACGAACCATGTAGCCATTGACAGGAAGTATTGGAGCATGGTGAAGCAGGAAATGCTGAGAATCCGCATCAACAGTGCAGGGTCGAACGAACGCAGACGGTTCAGTCCGTATTTCTTTAAGTCGATAGTGACATATGTGTAGATGAGGAAGAATAGGATAGAGGAGGCTTCGGCCAGTACGGAAGCAATGGCGGCTCCCTTGATATCCATTTCGGGCAGACCGAATTTCCCGAAGATCAGTGCGTAGTCCAGCACGACATTAGTCAATGCCATGACGACTGCGTTAATGGTCAGCACTTTAGTACGTGTGATTCCGATATACAGTGCCCGGAACATAACATTGACGAATGAGAAGAAGAATCCGTAGATACGCCAGTCCAGAAACTCCATTGTCCCTTTGTAGATTGATTCCGAGGAAACCAGCAACCGCATGATGTTGCCGCCGAAAGCCTTGGTGAAACCGAAGAGTAGTAATGCCATTACAAATAGGAACATAACTCCCTGAATCATCACCGGACCTACATCTGTGTAGCGTCCCTCACCGTTACGTCTCGCAATGACGATTTGCGAACCGGTACTGAATCCGAATGCGATGGTGAATACACATATATAGAATAGTCCGCCCATAGCAGAAGCTCCCAAGGCAACTTCACTTACGTGACCCAGGAACGCCGTATCGGTGACATTGATGACATTTTGTGCCAGCAAGCTGAGTAGTATCGGGTAACTGACACTCCAAATCTGTTTGTTGGTATACATATTAAGCGTTTAAGTTTACATTTTGCAAAGATAGCGCTTTATTCCGAATCGGAAGCGATCGGGTAGGTGAAAACAATTTCCGGACCCTCCGGGGTTTGGGTATTGATTTGATAGGTTCCTCCGAAATGTGTCAGCAATAATTGGTTGATTTCGTGCCGGATGACAGTTTCCTGTGAGACAAAGGTAGTATCCGCCAACGGCGAATTAATGATTTGGAAATGAAGCATTTCATCTTTCCGGCTGAGTATGAAACGGATGACGCGTTCCTGTTTTTGGTCTTGCTGGTATTCATGCGGGTAAACCAGTGTGCTAAGTATCATCTGTGTCAGGCGGGCGGTATCTGTGCGGACGGGCTGTGACTTCGTTTCTGTGTAGAATCGGACTTGGATGCCTGTCGTTTCATTCTTCATACGTGCCATATAACATGCTTCGTTGCATAGTTCGACAGCATCGTAAACTTGTATCTGGAATTTCATCATTTGAGCTTCCAGGCGTGATAAGTCGAGCACATCGTTGACAAGTCTCATTAACTTTTCAGAGCTTTGGTGGATTATGTTTGAATATTCCTTCCTTGTTCCTTCGTCAATATTCGGTTCGCACGCTATGAGTTGCGAGAATCCTACTACGTTATTGAGCGGAGTGCGGATGTTATAACTCATGTTCGAAAGAAAGCGGTTCTTTATTTCATTCGTTTCCCGAACGGTTGCGGCGGCTTTGCGGATTTCGTTTTCCGAACGTTTCAATGCCTTTCGTACCATAGCCAGACGGAACATGAAAATGAATAATACAAATAAAACAACGATAATCACAGCCAGAAAGATGAGGCGAATCCGGTTGTTGTGCCGTTGTTGTTCCATATTGATTTTATCCAGTTGATAACTGCTCTTTATTTGTTCCATTTGATTGTTTGCAAGCGACATGGAGGCGGAATCTTTAATGGCAAGTGCCTTCTGATATAGTGGAACGGCCTTTTCGCTATCGCCGGCCTTTACCCATATTTTAGCTTTCACCAATAACTGTTCGGCATAGTCGCTGGCATAGTTGTCTTTCAGCATGACTAATGTGGTGTCGATATAATCTGAGGCTTTTTGATATTCACCGATATATTTGTAATATCTGGCGTAGGTGTCGAAATAAAGTACCTGATACATGAAATAGTTGTTCTCGTTCTGATATTCCTTAGCTTTCACCAGATGTTCATAGGCTCTTTGCGGCTGTTGGGTATTCAGGTAATAATAAGCATAGAACAATTCGTTGAACAGAAATACGTCAGAGAAACCGTCTTTAAGAGAAGGATTTTCCTTGATATGTTTATAGAGTGTGCTTTCGAGTTCTTGCAGGTATTTAAACAGCTTGCTGTTATTCTTCATTTCTTTGGTGACAGATACCAATTGCGACAGTACCGAGATGCGAACTACCGGATTAGCGTCCGGAGCAAGTAGCTTGTAGGCTTCTTCCAGTGCTTTGATGCCTTCCTCCCAACGTTGACTGCCGATGTAGGCATTGCTCAGACACTGATGAGCGGCTACCAGTCCCCGATGATTGTTTTTTTCGAAAGCTTGTTGCTTCATCTTGTTTGCCTCGCTAATGGCACGCTCGTATTCTTCGTTGTAAGTGTACAAGTCGATCTGGAAACGTTTGGCGTCGAAGAAATAATCCCATATACCGGATTTGTGGACGTGTGGTTCCATTTGTGTAATCCATTTCGCTACGCTGTCTGTTTTGTTGTGGTTATAATAGTACAATAGGTGATAATAGGCTGCCAGTCCTGCGTATTTATCATCCTTCTGAAACAATGCTTCTTTCATTAAAGTGTCCGAGAACTGGATGCATTTAGGATTGTTCTGTTCTATTCTTATAATGTTGTTTAAAGCTACAAGACGGGTTGAGTCATGAGGCAGGTTTTGAAACACCTGTATCAAACTGTCCGTGTTCATTTCATAATCGGCTTTTCCGACAAGAAAGCAGCAACAGACTATGTGCAGTAGTATTAATCGTTTCATCTTGTTTCCTCCTTTCCTTGGTCGCTTTTGTCAATAGGATGTGTAAACAAGAAACGTGAACCTTCTTCGTAATCGGGGTCGATCCAGATACTACCTCCCAGTTGTTCGATGATGAGTTGGCAAATCGATAGTCCGAGCCCCGTACCTTGGGCATTTTCATTGAGCTTCTCGAAACGGTTGAATATCTTTTTCTGTTTTTCTTTAGGGATTCCTGTGCCGGTATCGGTGACAGAGAAAAGTGCCGTATCTTCCGTTTGTTGCTCAAGTTGCAGAGTGATAGAGCCTTGTGAGGTGAATTTAGTTGCATTGATAAGCAGGTTGATCAGTACCTGTTGCAGGCGGGCACTATCTGTCAGTAGTTCCAAGGAATCGAGAGGAGTGGAGAAGCGGACGTCTGCATGGGTCTGCTTTATCTTTTCCACCATATCAATGACGTTTCTGCATAGTCCTACTGCATCGCATATTTTGAACTTGAATGTCATCTTTCCAATTTCAAGGCTGGATAAGTCAATCACGTCATTAATCAACTTTAGCAACAGTTCCGAATTTTGCTGGATAATATCATTGCACTGTTTCCTCGTTTCTTCATCAATGGATTCTTCCGTCAGAATGGTGGAAAAGCCGGATAAGGCGTTGAGCGGAGTACGAATCTCATGACTCATGTTAGAGAGAAAAAGGCTTTTAGTGCGAATCGAATTTTCTGCCTGTTTCTTTACTTTTTCTTGTTCTTGTTGCGATTGGATCAGACGTTTGTTGTTCCTTTTGATGCGGAAGATGAAGAATATAATTAAGGAGAGGACAGACAGGATAATAAACCAGCTCCAGTATAAGATTTTCTTTTGCCTGTTTATGTTGTTTAATTCATTCTTGTCAATCTGATAGAGAGTATGCAATTCATTGATCTGGCGCAGATAGCTATTGGCGTCAAGTGAGTCTTTGCGTGCGTTAATCACTTCATATTCCTCACATGCTTCTTCGATACGTCCCATTAATGAAAGAACTTTTGCCCGTTCTTGTGATATCTGTATGTCTTTGTACGAACCGGATTCTTTGACGTATGGCAGTAATTCATCATACGATTGCAATGCTTGGGTATATTCTTTTGCGGCGATATGGTAGGAAGCATATAAGTATTTGATTAACAGAAGAAAATATGGATACGGATGTTTGGCATAGATTCGCTCCATTTTTTGCAGATGTTCCAATGCCGAAGGGAGTTTGTCTGACTGTATCTCATAAAACGCACGGCAACAGGGAAGATAAAAATAGCAAGGTGAATCGGGCCTTTTGTCGCAAAGAGCTTCCAGGTAGTTGATATCTTTCTCAATTCCTGCCATTTGCCGGTTATTGAGCTTAATAAGTATCATTTGAGATAATGCGTTTTTTAAATAGATGTCGGCTTCGGGTATCTGTTGCATAATCTCTATTGCTTCTTCATAAGAACCTATGGCAACTTGTGGTGTTGATGAGCTTAAATATGTATTTCCGATTGCACGTAGTGCAAGAGCTGTTCCTAGCGGGTAGTCTATCTCTTTAGCTTTCTTATACATTGAATTGGCGTTGTCAATAGCCAGGCTGATATTTCCTTCTGTTATTGATGACTGAACCGCCATTGCTTTGAGCTGGAATAAGATGTCGTATCGTTGCTGCTTTTCAAGTTCAGGTGTTAACAGCTTCTCCCATAAGATAATACTGTCTGTGGTGACGCCGGTGTTAAAAGCAAGGTCATACTGAATGAGCGGCTGTAATAAAGACAGACGTTCTGCATTAGTATGTGCAGCGTACAATGTTACCGATATGAATACCGTTATAATTGTAGTAATTATGTGGTGTAAGTTTCTATTCACCGGATGTTTGTTTGCAAGGTTTTATGCAAAAGAAACAAAAAGAGCGAAGACTGACAAGAATCTTCGCTCTTTTTTTCTAATTTATTTTCTTTTGATAATATCACGTGCGCTAGGGCCTTCGTGGTTGGGGTAGCCGGGAGTATGATTTCTGCATTTCGGGTCGGCGTCTACTTTCAGACTGCGGTAATTATCTTTTGACCGGGTGATGTAGTCGTCGAGCATGGCACGGTGTTCTGCAAGAACCTTGGCATATTTGGGATTCTTGGCGAGGTTCTTACGTTCACCCGGGTCGTTCTTCATGTCATAGAGTTCTTCTCCGTTGCCTTCCAAATAATGGGTGTACTTGTATCTGGGGCCACGTACCATACGTCCGGGAGTAACTGTGTATTCATATTCACTATGCCATTCGGATACAACATATGGATGAGTCTTCTTTTGTTTTTCTCCTTTTAATGTCGGTGCGAGGCTGATTCCTGCCTTTTCTGCGGGAACAGGAATGCCGGCTAGGTCACAGAGGGTTGGCAATAAGTCTAGTGTAGGCTGCGTGAGTAAGTGGTCTACCGGTTTTTTCTGATGCTTGATACCGGGACCTGCAAAGATAAATGGTACGTTTGTCATTTCATCATAGAAACTGATGTGCTTGGTCACCATACGGTGTGAAGTCATTCCGTCACCATGGTCGGCAAGGATAACAACGATTGTGTTCTTTCCTGCGGGGGTGGAGTATAATGCTTTCAAAACACTTTCTACTTGTTTGGATACCATTTTTGTATAGTGCTGGAAAGCGGCGATGTAATGGCGGTAATTTTCCTCACTCCAATGGGAGGCTTGCGTCATACGCCGGTGGCTGCAACAGATGTATTGCACCGGGGTAGGTATGTTGTTCCAGTCTTCTACATCGAAATTGTCGGGCAGTTCCGGAAGTGTGCCGCTGACAGGTCGGTCAGTATGTACTCCTTCATTTTCTCCTACGAATCCGCAGATATTATGGGGATTCTGAAAATCGGCAATGCATATGAAAGGTTTTTCCGAAGGATTGCTTAAATAGGAAACAACGTCCTCGCAGGTTCCTACGTCCAGAAAACTATCATTATTGACCGGAAATTCCGGGTCGGTAAATGGCTTTGCTACCGGCTCTTTATGTTTGAATCCTCTTAATGAACCCATATCGTGCGTTTTTCCGAAGTGTACAGCTTCGTAACCGTTTTCCGAAAAAAGGCTTCCTAATGTCGGAACGTTTTCCGGTATAGGTGTATTGATCGGTTCGCTGGAGTTGGAGCGTACGTTAGTTTGATGAGGCATCATGCCACTCCATAAAGCGGCGCGTGACGGTTGGCTGAGGGGGCAGCCTACATAAGCATTGGAAAAGATAACTCCTCTTGAAGCTACTTCGTCAATAGGAAGGGTGCAACCTTGTGTATGACCGTAGGCGCCAACGACGCGTTGTGTAAGATGGTCGCATTGGATAATCAGAAAATTAGGCTTTTCTTGTGCTTGGGCTGCTATGCCGCAAAGAGCCAATCCCATGAAAGGATAAATTGTTTTCATTCTTGGTTAGAATTAAGTGATACTTGATTTTGAAGCAAAAGTAGGAAAAAAGGGAAAGCAAAAAAGGGGGGAATACTTGTTTTGGACGCAAGTGAAAGTTTTTTGTACAAAATTGGAATAAATGACGGGTGATAAAACTATAAACGGTGAACAAACTGCGATTATAACGCATTCTGTTCACCGTTCATTATTTATGGTTTACTGCTAATTAGCTGTTCATGCTCATCAGGAATTCATCGTTGTCTCTGGTTTTTTCCAGACGGTCTTTTACGAAGTCCATTGCTTCGATCGGATTCATGTCGGCAAGATATTTACGGAGAATCCACATACGGTCGAGAGTTGTCTTATCAAGTAACAGATCGTCACGACGAGTACTGGATGCGGTAATGTTGACTGCCGGGAAGATACGTTTGTTGGACAGGTTGCGGTCGAGTTGCAACTCCATGTTACCTGTACCTTTGAATTCTTCGAAGATAACTTCGTCCATTTTAGAACCGGTATCAATCAATGCAGTTGCGATGATTGTCAGTGAACCACCATTCTCGATGTTACGGGCAGCACCAAAGAAACGTTTCGGCTTATGAAGTGCGTTTGCATCCACACCACCGGAAAGTACTTTACCCGATGCAGGAGATACTGTGTTGTATGCACGTGCCAGACGAGTAATAGAATCAAGGAATATAACTACGTCGTGGCCGCATTCTACCAGTCTTTTTGCTTTTTCCAATACGATACCTGCGATTTTCACGTGGCGCTCTGCCGGTTCATCAAAGGTAGAAGCGATAACTTCGGCATTGACGCTGCGCGCCATATCTGTTACTTCTTCCGGACGTTCGTCGATAAGCAACATAATCATGTATACTTCCGGATGATTGGCTGCAATGGCATTTGCAATGTCTTTCATTAAAATTGTCTTACCGGTTTTAGGCTGGGCTACGATTAAAGCACGTTGACCTTTACCGATTGGAGCGAAAAGATCTACTACGCGGGCAGACATGGAATCCGAATAACCGCCTTTGCAGAGTTTGAACTTTTCATCCGGGAAAAGCGGCGTCAGGTGTTCGAAAGGAACACGGTCGCGAACGAAAGCGGCGTCACGTCCGTTAATCTTCGATACCTTTACTAACGGGAAATATTTCTCTCCTTCTTTGGGCGGGCGGATAACTCCTTCTACCACGTCACCGGTTTTCAGGCCAAATAACTTGATTTGCGACTGTGATACATAGATATCGTCAGGAGAAGAAAGGTAATTATAATCGGAAGAACGGAGGAATCCGTATCCATCCTGCATAATTTCCAGTACGCCTACTCCATTAAGGATGTCATCGAATTCGTAAGGCTTTTCACGCTCAATAACTTTACGTTCCTGCTGCTGTTGTGGTACCGGAAGATTTTCGTTCGCGTTGTTTGGCTGGGCAGGACGCGGCATCGGTACACGCTGCTGGTTCTGATTTTGGTTATTGTTACGTTGGAAGTTATTATTGTTATTATTATTGGCGTTATTGTTACTATTGCTAGCATTATTATTGCCATTATTGTTGTCACGCGGACGGACAATGCGTGGACGTTGTTGCTGTTGTTGCTGATGAGCCTGTTGTTGTGGCTGTGGTGCTTGTTGTTCGGTAGCAGTTTGTGCCGGTTCAGTTTTGGTGGCTTCGAATTTTCCAAAAAGTTCGGTGGGAAGTTCTATCTTTTCTGAAGGCAGATCTTCGATAGGAATAAAATCATCGTCGTCGGCACCGGATAAGATATTGCTTTCTTCGTCTATAACGGGTTCGGCTTTCTTTTGCGGTTGCGGTTTCACTACTACTTTCTTCTCTTCAGCAGGTTTGTTGGCTTTTGTTTTCTTTTCGGGAGCTTGTGCCGGGACTGCTTTTTCTATTACTTCAGGAGCTTTCTCAGTAACTACTTTATCTTCCGTTACTTTAGGAGTTGCCGGAGTTGCAGTTTTCACGCTTTCAACTTCTTTTTGCTCTGCTGCATCGGCATTTTTACGCGGACGGCCTACTTTACGTTTAGGAGCTGCGGTATTTTCTGCTTTAACTTCAACAGCAGGAGTCTCTTTTTCTTTATTTGCACTTTCCTCTTTTTTAGAAGGCTGTTGTGGCTTGGCAGGAGCAGCTTCTTTGGCTTTCTCAGCTTCTCCTTCCTTGGTTGCGGAAACTACTTTGTTATCTTTCTTGGCAGGCGCTACGCGTGAACGCTTTTTCTTTTGTTCTTCTTTGCGTTCTTCTTTAAGCTTGTCTGCGGCAACTTTCTTTGTGGCTCCGGCGATTGCTTGTTCATCGAGTATTTTGTAAACAAGGTCTTCCTTTTTTAATGAGTCTGTTTTTTTTATGCCTAACTCTTTGGCAATAACTTGAAGTTCCGACAGATCTTTGTCGTTTAATTGGATAATGTTATACATATAGTATGGTAAGTTATTAATATTT
>OWHX01000789.1_pt1 | contig 15830 bp, 15 predicted proteins | sample 1732801 | NCBI WGS metagenome assembly OWHX01 (sample SAMN05065755, study PRJEB22554) | human gut metagenome | biome: ENVO:2100002; feature: ENVO:00000062; material: ENVO:00002003 | host: Homo sapiens | place: USA
CCCAAGGTGGCTTACGTCAACTACTGCGGCCTCGAGTCCAGCCCTTACCATGCACTGGCCGAGAAGTATCTGCCCAACGGCAGCTGCGGCGTCGTTTCCTTCGGCCTGGCCGGCGGCCGCGAAGCCGCCAGCACCTTTATGAAGGAGCTGAAGCTTGCCGCCATTGAGACCCACGTTGCCGATGCCCGCACCTGCTGCCTGAACCCGGCTTCCAGCACCCATCGCCAGATGAACGACGAGCAGCTGGCCGCTGCCGGTGTGCCTGCTGAGCTGGTGCGGATGAGCTGCGGCCTCGAGAGCAGCGAAGACCTCATCGCCGATATTGCACAGGCGCTGGATCAGATTTAAGAAACACGGTCAGCGCCATCTGCCGGTTTCGGCCCCTTCCCGTGAAAAAAAGCGTCTCCGGATGCAGATAAAAACTTCCCGCTAAAACCGTCAAAAGGAGCAACGATGCTATGCCGCTGATCATCCCCAAGACTCTTCCCGCCTACGATGCCCTCTACGAGGAAAACGTCTTCGTCATGCACCGGGAACGGGCGCTCTCCCAGCACATCCGTCCGCTGGAGATCCTCATCCTGAACCTTATGCCGACCAAGATCGCCACCGAGACCCAGATCGCCCGCCTGCTGGCCAATACGCCCATTCAGGTCCACATGACCCTGCTGCAGACGGCCAGCCATGCGGCGACCCATGTCTCTGCGGCCCACCTCGAGGCGTTTTATAAGACCTTTGACGAGGTGAAGAACAACCGCTACGACGGCATGATCATCACCGGTGCGCCTGTGGAGAAAATAGACTTTGAACAGGTGGACTACTGGCAGGAGCTGTGCGAGATCATGGACTTCAGTGAGACGAACGTCTACTCCACCCTTCATGTCTGCTGGGGCGCACAGGCGGGACTTTATTACCACTATGGCATCCGCAAGCAGCTTCTCGACCAGAAGATGTTCGGCGTCTTTGAGCATAAAGTCACCCGTCCCTCGAACCCGCTGGTGCGCGGCTTCGATGAGGTGTTCTACGCCCCTCACAGCCGCCACACCGGCATCAGCCGGGAGGACGTGCTGAACTGCAAGGCTCTGCGCATCCTCGCCGAGAGCGACGAGGCCGGCCCCTTCCTGATGAGTACCGAGAATGGACGGCAGATCTTCGTCACCGGCCACCCGGAGTACGACAAGTACACGCTGGACGCCGAGTACAAGCGGGATGTCGGCAAGGGCCTGCCCATCGCGGTGCCAAAGAACTATTACCCCAACGACGACCCCGAGCAGCCGCCTCTCTTCCGCTGGCGTGCTCACGCACACCTGCTGTATGAGAACTGGCTGAACTACTACGTCTACCAGAATACGCCCTACGACCTGGGGGCTATCAGCAAGGTGGAGCACGAGGAAGAATAAGATCAGCCCTCTCCGTCTGGTGAGGAGGGGGCATTTTTGCAAGGAGAATACTTATGGGAATCGAAGCAAAATGGAAGAGCCGGGGCATCCGGGTGGGCAAACTGCCCTGCGGGCCGCTGGACAAGATAAGCGATGTGCCGGGCGTGACGGTGGGCCACTGCACACTGGCGGACGGCGAGGTCCAGACCGGCGTGACCGCGCTGCTGCCCCATCAGGGCGATATTTTCCACGATAAAGTGATGGCGGCCAGCCATGTCATCAACGGCTTCGGCAAGACCACCGGCCTTGTCCAGATCGACGAGCTGGGGACGCTGGAAACGCCCATCCTCTTCACCAATACCCTCAGCGTAGGTACTGTGGAGACAGCGCTGGTGAAGTATATGCTGGATAAGAACCCCGACATCTGCGAGACGACCGGCAGCGTAAACCCGGTGGTCTGCGAGTGCAACGACAGCGGCCTCAACGACATCCGGGGCCTCCACGTCACAGAAGAAAACGTGAGGGCCGCGCTGGCCGACTGCCGCGCCGATTTCGCCGAGGGCGCTGTGGGCGCGGGCCGGGGAATGCGCTGCCACGGACTGAAAGGCGGCATTGGCTCGGCCTCCCGTGTGGTGGAGCTGGACGGGAAACAGTACACCATTGGTGCGCTGGTGCTCTCCAATCACGCCGTCTTCGATGACCTCGTAGTGGCAGGCACCCCCATCCAGAGCCTGCTGGACGCCCACATCCCGCCCCACGAGGACAAGGGCTCCATCATCACGGTGCTGGCGACGGACATCCCCTTGAGTGAGCGCCAGCTGCGGCGGCTCTGCCACCGGGCGCTGGTGGGCCTGTCCCGCACCGGCTCTTTCTGCGGCAACGGCTCCGGCGAGATCGTCATTGCCTTCACCACCGCCAACCGGGTGCCGCACTACTCCGAAAAGGCCATCCTGCCGATGGGCATGGTCCACGACGACGCCATCAATCCGCTGTTCCGGGCGGTGGCCGAGTGCGTGGAGGAAAGTGTGCTGAGCAGTCTGCTCCATGCCGAGACGGTCACGGGCTATCATGGCCGGACGGTCAGATGTCTGAGTGATCTGCTTGACGAGAAATAAAAAAATGGGAAGCACTTTTGTGCTTCCCATTTTTCATAGTATTATCTGCGGGGCTTCCGCGTCGGCTTTTTCTTCCGCACGCTGTAGCCGAAGGTCCCCAGCTTTTTGCCCAGAGCCAGATATTCGCCGTGGCTGTAGACGATGAGTTTGGCCTTGTCGAGGCAGAGCTTACCGTTCTCGTCCAGCAGGCTCTCGTCCACGTCGCAGGCCACCACTTCGGCGAGAAAGAGGTCATGGCTGCCCAGCGGGATGACCTGCGTGACCCTGCACTCGAGGTTGACGGGGCTTTCTTCGAGGATGGGGCAGTCCGTCAGCACCGAGCCGGGGGCAGAATGGAGTTTGCAGGCCGCGAATTTGTCAAAATCCCGGCCGCTCCTGACGCCGCACCAGTCCACCGACTTCACCAGTGCCTCGGTGGGCAGGTTGATGGCAAACTGGCCGCTCTCCCTGATGAGGTGATGGCTGTACCGCTCGGGGCGGACGCTGATGGATACCATGCTGGGCTGGGTGCAGATGGTGCCGGTCCAGCCGATGGTGATGAGGTTGGGCTTGTCCAGCCCGCCGCAGGAGACCAGCACCGGCGGCTCCGGGTTCAGGAGGGTGCTGCCTTTCCAGCTCTGTTTGCTCATCCGTGATACTTCCTTTCGTAGGGAGCCCATGTGCGCTCGCTGATGATGTAGCGGGGGCGGGCCTTGGTCTCCATATAGATCTTGCCGACGTATTCGCCGATGACGCCCAGACACACCAGCTGGACGCCGCCCATGAAGCAGACGATGCAGATGGTGGAGGCCCAGCCCGCCACGGCGCTGCCCAGAACGGCCTGCACGATGGCCCAGATGACACCGATGAAGCTGATGAGGCTGACCGCGATGCCTGCGCCGGTGATGAGGCGGATGGGCTTGTTCGACAGGCTGGTGATGCCGTCGAAGGCGAGGGCCAGCATCTTGCTGAGGGGATAGTGGCTCTCGCCGGCCAGACGCTCGTGGCGCTCGTAGTAGACGGTGTCGCTGGGGTAGCCCACCAGCGGCACCATGCCCCGCAGGAAGATGTTCACCTCGCGGTAGTCGGCGAAGCTCTCCAGCACCCGGGTGCTGATGAGCCGGTAGTCGGCGTGGTTGAAGACGATGTCCGCGCCCAGCGCGTTCATCACATGGTAGAAGCCCTCGGCGGTGAACCGCTTGAAGAAGGTGTCGGTGTCCCGGCGGCTGCGCACACCGTAGACTACCTCGGCGCCGTCCAGATACTTTTTGACCATCTCGTCCATGGCGTTGATGTCGTCCTGACCGTCGCAGTCGATGGAGATGGTGATGTCGCAGCTGCCGCTGTGGAGCGCCTCCATCAGCCCGGCCAGTACGGCGTTCTGGTGGCCGCGGTTCCGGCTCTGGGAGATGCCGATGAAGTGCTCATCCTCAGAGGCGAACTTCTGGATGAGGGACCAGGTGGCGTCGCGGGAGCCGTCGTTGACGAAGAGCACCCGGCTCTTCTCGCTGATAAGGCCCGCTGCGGCGAGGTCGTTTATCTTTTTCAGGAACATGGGGGCCGTGATGGGCAGCACCTGTTCTTCGTTGTAGCAGGGAATGACGATCCATAAAATCGGTTTGGACATGATGAAGTTCTCCTTCTATATAAGGCTCTCCCAAAGGGAGAGGCTGTTACAGCACCATGTGCCGCAGCGCGTCCGGTTCCAGCAGCTTGAAGCTGCTCTTATAGGTCTCGAGCAGGCCGTCCCGCTGCATCAGGCTCAGCTCCCGGGAGAGGGCGCTGCGGTCGCAGTTGAGGTAGTCGGCCAGCTGGATGCGGGAGTAGGGAATGGTGAAGGTGAGGCTGTGATGCACCTCGGCCTCGCTGAGCAGGTAGGCGCACACCTTGGCCCGCAGGCTCTTGAGCAGCAGCAGGTCTACCCGGCGGGAGAGCAGGAAGTATTTGTCGCTGATGGTGCGCACAAGGTTCTGCAGCACCCGCTGGCGGGCCGGGTCGGCCCCGGGCAGCAGAAGCTTCTCGTAAGGCACCAACAGCACCTCGCAGGGGGCCGAGGCCACCACCGTCACCGGGCTGGAAAGGCTCGAGCCGCCCAGCACGTCGCCGAACACACCGCCCGGCCCCATCTGGCTGATGGGCAGACGCGCCCCGCTGGCGGCGGAATGATAGGCCTCGATGGCGCCGGAGAGCACCACGCCCACCCGGCGGTTCGACTGTCCGGCCAGTACGAGGGTCTCGCCCCGGCTGTAGGTGCGCAATACGGCCCCCACTTCGCCCAGCAGGACCCGGAGCGCTTCGGCTTCCAGCCCGGCGAACAGAGAGGTGGATTGTAACAGCGGAAGATAATTTTCCATACCCATTCCGTGAGGTTTTCCCCGGGCCCTCACCGCCCTTCTGCGATTCCGTTGCGTGTGCAACGGTATTTTTTCTCTTATTATAGTAAACTTGAGGGCGTAAAGCAAATGGTTTTGCAAATTTTTTGCGGGAAAATTTCTCCCAATGAAAGTGAGGAACGAAATCCTATGAAAAAACTGACATCTCTGCTGCTGTCGCTGGTGCTGATGGTCAGCGTGCTGGCCTGCGGCGCATCGGCCAAAACGAGCACCAAAGTTCGCATCGCCGGCCTGAAAGGCCCCACCACCATGGGCCTCGTCAACCTGCTGAGCATGGAGAAGGACGGCACTGCTTCCCTCGACTATGACCTGCAGCTCTACGGCGCTGCCGATGAGATCGTGCCGAAGCTCATCAAGGGCGAACTCGACATGGCCGCTATCCCGGCCAACCTCGCAGCGACCCTCTACCAGAAGACGAACGGCGGCATCCAGGTCATGGCCGTCAACACGCTGGGCGTCCTCTACGTCGTGGAGAAGGGCAATACCGTCCACAGCTTCGCCGACCTCAAGGGCCGCACCATCCTTTCCACCGGCAAAGGCACGACGCCCGAGTACGTCCTGCGCTATCTGCTCAAGAAGAACGGCCTCGACCCCGACAAGGACGTGAAGATCGAATACTACAGCGAGGCTTCCGAGGTCACGGCCCAGATGGCCGCTGCCAGGAAGGATGCCATCGCCGTCCTGCCTCAGCCCTACGTCACCGCTGCCCAGATGAAGGACAGCGGCCTCCGCGTCGTCCTCGACCTGACCAGGGAATGGAACAGGGTCTGTGACACCCAGCTCATCACCGGCGTCACCGTGGTGCGCACCGAGTACGCAAAGCAGAACCCCGATGTCATTGCAGCTTTCCTGACCGACTACCAGAAGAGCGTCAAGGCGGCCAACGAGGACATCGACGGCACCGCCGCCCTCTGTGAGGAAGTCGGCGTGGTGGCCAAGGCTGCCATCGCCAAGAAGGCCCTGCCCAAGTGCAACATCGTCTACCGCAACGGTCAGGAGATGAAGAAAGACATCTCTGCCTATCTGCAGGTGCTCTACGATGCCTCTCCCGCCGCCGTGGGCGGCAAGCTGCCGGACGATAACTTCTACTACACCGAGCCGTCCGTCCTGCGCAAGGTCATGGCGGCGATCCGCAACTCTGCAAAGTAAGCTTTGAAACAAGAAAAACTGCCGCACAGCCGTGCGGCAGTTTTTCTTACATCAGAAGGCCCGCGCCGATGCCGATGAGGGCCGGCAGCAGCCAGCCAAAGCCGAGGCTGCTCAGGGGCAGAGCGTTCATCAAGGTGGAGAGGGGGCCGAAGGGCAGGGCGGCAGGGATGCTCTGGATGGCCGTGAAGAGGATGCTCAGCCGCCAGACCGATGTCCGCTGGAACCGTCCGGGCAGGAACTCCACCACGATGAGGATGATGGCGATGGGGTAGATGGCGTTCAGCACCGGGACGGAAAGGCTCAGGATGCCCGCAAGGCCGATGTTCGCCAGCAGCATGCTCATCAACGCGAAGAAGGCTGCAATGGCGGGGTAGGGCAGCCGGGGCAGAAGCTCGTGGAAGTATTCGCCTACGCTGGCGATGAGGCCGACACAGGTGTTGAAGCAGGCGATGACGAAGATGGCGGCCAGAAGCACCTGCCCCACCCGGCCAAACAGGCCGTCGGCCAGTGCCGTCAGGACGGCGGCACCGGTGTCGCTGCCGGGGAAGGCAGCCCCCGAGATGCCGCCGATGTGGGTCAGCATGGCGTAGACCACCAGCAGCATCCCGCCCGCGATGAACCCGGCCCGGATGGTGCCGCGCCGGACGGCGGACTCCTCCGTGATGCCCACCGCCTGAAGGTTCAGCGCGATGACCGCGCCGAAGTTGAGCGCTGCCAGCGCGTCCATGGTCTGATAGCCGTCCAGCACGCCCTGTGCGGCGGGGAGGGCGGCGTAAGCCTCGGCAGGCGTGCCGTAGCCGGGCGCAGCCGGGCGGAGGATGCAGCCCGCGAACAGCACCACGATGAGCACCAGCAGGGAAGGGCAGAGGATGCGGCCCAGCCGCTGGGTCAGCTTTTCGGGCTTGAGGGCCACGAAGTACGCCGCAGCAAAGAACACGAGGGAGTAGATGAACTGTCCCGGTGTGCTCCGCCCCACCAGCGGCGTCAGCATCTCAAACGAGGTGCTGGCCGTGCGGGGGATCGCGAGGCAGGGACCGATGGACAGATAGACCAGCACAGCGAACACCTGTGCGAAGCGGGGATGGACCCGCCCGGCCAGCGCAGGCAGACCGCCCGCCCGGGCCACCGCTGCCACGCCCGCAATGGGCAGACCGATGGCGCTGACGGCAAAGCCTACAAAAGCGAGCCAGAGCGCCGTCCCGGCCTGTGCGCCGAGGAAGGGCGGGAAGATGAGGTTGCCTGCCCCGAAGAACATTGAGAACAGGGTGAACCCCACCAGAAGGAGTTTTTTGCCCCGGAGGGCCTGAGCGGAATCGTGCATGGTCATCTCTCCCAGCTGTGCGCGGAGGCACGTAGAATAAGGATTACTTTATTCCAGTGTAGTGTTTTATGACCTTCATGTCAAGAGAAGAAAAGATGAAGGATTGTATTCTCATACATGATGTGATATTCTGAAAGCGAGAAAATGAACAGGAGCAAAGAAATACATGGATAAAACAAAAAAACGCCGCATTCAAATTTTGGCGGCGTCGGTGTTCTGGCTGGGCGTCTGGCAGGCGGCGGCTGCGGCCATCGGGCAGGAAGTCTTTCTTGTCTCGCCGGTGCAGGCCATCGGTACGCTGGTGGAGCTGCTGCCGCAGGCCGAGTTCTGGCAGCGCATCGGTTTCAGCGCCGGGCGCATCCTGTTGGGCTTCGGGCTGGGCGCGCTGTCCAGCGCGGTGCTGGCGGTAGCCGCCGAAAAGTGGGAGTGGGTGGACGCCCTTCTCGCCCCCGTGATGCAGCTGGTCAAGGCTACTCCGGTGGCCAGCTTCATCATTCTGGCGCTGGTGTGGGTCAGCGGCTCGTCGCTGTCCGTCCTCATCAGCTTTCTGATGGTGCTGCCCGTCCTCTACAGCGCAGTGCGCACCGGCATCGGGAGTGCTGACCGCCAGCTTCTCGAAATGGCGCAGGTGTTCCGTCTGCCTCTGGGGCGGCGTCTGCGGGCGGTCTGGCTCCCGGCGGTGCTGCCCGCGTTCCGGCAGGGATGCAGCGTGGCGCTGGGCATCTGCTGGAAGAGCGGCGTAGCAGCAGAGGTCATCGGCCTGCCGGACGGCAGCATCGGCGACGCCCTTTACCGGGCAAAAATTACCCTTTCCACCGGGGAGCTGTTTGCCTGGACCTTCGTCATCATCCTGCTGAGCGCCGTATTCGAAAAGCTGTTCCTCGCTCTGCTGGATAAAGCGGTAGCGGCAGTTCTGGGCGAAGAGGGGGCTGAAAAATGAGTGAAACCAACAACAAACTGGAAATAAAGAATCTGTCTAAACGATTCGGAGAGAAGATCCTCTTCGAAAACCTCTCTCTTACTGTGGACGGCCCGGCGGTGCTCTGGGCTCCCAGCGGCTGGGGCAAGACGACCCTGCTCCGCATCCTGATGGGGCTGGAAGCGCCCACCTCCGGCAGCGTGGAGGGCGTGGGCCGGGTCGGCGCGGTCTTTCAGGAAGACAGGCTCTGCCCCCAGCTGACCGCCGAAGAGAATGTGGCGCTGGTGCTGACCGCAGAACAGTACAAGGTCAAAACGCAATACAAAGAGCAGATACGAGATGACCTTATACAATTAGGACTGGATGACGAGGCCCTTGCCCTGCCTGCCTGGAAGCTCTCCGGCGGACAGAAGCGCCGCACCGCCTTGCTGCGCGCTCTCTGGGCCGAGAGCGACACCCTTCTGTTAGATGAGCCCTTCACCGGCATGGACCCCGCCGTCATGAAAAAAGCCGCAGCCATGCTCAAGGCACGCTGCGGCACAAAGCCCACCCTGCTGGCGACCCATGATCAAGAGGCCATCCGGGAGCTGGGGTGGAAAGTGATCGAACTGGGCTGAAACGAAAGGAGCCTGACCATGGAGAAAAAGACGAGCTGCCTGCTCTGCGTTCTTACCGCGCTGCTTCTCGCTGTGCTCTATCTCTGGGCGGCACTCCGCCCGGGGGTCTGGCTGCGGGATGCCTTTTTGTATCGTCAGGCCGACGGCAGCTTTTCGGGCAAGGATGCGTATGCCGCCTACACCATGCAGATCGCCCGGACAGGAAACGGTGCGGAAGTGGAGTTCACGATGGACGGAGAGACGCGGCACTATCGGCTCGAATCGAAAGCCGAGGGCATGAGCGACCCGGGCGTAAAAATTGAGCAGGACGGAGTGGTCATTTTTACCGGGACCGCGCTGGGCGACCCCGGCGACGCCATCCTGTGGCGGGAAGACGATGGGGGCCTTGCCGACGAGGTGAACGTCATCGTCAATGGCGAATACCAGAGATCCGACCTCTGGCCCAGCTGCAACTGGCTCTATAATGTGGCCGTCGGCGGGCGGCGGGAGACCCGGGGCAGCATGGCGTTCCTGCTGCCGATCGGGGCGCTGGTGGTGCTCTTTGTGCTGGATGTCCGGTTCCCGCTGCTGTTCTGGAACCTCCGCCACGGGCTGGAAGTGTACGGCGGTGAGCCCACCGACTGGTATTACGCGATGCAGAGGGGGAGCCGCATTGCCAGCATCATCGGTGTTTTTGTGCTGGCGGCGATGAGCTTTGCTGTTCACTGAGGCTCACAGCAGCTCGGCAAGGATGCTGTTCTGTACGATGAGCCCGGCGGGCGTGAGGGCGAGGGTGTGGCCGTCAAAGTTGGCGTAGCCGCTCTTCACGCAGTTTTTCACAAAGGCCAGCTGTGCGGTGGAAAACTCCCTGCCATAGCGTTTTTTGTATTCGTCGAGGCTCAGACCTTTGCGCAGACGCAGCTGCAGGATGAGATAATCCTCCGCACCGCAGCCGCCGTCCATGACGGGCGCGGCCTCGTCCCGCAGAAAGGCTTCGGTGTCGGCGGGGTAGTAGAACCGCTTGCCGCCCATGCAGGAGTGGGCCGCAGGGCCGATGCCCAGATAGTCGCCGCAGTCCCAGTAGATGAGATTGTGCTTTCCCTCATAGCCCGGGCGGGCGAAGTTGGAGATCTCATATTGCCGGTAGCCATGATGTTCCAGCTGCTCGACGGCGTAGAGGTAGAAGTCTGCCGCCTCGTCGGAGGTGGGCAGACCCTCGGGGGGCGTCCGGCCAAAGGCGGAGTCGGGCTCGATCTTCAAGAGGTAGGCGGAAATGTGGGTCGCGCCGCCATCCTCGATAAGCTCCAGCGTCTCGTCGAACTCGGCCTGCGTATAATGGGGCAGGGCCAGCATGATGTCGCCGCTGATGTTCTCGAATCCGGCACGGCGTGCGGCGGCGAAAGCGGCCCGCGCCTGCTTTGCCGTGTGGGGGCGGCCCAGCGTCTTGAGCTGACTGTCCCGGGCCGACTGGACGCCGAAGGAGATGCGGTTGACGCCCGCCTCCAGGAATGCCCGGAGAGAGTCTTCGGTCACGGTCTCAGGGTTGGCTTCCAGTGTGATCTCGGCCCCCGGCAGGGGCTGTGCGGCGGCAATGAGCCGGGCGGCGTCTGCCGGGTCCAGCAGACTGGGCGTTCCACCGCCGAAATAAAGGGTGTCCGGCCGCAGGGGCGCGTCCGGCGCAAACCGGGAGAGTTCCCGCAAAAGGGCGTCCACATAGGCCCGGGGGACGCCGCGCTGGCCGGGGGCGGAGTAGAAATCACAGTACCGGCATTTGGAAAAACAGTAAGGAATATGCAGATAAAGTCCGAGGGACATCAAATATCACAGCCTTTTTCATGAATCGTTCATTTCTATGCAGTATACTATATTTTGTAGACCGGGGCAAGGCCGAGGCCGATGCCCTGATTTTGAATGGAGGATTCCTTATGGATTACAACAACTATGACCGCGGCTATGCGGAGCCTTCGATGAGCGCATCGGACTATATGACCCGCACCTACCGCTGGATGGCCGGCGGCCTGCTCGTCACCTTCGCAATGGCCTATATCACGGCGACCACGTCCCTTATCTATCTGGTCAATTCGCTTTACTTCCTGCTTACCATCGGTGAGCTGGCACTGGTGTTCATGCTCAGCGCCCGGGTGCAGAAGATGTCCATCGACGGTGCAAGAGCCGCGTTCTTCGGATACGCCATCTTAAACGGCATGGTCCTGAGCTACTACTTCCTGATGTTCTCGGTAGGCACGCTGGTCATGGCCTTCCTCGCCACGGCGGTCTACTTCGGCCTCATGGCTGTGTACGGCACCACCACCCATAAAGACCTCACCGGCTGGGGCCCCCGCCTCATGATGGCTCTGGTAGCCATGATCGTCACCAGCCTCGTGGGCGCGCTCTTCGGCTTTGGCTTCGGTGCCTCGGTGCTCTACTGCGGCATCGGTCTGGTGGTGTTCATGCTGCTCACCGCCTACGATACCCAGAAGCTCCGCCAGATCTACGCCTACTACGCAGGCGACGCTGAGCTGGCCGAGAAAGCTTCCATCTACGGCGCACTGACCCTGTATCTGGATTTCATCAACATCTTCCTGTACGTCGTCCGCCTGCTGGGCATGAACAGCCGCAGCCGCAATAACTAAATAGGACTTTTGGCCCCGGTCATCCGGGGCCTTTTTGCGTCCTTTCTAATAAAGGATGAATAAACCCCGCTCTGCCGCTCCAAACTACCACCAAAGAAACGATTCCGTACACAAAATGGATTGGAGTAACGAACGATGGAGCAATTCAGAAAGTTTTTGCGGGACAAAGCCTTTGCGCTGGTGCTTACCGCCTGCCTGCTGGCGGCGGCAGCGGCCGGAGTGTGGGCTGTGCGCACGGTGCGCAATGAGCTCAAACAGAATCTGGACGCGGTGCGAAGCCCGTCCAGCACCGCCCCCGGCATCGACGAGGGCATCAACACATCGCCCGGCGTCGCCGGAGAGGAGGAAGCCGAATGGCAGCAGCAGAACGCAGCCGCAGCAAACAGTGTGGCCAATGTGCCAAAAGCCGACAGCTCGTCCGGTGGGGCTGCGTCCTCTTCTGGTGCGCGGTCTGGCTCTGGTTCGGTGCGCGAACCCTCCGCGCTGCAAACCGAGTCCTCGCCTGCCAGCAGTTCGGCTGCGCCTGCCTCCACGCAGCCTGTCTCGGGGCGCGTCTTAAACAGCTACAGCGGCGATGAGCTGGTCTACAGCAAGACGCTGGGCGACTGGCGTACCCACAACGGTGTGGACTACGCCGCCGACAGGGGCGCGGAAGTGACCGCCCCGGCGGCAGGCAAGGTGGTGGAGACCGGCACGGACGACAAGTGGGGGCCTGTGGTCGCCATCGAAGATGCCTCCGGCAGGATCTGGCGGGTCTGCGGCACGACGGACGCCAAGGTGAAGAAGGGCGACACCGTCTCGGCCGGGCAGACCATCGGCAAGGTGGGCAGCGTGAGCTGTGAGTGTGCCGAGGAGAGCCACATCCACTTGGAGGTCATGGAGGGCGAAAAGTATCTCGACCCCATCAAGGCCATGAAATAAGCAAAATTTTCCGGGCAGGTGCAGCAGAACGCTGTACCTGCTTTTTTCACATTGCTTTTGGCGGTCGATTCTGGTATGATAAACTAGAATAAGTGTGAAGACAGAAGAAAAAGCGGAGGAAACGAAACATGAAGGTCTTAGTGGTAGGCGGCGGTGCTGCCGGCCTGATGGCGGCGGGCGCGGCCCTGCGGCAGGGGCATGAGGTGACGGTGCTGGAACATATGGAAAAACCGGCTCAGAAAATTCTCGTCACCGGCAAGGGCCGCTGCAATGTGACCAACGACTGCACCGCAGAGGAATTTCTGCACCATGTGCGGACGAACCCCCGCTTTCTGTTCTCGTCGCTGGGGGCTTTCCCACCGGCCAGGACGATGGAGCTGTTCGAGTCTCTCGGTGTGGAGCTGAAGGTGGAGCGCGGACGCCGGGTGTTCCCGGTGTCCGATAAGGCCGAAGAGATCCGGCAGGCTCTTCTGCGGTACGCAGACGGAGCGGACATCGTCCACGACGGGGCAAAAAAGCTGCTGCTGGAGCCGCTGGCCCAGCCGGAAGAAGCGCCTGCTGCGCCGGAAGATCCGCGCCGCCCGAAAAAGAAAAAGCCCGGCCCGGCCTATCGCTGCGTGGGTGTGCGGGGAACTTCGGGCCGGGAGTACAAGGCGGACGCCGTTCTGGTGGCAACAGGCGGTCTGAGCTACCCCACCACCGGCTCCACCGGCGACGGCTACAAGCTGGCCCGGCAGGCGGGCCACACCCTCGTGGAGCCTGTCCCCAGCCTCGTCAGCCTCGTGAGCCATGACGCCGACTGCAAGAAGATGATGGGCCTCGCCCTCAAGAACGTGACCCTCACCCTCCACGAGGACGGCAAAGCCATCTTCGAGGAGCAGGGCGAGATGCTGTTCACCCACTTCGGCATCAGCGGGCCGCTGACCCTCAGCGCGTCGAGCCATCTGGGCGACATGAAAAAGCACAAGTACGAAGCTTTTATTGATTTGAAGCCTGCCCTCAGCGAGGAACAGCTTTATGACCGCATCACCCGGGACTTTGCCCTTCTGGCGAACCACGCGGCGCAGGGCGCACTGGTGAAGCTGCTGCCGTCCAGTATGCAGCCGGTCATGGTGGCCCGCTGGGGCATCGACCCGGCCACCAGGGCAAACCAGATCACCCGGGAGCAGAAGCGGGAACTGGTACAGCTGATGAAGCACTGGCGGGTGTCCATCGACGCCCGGGGCGACCTGGCCCACGCAGTCATCACGTCGGGCGGCGTGTCGGTGCGGGAGGTGGACCCCAAGACCATGCAGAGCAAAAAGGCCCTCGGCCTCTACTTTGCAGGCGAGGTGCTGGATGTGGACGCCTATACCGGCGGCTATAACCTGCAGATCGCATTCTGCACGGCACAGAGTTTTGCGAATCATCTGGAATGACCGCTATAGAAGGAGATATAAAAATGATTTCTGTTGCAATCGACGGGCCTGCGGGCGCAGGCAAATCTACGCTGGCGCGGCGTCTGGCTGCGGACTTCGGCTACATTTATGTGGACACCGGTGCGATGTTCCGCACCATCGGCCTTTATGCCCTCCGCGCAGGCAAGGACCCGAAGGACAACGAGGCGGTCAATGCCCTGCTGCCCAATATCACCCTCGAGTTTGCTTTTATCGAGGGCGAACAGCATATCTATCTGAATGGCGAGGACGTCAGCACGGCCATCCGCACCGAAGAGGTGGGAATGGCGGCTTCTGCCGTGGGTGCAAATCCGGCGGTGCGCGCCTTCCTGCTGGAGATGCAGCGGGACATGGCCAGGACGCAGAACATCCTGATGGATGGCCGCGACATCGGCACCGTGGTGCTGCCCAATGCGACTGTGAAGATCTTCCTCACCGCCAGCCCGGAGGCCCGCGCCACCCGCCGCTGGAAGGAGTACCAGCAGAAGGGCATCGACACCCCCTACGAAGATGTGCTGGCCGACGTCAAGCAGCGCGACTATCAGGACACCCACCGCGCCGCAGCCCCCCTCAAGCAGGCAGACGACGCCGTGCTGCTGGACACTTCGGAGCTGAATTTCGAGCAGAGCTTTGAGGCCATGAAGAAAATGATCACGGAGAAGGTCGGATGATACTATATTATATTCTGGTCCCGCTGGCATGGCTGGTGTTCCACATCGGCTTCCGCGTCCGGTGTGAGGGCAGGGAGAACCTGAAAAAAATCGGCACGAAGGGCTGCATCATTGCCCCCAACCACATTTCCGCCATCGACCCGGTGTTCGTCGTCATCACCCGGTTCTGGGGCCAGCGGATGACAGTGTTTGCCAAGAAAGAGCTGTTCGAGATAAACCCATTCCTGTCGTGGTTCTTCCGGTGCGCCGGTGCAGTCTGCGTCCGCGGCACGAAAGAAGAGGTCGGCGTCATCGACGACACCGTGAAAAAGTGTCAGGAGGGCGGCACACTGCTGCTCTTCCCGGAGGGTACGCGGGAGCAGGAGAATAAGTTCCTTCCCCTCAAGAGCGGACTCTTCGTCATCGCGGCGGCAGCAAATGTGGACGTCGTGCCTTGCCGCATCTACTACGACACCCCCGATGGGAAGATGAAGCTGTTCTGCAAGGTGCGTGTCATCTTCGGCGAGCCCATGCCCGCTGCACAGTTTGCGATGGAAGGCCGCCGTGACATCAAGAAGCTGCGGGAGAATAAACAGGCCGTTCTGGATGCGTGGAGCGAATTGTAAGGCGGCTTGCCCTCTCCGTCATCGCAAGCGATGCCACCTTTCCCAGAGGGAGAGGCTTCGCTTTCCCGCTGCGCTTTAAGGCTCTCCCTTTGGGAGAGCTGTCGAGCAAAGCGAGACTGAGAGGGCAAGGACGCTAGAATAGGAAGGACAAGCAATGGAAATCAGACTTGCAAAGACTGCGGGTTTCTGCTTCGGCGTGGACCGCGCGGTCAAGCTGACCTACGGTCTGCTGGATGAGGGCCGCAAGGTGGCCACCCTCGGCCCCCTCATCCACAACCCCCAGACCGTGGAAGACCTCGAGCGCCGGGGCGCACTGGTAGCAGACACCCCCGCTGATGTCCCTGCGGGCTACGAGGTGGTCATCCGCAGCCACGGCGTCCCACGCAGCATTTACGACGAGCTGGACGCCCGGGGCTGTACCTATCACGACGCCACCTGCCCCTTCGTGAAGAAGATACAGAAAGTCGCTTCCGAGGCCGAAGCCGCCGGTGCGACACTCGTGGTGGCCGGTGACGTGTCCCATCCGGAGGTGCAGGGCATCGTCGGACATACCCGGGGAGAGGTATTCATTTTCAGCGATCTGGCCCAGTTGAAGGCGTGGAAAGGGCCTTCTGACCCCCAAAAGCCCATTTTTGCAGTTGCACAGACCACATTTCAGGTAACAAAATGGCAAGAAAGTTCGGAGTTTCTCAAAAAAGCCTATACAAACGCCCGAA
>OWHX01000797.1_pt1 | contig 15722 bp, 10 predicted proteins | sample 1732801 | NCBI WGS metagenome assembly OWHX01 (sample SAMN05065755, study PRJEB22554) | human gut metagenome | biome: ENVO:2100002; feature: ENVO:00000062; material: ENVO:00002003 | host: Homo sapiens | place: USA
AAGAGGGACAACCTTGATTTGTTCGTGGTGAAAATGGATGGAACGGGATTTATACAGTTGACTTATCATCCTGCCGATGATTGCAGTGCTGTGTGGTCTCCGGACGGAAGGTATATCTATTTTCTGTCGACAAGGGCGAACGAGCGTAACGCCTATAATGTTTGGAGAATGCGTTTTGACCTTTAAGATTCAATGCCATGAAGACGTTTATTAAAATAGTATTGCTGTCTTTTCTGTTTTTCATAAGTTTTTCCGGCCAATCTCAAGCTCAATCAGGAAAGGGCGCCTATGGGAATACAATCAGTCGTCGGTCTGGTTCACAGCAGACCGATTATATAACTCGAGGGCTTAGATTCAATGCTGATGTGTGTGCTGGTATCGATACCTATGTAGATGGTATAGTGCGTGTAACGGCAGGAGCCGGATACCAATTCAGCCCTTATGTGTATCTTGGCGGAATGGTCGGCTATGGAATGATCTACTGTCAGGAAGTAATTGTCGCAACTGACGGCCGTGTGTACTTTACGAAAAAACGAGCCACGCCAATGCTATCTGCGCAATTGGGATACTTGCTCGATGCGTATAACGATTTCTATTCTGAAGAAAGGAACGAGTGGGTGGATGGATGGGAGAAGGATCATATGGTGTATGCTTCTTGTGGTATTGGCGCTCGCATTTATCTGACGAAAAAGCTTGGATTGACTGCAAGATTCATGACGTCAACAGTAGGCGGTTATGGCGATGGTTATGACGTGTTTCTCGGATTGTGTGCGGGAATTGAGTTTTAAACGCCCTGGTCAGGACGCGGCCACGGGTGATTTTGTAACTCGTTGATAATCAGATATTATTTAAGATAGAGCGTGGAAACGCGGCCTTTTTTTGGCTACGTTTCCACGCTCTTGTTTTATAAAATGTTGTATATCAGTCCTTTGTAACGCAGCGCCGTGGCCGCGTCCCGCCGGGGTGTGGCAGATTTGGCGGAACATTAAGCAAACGTCCCGCCGGGGAGTGTCTTATCCGATGTAGCTGGTGATTAGCTTCATGCCGGACGATGGGGTGAAGGTGACACCTTTCGAGGTGGCGGGGATCAGGACTGTCTCGCCATGGTGAAGGGTGAGGGTGTGGTCCTGGTCTTCGTGGTCGGTCAGGGTGCCGCGGCCTTCGATGCACATCACTACCAGGAATGAATCGAGGTCGGAAAGATCCTTCGTGAAAGGCTTGTCGAGATCGTACTGGCTGGTAGTGAAGTACTTGCACTCTACCAGGACATTCTCGTCATCTTTCTTTTCCGTGTAATTCGTCTTGTATTCCGGATAGACATTGTAGTCGATGGCATCCTTGGCGAGTTCGGTGTGAAGCTCACGTGGCTTGCCGTCGAGACCCAGACGACCGTAGTCATAGATGCGGTATGTGATGTCAGATGTCTGCTGGATCTCTGCGATGAAACAACCTGTGCCGATGGCATGAATACGACCGGCAGGAAGGAAGAATACATCACCGGCCTTTACTTTGAAATCGGTGAGGACATCCGTGATAGTGTTGTTCTCCACTCTCTCTACATACTCTTCCGGAGTGATTTTCTCCGAGAGACCAGAAAGCAGGTGAGCGCCTTCATCTGCGCCTACCACGTACCACATCTCGGTCTTTCCCTTGGAATTGTGGCGTTTGGCAGCCAGTTCGTCGTCAGGATGGACCTGAATGGAAAGGTCGCTTTTCGCGTCAATGAACTTGATGAGGAGAGGGAATTCGTTGCCGGTATTGGCATAGACTTTTTCGCCTACCAGCTGGCCTTTGAACAGTTCTACCAGTTCGGTGATGGTCTTGCCCTCGAATTCTCCGTTGGCAATGACGGATTCATGGCCCTTTACGCCGGAGAGTTCCCAGCTTTCGCCGATATTGTGCTGATCTGTAACGACTTCCTTATATGGGGCGATTTTCTCGCCGCCCCATACTACTGTCTTCAGTATTGGTCTGAATTTTAATGGATACATTGTTGTTTTATATTTGCGCCAGCCGGGTCAATGCTTCCGCCGGTCCTCCCCACTGCGTGGGTCCCCTCCCTTTTCGGGAGCCAATGCCGACTCCAGCATTGATCCGGCTGGCTTTTATTGTAATCTGTTATTGGTACGTAATTATTTATCGAGCTGGCTAAGTGCGAATGTGTAAGCGCCGAGAGAGATGGCCTTGCTGGCACCGATCTTTGAACGCATTACGCCGATACGCTTCTGCGGGTCGTAGGTTGCGGTCTTCTCCGTTCCGTACACCTTGATCTGGCGCGCGTCACCCTTCGCGAAAGCCGCGAACTCCTCAGGATCATCCAGGTTGTAAACCTTAGGCTGGACCTTTCCGATAGTATCACCCGACATTGTCTTGACAGTCGAACGCATTGAATTCAGGATGCCCGGCATGATGTACTCGTGGTTGTTCATGAGGCCGCCGCCGATGCAGATGATGCCGTCGAAGAGAGAAGCAGCGATAGCCATACCGTCGCCGGCAGCCTCGCCGAGATCATTGAACGCCTTGACGGCAGCTTCCCTGTTGCCCTCGCGTTCTCCGTGGCAGATTTCCGCGATTTCCTTCGGAGTGAGACCATGACTCATGTTGCCGCTTGCCTCACCGTAGACTCTGGTCACGGCGCGGATTGATGCGCTGTCCTCCAGAATGTAGCCCGGCATCTTGAAATTAGGCAGGCAGAATGTCTCCACACATGAATTGTCGCCACGGTTAAGCTCGCCGTTCATGACGAAACCGATACCGAGACCTGTGCCGAAAGTGTAGCCGATGAGGTTGTGGAACCTCTTGTCGCTGCCTGCTGCCTCCAGACGCGCATTGACCTCAGGAAGCGCTCCGCCGAGAGCCTCGCCGTAAGCATAGAGGTCGCCGTCATTGTTTATATATACAGGAATGCCGAACTTGTCCTCAAGGAACGGTCCGAGGGCCACGCCGTCACGGAAAGACGGGAAGTTCGGAAGGTAACCGCCGATGATTCCGTGCGGATAATCGGCAGGTCCGGGGAATGCGAAGCTGATTGCCACCGGCTTCTCTTCCAGTTTGTCAATCACCGTGCTGAAGCCCAGGACCAGGGTCTGGAGGCACAGGTCGAGGTTCTTCGCATTGGAAGGAAGAGTGATAGGGTCAATGATGTATTCGCCTCCGCGCATTGCGCTGAATACCATATTGGTACCGCCAGCGTCGAGCGTAAGGACAATTCGTGAGTCTGTTTTATAGTTTGCCATAATTAATTATGTTTTAATACCATACTGTTTGTTCCGGTCCCATCTTGAACACGAGGTTTCCGCCTCTGAAGATGTCTACGTATTCGATATACGGGAGTTTGTAATCCTCGCCGTTCAGAGTGATGCTTTGGATATATCTGTTTTCCTCGCTAAGTCCCTCTGCGGTAACATTGAACGTGCCGCCTGGAACTTTCACGGAAGCATTTCTGAATGCAGGCTTGCCGAACCAGAAACGTGGATTTGCAGGCTCTGCCTGATAGAAGCCGAGGCTTGAAAGAATGTACCAAGCCGACATCTGGCCTACATCCTCATTGCCCGCAAGACCGTTAGGATCATTGAAATAGAACTCCTTGAAGATGCGCGAAGCGAGGTCGGCGGTCTTCCATGGCTGGTGGGCCATCGTGTAGAAGTAGATGATGTGGTGGCTAGGCTCATTGCCATGCGCGTACTGGCCGATGAGGCCGGAAATGTCGCTGGACTTGTTGTCGCCCACGATTTCGCTCTTGGCAGCGAACAGGCTGTCAAGCCTCTCCGTGAGCTTGGCCTCTGAACCATAGAGTTTTACGAGACCGTCGAAGTCCTGCGGCGCGAGCCAGGTGTACTGCCATGCGTTGCCTTCGCAATATACGTCGGCGCGATGCTCCGAGCGGTAAGGATTGAACGGCTCAATGAACTTGCCGTCAGCGTTCTTGCCGCGGATGAACAATGTCTTCTGGTCGAAATAGTTTCTGTATGAATGACTTCTGTCGAAGAAGTAATTGTAGTCAGCTTCATTGTTCATGAACTTGGCGGCCTGAGCCATGGCGCCGTCAGCGATGGCGTATTCCATGTCGTAAGCCACGGACTCCTCGAAATTCTTGTCTGCCGGGATGAAACCGTGTTTCATACGAAGGTCCTGACCTCTGTCCGGACGCATCTCGGAATCTTTCAACGCCTTGTATGCCAGCTCCTTATCGAAGCCTTCGAAGCCTTTAACCAAGATGTCGGCCAATGCGATGACGCCAGGATTGCCCACCATGCAGTCAGTCTCATTGCCCCACAGATGCCATACCGGAAGCTTGCCCTGCTGCTGGTAGATGCCTATCATCGTGTTGGCGATGTCATTGATCTTCTCAGGATGGATGATCGTCATCAGCGGAATGGCTGCGCGGTAGGTGTCCCACAATGAGAATGTGGTGTAGTTCGTGAAGCCGTGTTCCGTGTGGATCTGGTCGTCAGCGCCTCTGTAATCGCGGTTCACGTCATTGAAAACGGACGGCTGGATCATGGTGTGGTACATCGCGGTGTAGAAAACGGTGCGCGCCTCGGCATCGTCAGTATCGACCTTGATCTTGGAAAGCTCCTCGTTCCATGCCTTCTCCGCAGCCTTCACCGTGCCTTCGAAATCCCAGCCCGGCATCTCCGCAGCCAAGTTGGCCTGCGCGCCTTCCATGCTTACAGGGGACAATGCCACTTTCATCATAATCTGCTCACCTTCAGTCGTATGGAATGCCATTCTGCTGTATGCGCCCATGTTGCTGAAGCTGTCGAAAGGCTTGCTGAATTGTGCATAGAAGAAGACCTTCTGGTTTTTCGCCCAGCCTGTGGAATATCTGTAACCGCGGATTGTCACGCTGTCCACAGCTTCTGTCAATGTCTCTGTAGCCTTGTCCCAGCATCCTCCGTTCTCCAGGTCGAAAACGATTGCTGCTGAATCACTTGCAGGGAACGTATAACGGTGCAAGCCGACACGTGAAGTCGCCGTCATCTCGGCATTGATACCGAAACGGGTGAGCGGCACGCTGTAATATCCCGGCTTGGTGACCTCCTTGGACCTGTCCGCGTAAGACCACAGTCCGGTCTTTATTGCCGCTTCGATTTCTTCAGGTGTGGCGCCTTCTGCCGGAGCCTCTCCTCGGGCATAAGTCACCTCTCCGATTACCGGCATTACCGTAACATCGAACAGGTCGCCGATGCCGGTACCCTCAAGATGCGTATGCGAGAATCCGATGACGGTGGTGTCGCTGTCGTGATAGCCTGAGCACCAGTCCCATGTCTGCGGGATGCTGGTAGGTCCCAGCTGCACCAGACCGAAAGGAACATTGGCCCCGACGAAAACGTGTCCGTGTCCGCCGCTGCCGATTTTAGGATTCACGAACTGCGTGTAGTCCGTGTCGTCTGCTGTCTTCGCGCATCCTGCCGCCAGAACCGCCGGCAACATCAGCGCCAAAAATCTATTGTTCATTTATATCAATGTTTATGTGTGTTACTTTGCAGCGCGGCAGCGGAATGCCAGTTCGCCGCCACGTGTAAGCTCCTCGTGGCTGATTCTGTAGCCTTTCAATGTCTTGCGTCCCAGAGTCATGCCGGAAATGCGGTCGTATGACTCGCGTTTTGCCTCACGCCCGTTTTCATTGCTGCCTGACTTGCTGATAACCAGCTCATTGTGCCCGTTGTACCATTTCGGGTCGAGGGTTATGGTGACCTTCTCGAAAGTAGGTGCGGTCAATGTATATGACGGCTCTCCCGGACAATCCGGATAGAATCCCATCATCGAGAAGACCGCCCACGTGGACATTGTACCTGTATCGTCATTGCCCGGGATGCCGTCAGGCTTGGTCGTGAAATATTCGCGGAGCAGCTGCGGAATCAATTTTTGCGTGCGCCACTCTTCACCCTTGAAGCGGCTGAAGAGGTATGCGTATGCGATATCCGGCTCATTTGCAGGGTCATACAGCCCCTCGTCGAACACCATCTGCAACTTTTCCGTGAACACTTTCTGGCCGCCCATCAGCTGTGCGTAGCCTTCCACATCATGCGGCACGAAGAACGTGTAGTTCCATGCGCTGCCCTCGTGGAAGCCAGGAACCGCCTCGAAATTCTCACCCTGACGCGGGTTGAACGGTGTCAGGAAAGAGCCGTCCGCATTCAGAGGACGCAGCGTCCCGGACTCCGGACTATAATAATGTTTATAGTTCAATGACCTTTCCCTGAATGCTTTAGCCTCGTCTTCGTAGCCGAGGTCGGCAGCCAGGAGGGACAATGCGTTGTCGGCCACGTAATATTCCAATGCGTGCGAAACGGAGTTGTCGCCCGAGAAGTCCGCCGCGAAATATCCCAGCGGAATGAATCCGTCCTGAACATACGGGTCAATGTCGGGCCTCATCTTGTTTTCAGGTCCGCGTGTGACCGCCGACTTGATGAAAGCCTGATATGCCGTGTATATGTCAATGTCTTTCAGGCCTTTGAGCCATGTGTCGGTTATCACCGGAATGGCAGGGTCGCCTTCCATGGTGAATGTCTCGCGGCCGTAAAGTTCCCACTTCGGCATCCAGCCCCACTCCTTGTACATCGAAATCATTGACCTGACCATGTCGAGCTGGCGCTCCGGATAGACCAGCGTCATGAGCTGATGCACGTTGCGGTAGGTGTCCCACAGCGAGAATACGGTGTAGCGGTTATGTCCCGGCTCCACCTTGCCGATGCCCGGTTTTCCGGTGTCGTAGCGTGCCGCCTTCGTGTTGCTCAATGTCTTGCCGTCGCCGGTGAATTCCATGACAGGGAACTCCCCGTTTACGTCATTCAGGATATTTGGGTGTATAAGTGCATGATATAGAGCCGTATAGAATACTTCTTTCTGGCGCAGGCTGCTGCCTTCCACCTTGATTCTGGACAAGTCGCTGTTCCATCTTGCTACAGCATTGGCCCTGACCTTGTCGAAATTGAAACCGGTCTGCTCTGCTTCGAGGTTCATTCTCGCGTTCTCGCAGCTTACGAAGGAGACGCCGACCTGGACCATAATCTGCTCATTCTCATCGACATTGTCATAAGTGAACCAGAAGCCGATGTCGTCGCCGGAAATTTCGCGGGCGTAGCGGGTGTAGAGCTTGTATTTGCCCTGGTCGGGGTCCCAAGCGGCCTCCGCGGTCATCGGGCGTTGTTTTTTCCAATATCCGCAGCTTGACGGCGCTTTGTTGACGCGCATCACGAAGTAGATCGGGAATACCGCCTGTGAGTTGTAGCAGAAGGTTCCCAGGAGTTTCGAGCCTTCGATTTCGGTGTCGCTGACCTTGCGGACCGTAGCTCCGGATTCGTTCGTGAGTCCCTCGCCGAGGTTTATCAGGATGTTCGCCTGTCCGGCGCGGAAGGTGTATCTTTCAATGCTTGTGCGCTCGGTAGCAGACACTTCCGTGCGGATTCCATATCGGGTCAATGTGTTCGTATAGTAGCCCGGGGTGGACCGCTCGCCGGTGTATTCCGAGCCGTATTTATGGTAGTCCACATCGAGGGGGCCGGAAGTCGCCATCGTCAGGAGAGAGCCGAGTTCCGGGCATCCGACGCCGCTGAGGTTTACGTGAGAGAATCCCGTAAAGAACTTGTTTTCATAGCAATACGGGGTGGACCACCATCTGCTGTCCTTGTCCCAGACGTTCTCGTCCGAGCCCATGACGTTGAACGGCGATACACTCATCATTCCGTTCGGGCATACGGCTCCAGGATTCGTGGTCCCGAAGTTCGTGGTGCCGACGAACGGGTTCACGTAATCGGCAGGCTGCTTGATAGTGTTTTTCTTCGCCGGAGCCGAGTCTGTGGCGGCGGCAGAAAAAACTCCCCATCCCGACATGGCCGCCAGGACGAGGAGTGTGTTAGCTAAACGTCTTGCAATCATTGACTTACAAGATATTTGTGCGTTTCGTAAATTCGATGATTTCTGGAATATATCCGAAAGCGAGGCCGGTAACGGTGTCTGCGCATCCGTAGTAGATGGCTACGCGGCCGGTCTCCGGGTCGTGGAGTGATGCGCATGGGAAAGTCACATCAGGAACGTCTCCGGTGAGTTCGTAGATTTCACGAGGGGAGATGAGGTATTGTCCGCTGCGTGCGAGCACCTTCCATGGCTGTTCCAGGTCGAGGAGTGCTGAACCGAATGCGTAGACATATCCGTTGCATGAGTGCAGTACGCCGTGGTAGAACAGCAGCCATCCTTCTGAAGTCTCGATAGGAACCGGGCCTGCGCCGATTTTCATGCACTGCCAGGCGCTTACCTCGAATGGTGCCGGTGCCATCACGTGGCGGTGGTGTCCCCAATATTCCATATCCGGTGATTCTGAGTAGAAAATGTCTCCGAATGCGGTGTGGCCTGTATCGCTAGGGCGTGAAAGCAATGCGAACTTGCCGTTAATCTTCTTAGGGAAGAGCACGCCGTTCCTGTTGTATGGGAGGAATGCGTTTTCCAGCTGGTGGAATGTCTTGAAGTCTGTGGTCCATGCCACTCCGATGGTAGGGCCGTGATAGCCGTTGCACCAGGTAACGTAGAATTTGTCCTCGATCTTGGCCACGCGCGGGTCATATCCGTATACCCATTCTCCGATCTCCGGATCAGCTCCTTCGAACTTGATGGTTTCCGGGTTGATGTCCCACTTGAAGCCGTCCTTGGAGAATCCTGCATGGAGTGTCATCCTGCGGTTCTTGTCGTCGCAGCGGAATACTCCTGCGAATCCGCCTTCGAACGGAACTACGGCAGAGTTGAAAATACTGTTGGAATCCGGCAGCAAGTCTCTAGGAATGACCGGGTTAGCAGAGTAGCGCCAAAGCGGGTCGTTACATCCTGCAGGGCGATCCTGCCAAGGCATATTTGGGAGAGCATTTCCCTGAATCTTTATAGAACTCATAAGTGATGTAATAAATTTGTCTGTTTAGTCGCACAAAGATACAAAATATATGACACAACAAGCGCTATGCCTGACCGTGAAGTGGTGTGGAATTTTGTAATTTTCGCGGATTGAATCATGTCACTTGCGCTGAACAAGTTGGCAGCCCGGTTTTTGGCTAAATAATGGTATATCAATGAGTTGCGAAGATACGCCCGTGCCAAGTCTCATGAAAAAACATGGGAGTTGGCATGGCGTTCCGTTACTTTAGTTGCTTATAATACTCTGATAATCAGAGAATAACACAGATAATACAAATCATTGACGCCTGCCAACTGGTTCAGAAACTGAGAAAGTGGAAATATATAGTGTTATTTGTTTAAGCGGTGCGGTTTGATTATCTTTGCGCCCGATTATGACACAGACACTAATATATCGTCAACACATATAAACATTCATTAACACTAAAAGTCATGAGTAAAAATCTAATTGTCGCATTATCTGCGGTGTTGTTGTTCGTTGCAGCTGCCTGTCAGAAAGCGGAAGAAAAAATCGGAGGCTATGAATTCAATACGCCTGAACTTAAGGCAAGTGCTCCGGAAGTGAACATTCTTTCAATTCGCGACGGAGAAGCCCTGAAGGTTTCTTGGGCGGCAGCAGAGGAGAAAGGTGTAGTATATCATTTGAATTACAGCCTTGAAGGCGCCGGTGAGGACGGAATCAAAAGCTTGAACTGCTACGGCAACAAGGGTGTCTCTTATTCTTACAAGGAACTCGATGCGTTGCGCGCGGCATTGGGCGTTGCGGAAGGAACAGACTTCAAACTGACATTCCAGGTAAAGGCCAAATCTGCATTCGAAGACCTTCCTAAGATTTCCGAGCCGCTGGTGGTCAATATCAAATATGATATCAAGCCGCTGGAACTTTATGGAATCGGGACTGCTTTCAAATGGGGAGACAACAAGGCGGAAGCTGAAAAGATGACCACCGAGGACCATGTCGTCTTTACTTGGGAAGGTTGGCTTGAAGCCGGTAAGGACAAGACCTTTAAATTCCTTACCAATGAGGCTATGGATGCCGAAAGCGACATTCCTTGCTATGTGAAGGATCCTGATGACAGATGGGGTGACGGAGACATGTTGTTCATCGTTTCCAGTTCACAGAAAGAGGCTCTCTTTACCGTAGAAAAGTCTGGTATATACCGTCTTACTGTGGATACCGGGAGACTGAATATCAAGACCAAGTATCTTGGAGACGGCAAACCTCATTTCTATGGTTGCGGCGATGTGTTCAAATGGGGCTGGGAGTATTCAGCCGCTGAAGAATTTACGACTACGGACCAGAAAATTTGGACTTGGACCGGTGATTTGAACAAGGAAGAATTTATCATTTTGTCATCCAATAGAGATTATTATGATGGTTATGTGTGGGATAAAAGTGCAGATGGAGATTACCCTACCGGCGAGGAAACCATTTGGTCAATGAAGAAATCTGACAGAGCTGCCTATGGTCCTAGTTTCGTGATTTCCCAGAACGGCAATTACACTTTGACCATCAACTCTGAAACCATGAAACTTACCATCAAGTGTAATCAGGTTTTCAAAGAGAAACTTCATTTCTATGGCTTCGGCGATGCGTTCAGTTGGGGATGGAATACCACCAAAATGGAAGAATTTACCACTTCTGACGACAAGACTTGGACTTGGACCGGTGATTTGAAACAAGAAGATTTCGTCATTTTGGCATCCAGGACAGATGAGGGTGGTTATGTGTGGGATAAATCCGCAGATGGCAATGCTGCTCCTGTGGGACCAGAGACCGTCTGGACAATGAAGGCCATGAATGATGTGTTCGATAGAAATGCATATAGCTTTACGATTTCCAAGGCCGGCAATTATACTTTGACCATTAATGGCGAGACTCTCAAGTTGACCATCAAGTGCAATGACCCATGGGAATAGCGCAGGAATAAAACGCATTTATAATCATAACCCGGACGGGTGGCAGAACCGAAAACTGTCACCCGTTCTTGTATAATATTATGCTCCACGGACGCGGGATTGAAGAAAAAAAGTTTGTAATTCGCGCCACTTTCATTATATTCGCGCCGTAATTATGACGAACGGTTACTATATTTTCTTTATGACAGTCATGTCAATGCGAATGCATCGCTAAGATGCGTCCGTGTTTTTTCTATTCATAAGATTTAATGAAACAACATACTTACCGGATTGACGGCGGTTTCTCCTTTGAAGCGGGAGGAAGCGTCTCCACATTACAAGTGGGTTATCATACATCCCCGTACGAATACAAGAAGGGGATGAAAGTTATATGGATCTGTCATGCGTTGACAGCTGACTCGAATGCCGAAGATTGGTGGTCTGCACTCGTCGGGCCTGGAAAACTCTTCGACACGGACAAATATTTCATCGTCTGCGGAAACATGCTTGGCTCATGCTACGGCTCCAGCGGCCCGTCCAGCATTGACCCTGAAACCGGGAAACCGTATTATTTCTCTTTCCCGAAAGTAACGGTCAGGGACATTGTCAGAGCACTGGACGCGGTACGCGAACACATTGGCATTGAACATATTGACTTGCTGGTCGGCGCCAGCATCGGCGGCTTTCAGGCGTTGGAATGGTCGGTGATGAAGCCGGAACTTTTCACGCGGTCGGTCTATATTGCGACCACTTCCCGCATCTCGCCTTGGGTCACGGCCTTCGAGGAATCGCAGAGGATGGCATTGGAAGCGGACCAGACTTTCCGCGCATGCGAGAGCCTGGACGGCGGGCGGAAGGGCCTAGAATGCGCCCGTACCATCGCATTGATTTCATACCGGTGCGAAGACGGGTATATCAGGAAGCAGCAGGAAGCGGATGCGGATACGTTGTTTGCCGACAGGGCGGCCTCTTATCAGCGCTATCAGGGCAAGAAATTGGCAGACCGGTTCGACGCCTACTCGTATTACTATCTGTCCTACAGTGTCGACAGCAACAACCTCGGACGCGGTCGCGGCGGCGAAGAGGCGGCGCTCGGCATGATACGCGCACAAGCCACGCTCATAGCCATCGACACGGACCTCATCTTCCCTGCACACAAGATGAAAGATATGGCGAAATATATAAAAGGTTCTGAATATCATGAAATTACATCCCACTTCGGGCATGACGGATTCCTGTTGGAAACAGATCAGCTGGACCGGATAATCCGCCCGATTGTGGAGAAAATATAAAGGAGGCATTATGCAGGTACTGAAATTCGGCGGCTCGTCATTGGCGGACGCGAAAAACATGCTCAAGGCGGCGGACATCATCGCCAAGGCTACTGACCGGGACAGGACGATCGTCGTGGCATCGGCGATCTACAAATGTACGGACACATTGATCCGGATAGGCAATCTGGCGGCGGCACACGACAGCTCATATCTGGGACTCCTGGACGAACTTCAGGAGAAGCACCATCAAATCATCAGGGAACTCCTCCCGATCGAGAAATATGAGGAGTCCACGGAGGTTTGTGACGACACATTCGCGTCGATCAGGGGCATTGCCCAAGGCGTTTTCCTGCTCGGAGAACTGAGCCCGGCGAGCCTGGACGCAATCCAGGGCTGCGGCGAACTGCTCTCCAGCCGGATTCTCGCGACGAAAATGGCTTCGGTGGGCATCCCGACCAAATGGGTGGACTCCAGGGAGATAATCCGCACCCGAGTCGAGGCCGGCAAGCACGTCGTCGACACTGCCGTGACTTATGCCAATGTCGAGGCAATGATCGAGTCCAATCCTATCATGTCATTGTTCATCGTACCTGGATTCATCGCGTCTGATGACAAGGGACGCATGGTGACGCTCGGCCGCGGCGGATCTGACTATTCCGCATCGCTTTATGCGGTCGGCAGCAAGGCCAGGGCGCTGGAAACGTGGAAGGATGTGCCCGGAATGATGACGGCGGACCCTAAGGTAGTGCCGCAGGCAATGCTTATCCGCCATATCTCCTACCGCGCTGCGCTGGAACTTTCGCATTTCGGAGCCAAGGTCATCTATCCTCCTACCATTCAGCCGGTTGTCTCTGAACGCATCCCGATTTTCGTGAAATGCACTTTCGACCCGGATGGTGAGGGAACGGAGATTGAGCAGAACCCTCCGCGCGGAAAGAACAAGATCATCGGCATTTCCAATTCGGACAACATTGCCCTGCTCTCATTGGAAGGCAGCGGCATGGTCGGCGTGCCGGGATTCTCGTACCGCCTTTTCCAGACATTGAGCGAGAATAATATCAGCATCATCCTGATTACGCAGGCCTCTTCGGTCAATACCATGTGCGTGGCTGTGGCGGAGAAGGATGCTGCCAAGGCCAAGGCAGCCGCGGACAAATGCTTCGCTTATGAAATTTCACTTGGCAAGCTGAATCCGCTGAAGGTGGAAACCGGCTTCTCGATTGTCTGCCTGGTGGGCGATGACATTATAAATCAACGCGGTACGACGGGGCGCATGCTTGCTGCCCTGGGACGTAGAAGCGTCGGTGTACGTGCCGTGGCGCAGGGCTCTTCGGAAAGAAACATTTCTGTTATCGTGGCTTCCGAGGATGTACAGTCGGCGATAAAGTATATCCACAAGGAGTTCTTCGAGACATCATCTTATAAGGATATCAATTTGTTCATCGCCGGGTATGGTACGGTGGGAAAGGCACTTGTGGACATCATTGCCCGAAATCGCGACAAGATCGCGGAGCGCACGGGCAAGCGCCTCCACATCGCCGGCATCTCGAACAGCCGCAAGTTCATCCTCGACAAGGAGGGGCTCGACATCGCCTCCATCGGGACAATGCTGGCGGACGGCAAGTCTGCGGCCAATGATGCTTTCTTCGAGGCTCTGGCCAATGTCTCATTGCAGAATTCCATCTTCGTGGATTGCACGGCGTCGTCCGACATCTCTTATAAGTATCTGAATCTCTTCGAGAAAGGCTATTCGGTAGTGGCCAGCAACAAGATTACGTTTGCCGCTCCTTATGTGCAGTATCATAAGCTCAAGACTTCTGCCGTGGAGAACGGCGTTTCGCTCCGTTACGAGACGACAGTGGGTGCGGCGCTTCCGATTCTGGAATCGATTGCGCGCAGCGTGAACAGCGGCGATGACATAGCACGTGTCGATGCAGTCCTCTCAGGGACATTGAATTACATATTCAGCACCTATAAGGGAGGCGAGGACGGAAAGACTTTCGCGGATGTGGTGAAGCAGGCGCAGGAGGCAGGTTATTCAGAGCCGGATCCGAGGCTGGATTTGAGCGGCAGGGATGTGCTCCGCAAGTTGTTGATTCTGTCGCGTGAGGCTGGTGCTGCAATCGACGAGGCTGATGTGGAAATCGACCCGATTCTCGGTCCGGAGTTCTTCAGCGGAAAGGTCCCGGCGTTCTATGAGATGCTTGCGGCCAATGAATCTTCGTTCGCTGCCGCTTATCGTGCCGCTGCGGATAAGGGGTTGAGACAGAGGTTTGTAGCTTCGCTCGTGGCAGTGCCGGAAGAAGGCGGCGTCCATTATAAGGCATCGATGGGATTGCAATGCGTCGGTCCGGAGAATCCGCTTTTCAACCTTTGTGGCACGGACAATGCAGCATTGATAAAGACCGCTTTTTATCCTTCACCTCTCGTGGTGCAGGGAGCCGGTGCCGGTGCTTATCAGACCGCATCCGGCGTGTTGAATGATATATTGTTGTAAATTATAAGGTTATGAAAGTAGCAGTTGTGGGTGTCACCGGGCTGGTGGGCACGAGAATGATGGAAGTGCTGGCAGAGAGGAATTTCCCTGTGACGGAATTTCTTCCGGTCGCATCTGAGCGCTCCGTGGGGCGCAAGGTTACATTCAAGGGCAAGGAATACACTGTGATCAGCGCTGAAGATGCGATTGCGGCGAAACCGGACCTGGCGATTTTCTCGGCAGGCGGCGGCCCGTCCAGAGAACTTGCTCCGAAATTCGCGGCTGTGGGATGCCGTGTCGTGGATAATTCGTCATGCTGGCGTATGGATCCTGACAAGAAACTCGTGGTTCCGGAAGTGAACGCGGATGTGCTCACCAAGGATGACTATATCATTGCCAATCCGAATTGCTCGACGATCCAGATGCTTCTGCCGCTGGCTCCGTTGCACAAGGCCTACCGCATCAAGAGGGTGGTGGTCTCGACTTATCAGAGCGTGACAGGCGCCGGTAACAAGGCAGTGGCGCAGATGGAGGCGGAACGTGGCGGTGCCAAGTGGGGCGAATATGCAGCGAAGTTTCCTTATCCTATCGACCAGAACATAATTCCTCATATTGATGATTTTACCGAGAACGGCTACACCAAGGAGGAGATGAAGATGGTGAATGAAACTCATAAGATTCTGGGTGACAATACGATAGGCGTTACGGCTACTACCGCGCGTGTCCCTGTCATCGGAGGTCATTCCGAGTCTGTGAACCTGGAGTTCGAGAAGGAGTTCGAACTGGATGATGTCCGCAGGATTCTGGAAAACACGCCGGGCGTCACTGTCCAGGATAATCCTGCCAAGAAGGTTTACCCGATGCCGCTCTACTCGCTAGGCCATGATGATGTTTTCGTAGGACGCATCCGTCGTGATTTTTCTGTCAAGTCCGGACTCAATTTCTGGTGCGTTTCCGACAATATCCGCAAGGGTGCCGCGACCAATGCCATCCAGATTGCCGAGGTCCTGCTCCGGAAAGGTTTCCTCCCGAAGGAGTAGTTTAGAAGAAAGCGATAAACAGGAAAAGTGATACGGGGAGAGCAGCTCTCAACTCCTTCAGTGCGAGGTTGAGAGGCTGACCCAAAAGGTCAGCTTCTTTTGTTTATAAGGATAGTATCTGAATGT
>OWHX01000820.1_pt1 | contig 15359 bp, 9 predicted proteins | sample 1732801 | NCBI WGS metagenome assembly OWHX01 (sample SAMN05065755, study PRJEB22554) | human gut metagenome | biome: ENVO:2100002; feature: ENVO:00000062; material: ENVO:00002003 | host: Homo sapiens | place: USA
AATATAAACAGTTAAAAAAATTAACCGGGGAAGAAAACTGCTGAATTAAAACGACCGTTTAAAATCCTCAACCACCGTCTATCTTTTTTGGGATTAAAACTCTTGATTTTCCTCAAAGAAGCAGATGATGAAACCGCTGAAATTAAACGTCGTTTTACTATACGCAACAGGAACTTAAGGAAGGAAAATCGCATGAGCAGAAAGATTGGTTTGGCATTAATGGTCGCGGCCGGTTTGCCGGTATGTGCGGCGCGGGCGGCAGAGGTTAGCAGCGGTGCGGAGTTTGCCGCGGCGCTGGCGGGCGGAGAAAGCGAGATTGCGCTGACGTGGGATATTATGCTGGCCTCCGGCATCGGAACACAAACGGCGGAGAATATGGCGCTTGACGGCAACGGGCATTCGCTTACAGGCAATAATGATTTAGACAGCCTTTCTATCGCCAAAGGCAAAACGTTCAGCGCGGCAAATGTCGGCGGAAAATATACGGTCAGCGATACCGCACCGGCGGACGGCAGCATTTATGCCGAATTTACGGATACGGACGGCCAAAAGAAATATGCGGTTTCCGCAGGCGGATTTGAACGGCTGCTTGGGAGCGGTGTTGCCTCCACGGGCGTGTTGTCAAACAAGGGAATGCTTGAGGTTGCGGACAGCGCTTTTGTCGGCAACCAGGTCGGATACGGCGGCGCCGGCGTGCATAATGCGGGATTGATAACAAGGCTCAATGCCGACTTTCTTAAAAACGAAGGGTCTTGGGGTGCGGCGCTGTATAATGCCGGCGTCATCACCGCGTTTGAGGGGGATTTTATCGGCAACACGGCAGAATATTATGGAGGCGCCGTATTTAATATGGGCGAAATCGGGACGATGGGCGGCTTTTATGCCGGCAATACGGCGACCCCATACGGCGGCGCGTTGTTTAACGGGAAAGACGCAATCGGAAACATCGGCACGATAGAAAAAATTATCGGCATTTTCAGCGGCAACAACGCCAAATACGGCAGCGCGATTTTTAATGACGGCGAGGTCGGAGCGGTTGCGGGCGCCGGGTTCTATTATAACGGGCTTGAGAGCGGCTATATGGGCGGCGCCATTTATAACAGCGGAACGATGGATATCCGCTCAAGCGAGTTTGCCGGCAATGCAAGCAGCTACGGCGGGGCGGTCGCCAGCTATGGCACCGGAGAAATTGCGGACAGCGTTTTCAGGGCTAACCGGGCCGCGCAGGGCGGCGCCATATACAGCAACGGCGGCGGCAATATCGCAAACAGCGTTTTTGAGGGCAACGAAGCCAATTCCGGCGGCGCGATATATAACCGGACGGAGGGGCTGGTGGTAACCAACTCGTCGTTTACAGACAATACGGCGGCCGGTTACGGCGGAGCCTTGTATGTGCGCGCAGGAATGACCATCCGGGCGGACGGCGATACGGCGGCGTTTTCGGGCAATACGGCTAACGGCGAAAGCAACGCGGCGTATGTCATGGCCGGGCAGACGCTGACGCTGGAAACCCTTAACGGCGGCAATATCGTGTCTGACGACGGTTTTACGGGCAGCGAAGACGGCTGGACGCTGGTTTTGTCCGGTGATGACAGCGGGGAAATTACCTTAAACGGGGAGATTAAAAACGCAGAGATTGTCAGCGGAATTGCCAAAGGAAACGGTTTGACAGGTATTGCCGATGCAGCTGTTACCAATATTGCCGGCGGAAACCTTATCGGCAACGGAACGAACTCGCTTGCCATGAATGGCGGTTTGGTGAATATTCAGTCGCTGGGGTTTGAGCGGCTGCAGTTGAAAAATCTGGCTCTGAACGGAGGCAAGCTGGATATTTACAATGTGAGTGCGGATTTGGAAAACGTGAAAATGGGCGAGATGAGCGCCGAAGAGGTTTCGGGCGATTTGGCGCTGGTGGAGGTCAAGTCGCTGGACGTTTTGTCGGACGGCGAGGCGGAAACGACGCACGTTATGTTTGCCGATAACAATATTTTGGCGGGACAGGTGGCTTCGCAAATTGCCGAGAGCGCCGGTCCGGTTTACAATTATGACGTCGAATATCTGCCCGAGAACGGAGAATTTACGTTTACGCGGCGGGAACGGAAAGACAAATTCAATCCGGAAGTTTTGGAATCCGGCATGGCGGTTGTTGCGTCTATCGGCGTGCTGAACGATGAAATTTACAGCCGGGTGCTTGCAGACGCAGACCGGACGGCGTTTCGCAAGGGCGCGGCAGAGGCCGGAGGCGGCGCGTGGGTCAAGCCGTTTGCCTCGTCTGATGATTTGGAGTTTAAGAATTATCACGGCGCGGACGCGCGGTTTAACGGCGTGATAGCCGGTGCGGACAGCCGCGTCAAAACATACGGCAACGGCGTGGCGGCGGTTTATTCGGCATACGGGGCATATGCAGACGGCGAGGCCGAGTTTGCCGCCGGAAAGATTGAACAGAATGTCTGGTATCTGGGAGCCGGGGCGAATTTCTATAAAGGCAGCGCCTTTTGGGGAATTACCGCGAATGCCGGATATGCCCGCAAAAAAGCCAATGATTTTGACAAGAACGGCAAGTTTGACGCCTGGCTCGGCGGTATCGGCGCCAAATTCGGATATAATTGCGTCTTGGGCAATGGGTGGACGGTGCAGCCGAACTTCTATGCCACATACACTTATGCCGATGCCGAAGATTATACGACCGGCAAAAATGCGGAAGTCGCGTTTGACGGACTGTCAATGTACGAGCTGGCGCCGGGGCTGAAGATTGAAAAGGCGTTTAATGACGAGCTGCAGGTTTATGCCAAAGGGCGGTATGTCTATACCGGAACCGGACTCCAGCACGTTACCGCGAACGGCGTTCACCTTCCGGATATGGAAATTGAGCCTTATGCCGAATACGGCCTGGGTTTTGAGAGCAGCAACGGCGACGCTTCGCTCTTTGCCGAGGTGATGCGCCGGGACGGCGGGCGTACAGGCTGGAACGGGCTTGCCGGGCTGAAAATCAATTTCTGACGTTGTGCAGGATTGTGTTTAACGCCGTGTTTCGGGAGGGAGGGCACGGCGTTTTTGCGGTCGGGAAACTGCCGGCCGGGTTGGCGGGCACTTTTGATGTGGCGCTGGCGGCGGATATGGCGCTGGCGGCGGTGTGGCTCGTTGGCGGGCGGTGCGGCTCGTTGGCGGTCGGGGCGGCCCGTTGCGGGCGGGCGGCAGCGGAAATGTGGGAAAAATGCGGTGAAAAGCTTGACAGGCGGCGGGCGGGGGCGTATATTCCGGGCATTAACGCGATGGCCGGCGGCGCGGGCGGCTGCGGCGGTGCATACGGAGCGAGGGCAACGGGGCACGGGCGGCGGCGCTGCAGTGGGCGAAAAGTTCACGGGCGCGGGAGCCGGAGCGATGACATACTTGATTTTTAGGAGGCTACATTATGGCAGTATCTGATGCCGTGGCGGCGCTGCTCACCGAGTACAAGCGTTTTGCCGGAACCGAAATGAATGACCTGTTTGCCGCGGACGGCGAGCGGGCGCAAAAATATACCCTGACGCTCGGGGATCTGACCTACGACTATTCCAAAAACCGTTTTGACGCCGGCGTGCTGGAGGCGCTGTTTAATCTGGCGCGCGAGCATAATTTAAAAGACCGGATTGAGGATATGTTTACGGGCAAGAAAATCAACGTTACCGAAAACCGCGCGGTGCTGCATACGGCGCTGCGCAATTTTTCGGGCAGGCCGGTAACGGTCGACGGCGTTGACGTTATGCCGGAAATCCTGCGCGTGCAGGCGAAGATGAAAGAATTTTCGGACGCGGTGCGCAGCGGGGCGTTTAAGGGCGCAACGGGCAAAAAGCTCACCAACATCGTCAACATCGGCATCGGCGGGTCGGATCTGGGGCCGTATATGGTAACGGCGGCGCTCAAGAAATACTGGGCGAAAGACATCAACTGCTACTTTATCTCCAACATTGACGGCACGGCGTGTGCGGAAGTTTTGGGGCAGATTAACCCGGAGGAAACGCTGTTTATCGTCGCGTCCAAGACCTTTACGACGATTGAAACGCTGACCAACGCGCGCACCTGCCGCGACTGGCTGGTCAAAGCGCTGGGCGAGGCGGCGGTTGCCAACCACTTTGTCGCGCTTTCGACGAACGCCAAGGCGGTGGCGGAATTCGGCATTGACGTCAACAATATGTTTGAGTTCTGGGATTTCGTCGGCGGGCGTTACTCCCTGTGGTCGGCTATCGGTCTTTCCATTGCGATTGCTGTCGGGTACGAGAATTTTCACGAACTTTTGCGCGGTGCCGAGGCGATGGACAACCATTTCCGTACCGCGCCGCTGGAGCAGAACATTCCGGTGATTATGGCGCTGCTGGGGATTTGGTACAACGACTATTACAATATCCACCGGTATGCGGTGATTCCGTATGACCAGTATTTGAAGTTCCTGCCGGCGTATCTGCAACAGCTCGACATGGAGAGCAACGGCAAGTCGGTGCGGCTCGACAACCGCAAAATTACCGATTACGCGACGGGGCCGGCGCTGTTCGGCGGGGCGGGAACCGACGTGCAGCATTCGTTCTTCCAGCTTCTGCACCAGGGAACCGAGCCGGTGCCGGTAGACTTTATCATTCCGGCGGTGTCGCACAACGAAATCGGCAAGCATCACGAAATTCTGCTTGCCAACGTTTTGGCGCAGGCGGAGGCGCTGATGAAAGGCAAGACGCCCGACGAGGCGGCGGCGGAACTGCGCGCCGCGGGCAAGGACGAAGCAGCGATTGAGAAACTCAAGCTCAACAAGAGCTTTGACGGCAACCGCCCGTCCAATATGTTCCTGCTGAAGAAGATTACGCCGTATGCGCTCGGCATGCTGATTGCGATGTATGAGCATAAGGTTTATACGCAGGGCGTGATTTGGGAGATTGATTCGTTTGACCAGTGGGGTGTCGAGCTTGGCAAGCAGCTGGCGCTGAAGATTTTGCCGGAGCTTGAGGGCAGCGCGGCGCAAAACGGCGGCGCGGGAGCGGCTCGGAACGGGACTGCGGCAGCCGGCCAATGCGGGGCAGCGTCTCAGTGCGCGGTGGCGAGACATGACGGGTCAACGAGCGCCCTGATTGAAAAGGTACGGGCCTTGCGGGCAGAAGCCGGAGCCGGTGCCGAAAAAGCGGCATAGAAACAGCGTACCGGATGACGGGAGCAGGCTATAAAAAAAACAGGAGCGTCTTGCGGGCGCTTCTGTTTTTTTGTGTTTTACAGCCGGGGCGTAATTTCTTGTCAAATGTCATGGTCTGCATTATCTGCATTATTCAGAATTTTTAATTTGCTGATGCGGCATGCAGCGTATTTTTTGTCTGTTTGTCACTACTTTTTACGGGGTCTGGGGAGCAGGCGGAGGGGCGCGGGAGGTGATGAGGCGCGGCGGGTTGTGGACATCTCAAAAACATATTGCGGCGTTGGGGCGGGGCACGCTATACTGCCCTTAAGTTAAGCAGGCAGCCGATGGAAGCGCCGGGCACGGGCTGAGTACGGCCGGGTATGGGTGCGGTACGACCGGGTATGGGCCGGGTACGGCCGGGTATAGGTGCGGTACGACCGGGGTACGGGCTGAGTACGGCCGGGAATGGTGCGGTACGACCGGGGCTGCCGAAGTTGTTGAAGAAAGGAACGCGTACTATGTCTATCCGGGTTTTGCCATCCAATTTAGTCAACCAGATTGCGGCGGGCGAGGTTATCGAACGCCCGGCGTCGGCGGTCAAGGAGCTGGTGGAGAACGCGCTGGACGCGGGGGCGACGCGGATTGAGGTAACGCTCAAGGCCGGGGGCAAGACGCTGATTGCGGTTGAGGACAACGGCAAAGGCATGGATGCGGAAGACCTGGCGCTGGCGGTGGAACGGCACGCGACGTCCAAGCTGCCGTCGGACGATTTGTTCAATGTGCAGTTTCTGGGGTTTCGCGGCGAGGCACTTCCGTCGATTGCCTCGGTGGCGAAGATGAAAATCACGACGCGGCAGGAAAGCGCGGAAAATGGCTGGGAGCTGGAAATCAAAGGCGGGGCGAAGGGCGAGGTGCGGCCGTGTTCGCGCGCCAGGGGGACGCGGATTGAGGTGCGGGATTTGTTTTTTGCGACGCCGGCGCGGCTGAAGTTCCTGAAAGCGGACAGCGCCGAGGCGGGGGCGTGCGCGGACATTATCAGCCGCATTGCGCTGGCGAACCCCGAAGTGGCGTTTTACCTTTACGTTGACGAAAAGAAGAAGATTGCGCTGCCGGCGGCGAACGGGGATTTTTTTGACGCAAGGCTCCGGCGGGCGGCGGAAGTCATGGGGCGCGAGTTTTCGGAGAATGCGCTGGAGGTCAAAGGCGAGCGCGACGGGATGAAACTGTCGGGGCTCGTCAGCCTGCCGACGTATAACAAAGCCAACACGCTGTCGCAATATCTGTTTGTCAACAACCGCCCGGTCAGGGACAAGCTGCTTTTGGGCGCGCTGAAGGGGGCGTATGCGGGCGTGCTGGAGAATTCGCGCTATCCGGCGTGTGCGCTGTTTCTGGAAGTGGAGCCGATGTATGTGGACGTCAATGTGCATCCGGCGAAAGCGGAGGTGCGCTTTTTTGACCAGCAGGGCGTGCGGTCGCTGCTGGTGGGGGCGGTGCGGAGCGCGCTGCTGGCGGGGGACAAGAGGAGCGCGGATAAGGTTGATTTGGCGGCGCTGGCTTGTGAGAATGCAGGAGTAGGATATCCGCGGTCATTCGGGCAAACGGCGCAGACGGGACAAGTCGATTTGGCGGCGCTGACCGATGATTTTGTACCGGGGCAGGAAGGGCTGGCGGCAGGGGCGGCGGCGGTTCCTGTCGGAGGGCTGAACGGTGCCTGCGGAGGAACGGAGAGTTTTGCGGCAGATGTTGCGGCGGGCGGCGTGTTGCGGGAGCCGGAATATACGGATGCGGGCAGCGGCCGCGATTGTGGCAAGGACGCGGGCTTTGGCACGGACGCAGGCTTTGCTACAGGCCGCGGCGGTGTGAACGGCGGGTATTATGGCGCAGGTATGGGCACCGGGATTGACGCAGGGACGGCGTACGGGGCTGACCGGCGGTTTACGGCTTTTCAGGGGCGGCCGGGGAGCGCGGGCGGCGGACGCGGCAGCGGGGTTTTGCCGGAGCTGGAGCGCAAGTTTTCGGTGCGGGTGGAAGAGCCGGCAGCAGGCGCGGAAGACGAGGCGGGACCGCTGGGCGTGGCCAAGGCGCAGTTTCACGATACCTATATCTTGGCGCAGGCGGAAGATGCGCTGATTCTGGTTGACCAGCATGCGGCACACGAGCGTATTGTGCTGGAGCGGCTCAAGGCGGCGATGGCGGCAGGGGAGAGGCTGCCGTCGCAATTGCTGCTGCTGCCGGAGGTGGTGGATTTGTCGCTGACGCAGAAAGCGGCGCTCGCGGGCGAATTTGAGAGTTTGGCGAAACTCGGGCTGGTGCTTGAGGATTTCGGCGCCGGGGTGATGGTTCGGGAAGTACCGGCACTGCTGAAGGACGCGGCAATCAAAAAAATGGTTGCGGATTTGGCCGACGAGATGGCGGAATGGGGCGCAACGACGGTGGTGGAAGACAAAATCAACCATATCGCGGCGACGATGGCGTGCCACGGGTCGGTGCGTGCGGGGCGACGGCTGAATATCGCCGAGATGAACCACCTGCTGCGCGAGATGGAGCGGACGCCGCATTCGGCGCAGTGCAACCACGGGCGGCCGACGTATGTGCGGCTGGAGGTGGCGGATCTGGAGCGGCTGTTCCACCGGTAGATGAAAGGCGGCGCTGCCGGTACGGTTATCGGCGGGTGTGCCGGGGCTGGCGGTGCGGCGAGGGCGCATTTTTTGTTTATAACCTGATATTTTGCGTGCATTTTGGCGGGACGGCCGGTAAAATCGCCTTAAATAAGTTTATTTTGAAAGCTTTGACGATGCTTACAGGCGAAGAGAACAGGGGCGCACGGAAGGTGCGGAAAATGATGACAGGTACAGAGCAGGCGGCCGGTATGGTACGAAAAATGATGGCAAGCGCGGTGCAGGCGGCCAGCGCAGCGCGGAAAACGGGGATGATTGCGCTGTTTGCGGCTGTGTTGTCGGCGGCGGGGTGTACCTATCCGTACGAGCGGACTTATCCGGTGCTGACGGAAGAAGAAGAACTTTCGGCGCTGCCGTGCCAGCGGGCGGACAGCGGCGGTTTTCTCGGTACGCGGCTGTGGTCGGACAAAGAAGCAACCGAAATTTGTACCCTGCGCGAACAGCCGGAAGTCGGGCTGAACGGGGTGAAAGTCTGTCCCAACAACCGCAAGTGTTCGGATGAAGCAATGCTGCCGTACCAGCCCTGCGCGCAGCCGATGCCGACCTATTACGGCGACATTTCCGCCACGCAGAGCGCAGAGGGAATTCTGCTGATTCATCCGGTAACACGGACGCAGATTTTGTGTTATGACCTGCCGGGCGAAAGCGCCGTGCAGTGCGCGGAGAATTTCCGGGCGGCGGGGTATGTGCTGGTAACGGACATCCCGCAGGTTTCGGCGAATTATGATTTTCTGCGCAAAAATACCTACCCGACGCGGCGGTGGCGCGGCGGCGGCGAGGTGGTGCCGCGGTGGTAAGGCGGCGCCACGGCGGTAAGGTTTAACGACGGCAGGTGTGTTATGGCGCTGGTGATAAAACGGAGTTGTGTTGCGGCGGTGAGACGGAGAACGGGCGATGATGAGCCGGAGTAAAGGCGGGATGGCAGCGAGGAACGGGAGATGATTTGCAGCCTGAAGACAGCGGCGTTTGACGGGATTGAGGCGAAGCGCGTGGAGGTGCAGGTCAGCCTCGGCGCGGGGATGCCCGGGTTTGTCATCGTCGGGCTGCCGGACAAGGCCATCAACGAAAGCAAAGAGCGCGTGCGTGCGGTTCTGACGGTGCTGGGGGTGGAGTTTCCGCGCGAGCATATTACGGTGAACCTCAAACCGGTGGATTTATTGAAAGAAGGCGCACATTTCGATTTGCCGATAGCGATGGGGCTGATGGGCGCGATGGGGCTGGTTGATCCGGCGCGGCTCAAGGGCTATATCTTTATGGGGGCGCTGTCGCTGGACGGCAGCATTGAGCGTGTCAACGGGGTTTTGCCGGCGGCGGTGCGGGCGATTGCCGACAAATGCGGGCTGGTCTGCCCGGCGGCTAACGCGTCGGAAGCGGCGTGGAGCCGGTGTGCGCCGGTGCTGGCGGCAGGACATATTCTGGAGCTGATGAATTATTTTAACGGCAAGGCGGACGGCGGCGTGTTGCAGCGGCGGCGCGGCGGGACAGAGGAGAGAAAAAACGGACGTGAGGGGGCGGCGGAGAATGACGGCCGCGCGAGAGTGTCGGAGAACGGCGCACGGGGGCCGGAGCAGGCGGAGAACGGTGCACGGCTGGAGCAGGCGAAGAACGGCGCACGGAACCGGACGGCGGCCGGCCGGGAGACTGGTACGGGCGCGGCGGTTTACAATATTGACTATGCCGACGTCAAGGGGCAGGAGAGCGCGAAACGGGCGATGCTTATCGCTGCGGCGGGCGGACACAACCTTCTGATGTCGGGGCCGCCGGGTTCGGGAAAGACAATGCTGGCGGAACGGCTGGTTACCATCCTGCCGCCGCTGACGCTGCGTCAGGCACTGGAAAATGCGATGATTCAGTCGGTCGCGGGCGTGTTGGACGAAGAACTGGCGGCGCGGGGTGAACTGGATTTGAGGCGGCCGTTCCGTGCGCCGCACCACAGCGCTTCCATGGCGTCTCTTGTCGGCGGCGGGAGAAAGGGAATTCCGGGCGAGATTACGCTGGCGCACAACGGCGTGCTGTTTCTGGACGAACTGCCGGAGTTTTCGCGGTCCGCGCTTGACGCGCTGCGGCAGCCGCTGGAAAACAAGCGGGCGGTGATTTCGCGCGTGATGGCGCATACGGTGTATCCGGCGGATTTTCAGCTGGTGGCGGCGATGAACCCTTGCCGCTGCGGCTTTTTCGGCGTGGAAGGGCGGATGTGCGCGAAGGCTCCGCAATGCGCGGAGGATTATCTGGCGAAGCTGTCGGGGCCGTTTCTGGACCGGTTTGATTTGCAGATTGAAGTGCCGGCGGTCAGCCCGTATGACCTGACCTCGGACAAGACCGGAACCGGGTCGGCGGAAATGCGGGCGCAGGTTCTGGCGGCAAGAGAGATTGCGGCGGCGCGGTTTGCGGCATTCGGGGCGTCGGGCCTGACCTGCAATGCCGAGCTTAAAGGCGATATGCTGGAAAAAGCGCTGGACATGGGGCCGGAACTGCGGCGGTTTGCGGCGGAATCGGCGGAAAAGTGCGGGTTGACGGCGCGAAGCCTGAACCGTATTTTGCGGTTAGCAAGAACGATTGCAGACTTGCAAAATGAAAAAAAGGTGTCTAAAATGCACCTGATTGAAGCCTTGTCTTATCGCAGAGGACCGTTGACGCGGCGGTCTGCGGGGAAGAAGTAAAGAAGGGCGAAAGCGTACGAACCGAGGCGGCGGGTATGCCGTACGGGGAGGCAAGAACCGAACCGATGCGGCGGGTATGCCGCGCGGGGAGGCAAGAACTGAACCGAGGCGGCGGGTATGCCGCGCGGGGAGGCAATAAAACCTTAACAGGAGATAAAATAAAATGTCAGCAACAAATGTTTTAAACAAGTTATTCTGCGGGGTGCTGGCGCTGGGGCTCGCGTTCGGAGCCACGGCTGCGGCGGCCGCGGGGCCGGATTCTTATTGTCCGGACTGTCCGCCGGAAGTAGACGGCAGCATTTTTCCGGGCGGGTCGTGCCCGAACTGCGACCGGCCGAAATCCAACAAAGCTGTGCGAATCGTGGACGGGACGCAGGTTAAAAACTGCCCCAGTTGCCCGATGCCGGCGTTCAAAACCCGGAACTATCCTTTGGCGCAGCCGCGCTACAAGAGCAACGCCGTCAACCGCAACTGCTGCGATTTGGCGCCGTTTGCGCTGACGCACGTCGATTTCCGGCTGCAAAACCAGGAAGGGTTCAGCCCGTATGCCAACCATGTCGGCAACTACCGTTTCCGGATTTTCGGATGCCGCCGTTTTACGAAAAAGGCGATGCTGAACCACGGGCGGGTAATTCAGAAAGACATGGCGTTTAACGACGTCTTTAAAAAATCTGCTGACAAATGTTATAAAATTATGGATATTCCGGACGTCTGCCTTGCCGACCCGTCGGTCAAGCTGCCGGAATATGCGCTGACGGCGGAAATCACCAACTTCTTTATGAACGTCTGCGACCAGTATGACTGGGACAAGGCGCGCAAGGACAACCGCCGCAACGGCACGGCCGAGATGACGGTTACATGGCGGCTGATGAATTTGAGCCAGACGAAAGTTTTATGGAAAGGCGTTACTTCCGGTTATGCCGAAGTTGAAAACGGCGTTTACGAAGCCGAGGTCAAACTGGCGGAACTGGCGTTTGCCGACGCGGCGGCGCGGCTGTCTTCGCTGCCGGGGTTTGAGTACCAGCTGGCACAGCGCGTCAGCCCCGAAGAGCAGGCGGCGGAACGTGCGGCTCTGGTCGCTTTTGACGCCAAGTTCAATCCGGGAAAATGCGGCTTTGCCAAGGAAGTTGCCTATACGAGAAGCTGCGCCTATGCGCCGCAGCCGCAATGCCCGGCGATAGCACGTCCGGCGTGCCCGTGTGCTGCGATTCAGACCTGCACCTGCAACCAGCCGGTATGCAGCTGTCCGCAGCCGGCGTGTCCGTGCGCGGTGACGATGGGTAAACCGAAAGTGGAGGAATTTGTCGACGTTAAGACAAAAACCAAGACCGTAGAGGAAAAAATCATCACCACGACGCGGGTAGAAACGCCGCAGCCGGTGTGCCGCCAGGTTTGTCGCCCGGTATGCCCGCAGAAAAAGGTAACGACAACGGTTACGACGGTTGAAACAGTTGAAAGCTGTCCAATGAAGTGCTCACAGCAGTGCGAGCAGCCGAAGTGCCGCAAAGTCTGTACCGAAACCTGCGTTGTCGGCAAACCGGACGTCAGGGGAGGGCGCGAGTGCAAGACCGAATGTGTCGAGGACTGCGGGGAGCCGAAACCGGCTCCGGCGCCCGAACCCGTGATTGAACCGAAAGTCGAGGAAATAGACTATATCCCGGCGGTTGAGGAAAAAGGCGGCGTGGAAGTCGAAAACAAGGCGATTGCGCCGCAGATTGAAGAAACCGGAGGCGTTAAGGACAGTTTCCGCAAATACGAAAACTGCATTGACGAAGACGGCAACGTCATTTCCGACGGCAGCTGCACGATTGTTGATGACAACTGGGTCGACCTTGACGGCTATGCTGTTGATGCCAAGCTCTGCATTGTTGACAGGCCGCCGTACACAGAACTGAGCCCGGAGAATATGCTCAAAATCCGCGGGTCGGTGGTTGAGATTACCAATGCCAAAGGCAAGAAAGGCATGGGGCTGGTTATTTCCGACTCGTTCGTGCTGACGTCGGCGGGGCTGGTCAACAAGCTGCAGAATACCTATGACGTCAAGACCATCAACGGCGATGTGCTCAAGGCCAAGGCGGTACGCGTTAACCCGAGCAAGAACACGGCGCTGATGCACCTTGAAAAGCCGGTTACCTATACGCCGATTGCCCTTAACCTTGATTTGCCGCCGATTGACCAGGAAGGCTACATCTCGCTGGGGCTGCTGGACAAGGACGGCGAAGCGGCGAAGAACTATATGGACGACAGCGGCAAAATTTACGGCTACCGCTATTCCGATACGCTCGGCACCGAAATTATCGTTGATACGCTGGTGCAGAAAGTGGCGGTCGGCAGCGTCCTGATTGACAAGCTTGGCACCGTCAACGGCATTTCCAATTCGGCAAAACAGACCGAAGAGGGCATGGACCTGTTCATTCCGACCGAAACAGCGCTGAGAAGCGTCGGGCTGTCTATCTGCGAAAAGCTCTACGACAAGAAGAGTCCGTGGGAGAAGACCGTTTACAAGCCGGTTACCGAGAAGGTAAAACAGGAAACCAAGGCGCCGGAAGCGATGCCGGAAGCCAAGCGTAAATAAGCGTAAGCGGCCGGGAGAACCGGCGGGTTGCTGACAGGGGTGCGGAAAACCGCGCCCCTTTTTTGTTATGCGTATAGGGGAGAGAGGGGGCGGGACAGCGCATGGAAAAGAGCTTTTCTGTCGGGGGAGAGACGGAGCGGGACGCCGTGTTGCATATAGAGAGAAGAGTGTGGCGGAGTGGAGGCAGAAGCGTAGAGACGGGCGGGACGGCGTGTCGCATGGAACGGGGCTGGCGTGAGAAACAACGGCGCATGGACGGCGTGCTGCGGGCTGTAAGTTGTTGTAGGTGTAAGCTGCAGGCAAAAAGGAAGGCCTGAATATTCGGGAGGGAGGTATGTGAACTTCAGGCCTGTCGTTTTTTTTTGTAATCTGCCGGGCGGCGGGGCTGTTACAGATATTTCAGCCCTATGGTGCAACCGACCGGGCTGCAGGTGCAGGCGGCGTATGCCTGTTCCAGCGTCAGCGGGATTGCCATGTCGTGGGTGCCGATAGTATATATGCCGTTGGCCTCATTGCGGTCGGCGGACGAATGGACGTCTTTCATCTGCGGTTCGGCAATGTCTTCTTCCAGCGTGCCGATGTAGAGGCTTGTAAAGCCCGATGACGGGTCTTTGCCCCAATCCATCGTTACCATTTCGATGCAGACGTTTTTGGAGATGTTGTTGACATAGAGTTCAAAGGCCATTTGTTTGTTATTGGAGGCCTCGCTGGGGAAGATGGTTACTTTTCCGTTCCAGGCGTGCAGGATGTCATTGCTGGCGCGGGAGTGGTCGTACATATCAGCGGGCACGGCGCCGATATTTATAAGCAAATTGTTGTTTATGTCGCTGAAGTCATGCTGGCCGATAAATGAATTGCGGATATTGGTAATCAGCATGGTCAGCTGCTCAATCAAATGGTTGGTTTTGTATTTGCCCATTGCCTTGGAATAGCCGGCTATGCCGCCGACGGAAAGGACGCCGACGATTGCCAGTACACCCAGCATCTCTATCATTGAACGGCCTTTTTCGCAGCTGTTTGTCATAGTACCTCCCTGTCAGCCTGAATTTTAACGCGCCGATTATACAAATGCGACCCTTAAAAATGGCTTAACTTTCGGCTTATTATAGCATAAATTTTGCGGGTTGTAAAGCCTGCCGTTAGTGCTATGACTATAGATATAGCAATATAGAGCCAGGCCGAGGCTTCTCCGCTTTCCGGGAAAGGATAGTACCATATGTCGCTTTTGATGCGTGCGAGGGCGGCGGCGGCGTCGGCACGGGGAGCGAGAGGCGCTGCGGCGGCGGAAGGGAATTGTGCAGCGGGGGCGGAAATGAACGGCAGAAACAGGGCTTTGGCAAGCATAAAGCCGGCAAAGTGGTGCATCATGATGTCAAAGGTATGGTTCGCAATATATTGCAACGGGCGGCTTCGGACGAGCAACGGCGACAGAACCCGGGCAACGCGCAGCCAGAACAGAACGGCGAGGAGGCTTATGGCATATATGGCGGGCGCCGGGGCGTCGACGGTGTCCAGCCACGAAGGGATATGGTTATAGCCGGGGAATTTTTGGGTCAGGCAGGTCAGGGCGGCGAGAACGATAAACAGGTAAAGCGGCGTGGCGACAGTATCGTATTTGGCGAGGACGTGCCGGTAAAGAAAGCCGAATGCAAAAGCGGGCATGAAGTAGAGCGTGCGCAGAGCGGTCAGCGCCAGGGTGCGGGCGCCGTGGTTTTCGGGGGCGTACGCCAGGGCAAAGCAGCCGAGCGCCAGCGACAGGACGAAAAATATAACGGCGGGCAGGAAAAAACTGCCGGGCTGCGGCCGGGCAGACGGGGTTAAGGCGGTGCGGCGGGCGGCAGACGGAGCGAACGGGCGCAGCAGCAAATAGCCGACGGCCTGTACCAGAAACAGCGGCACCAGAAACCATGACGCCATGTTGTAAATGAACTGGTGCCCGTCGACAAGCGGGGCATAGAGCAGGTTATACAGGTTAAATTCCCCGCCGAGCGCAAAGCCCTGATGCCGGTTCAGATACCAGCACAGGGCACCGTAAGCCGCGTTCCAAAGATAAAGCGGCACGAGCAGGCGCAGGGTTTTGCGGGCGAAAAATTCCTTATAGCCGCGCGTAAGGTTGAGGAAATAGCCCGAGACGAACATAAACAGCGCGATATGGTAGTTCTGGTAACGGAGCAGCCCGTTGAAGTCGATGTAATCGGACGAACCGACATGCCCGTCGACAATCATGATGATGGCGAGGACGTAGAGCATTTTGAACGTCGGGTCGGCGGCGGACGGCACCGCGGGGGGAACGGGGGCAGATCTGTCTCTTA
>OWHX01000822.1_pt1 | contig 15303 bp, 9 predicted proteins | sample 1732801 | NCBI WGS metagenome assembly OWHX01 (sample SAMN05065755, study PRJEB22554) | human gut metagenome | biome: ENVO:2100002; feature: ENVO:00000062; material: ENVO:00002003 | host: Homo sapiens | place: USA
TACGCGTCTCGTGGGCTCGGAGATGTGTATAAGAGACAGATATAGGCCTATGAGATAGGAATAGAGAAAACTGACAGAAAGACTTTAAGTCTTGTTTAGAGTGTGATAAGCCTCAGGCTTAGATCGATTTATTATTAACCTTTTTATAATAATACAGAAAATGCAACAAAAACAGAATTGTGGCCATCCTCTAAGAAGGAAAGGTTCAATATCTCGAGTATCGAAAGTCACTTGCGGACTGCTCTTTTGTCTGACGACAGGAGTATTTGCGGCTGGTGAGAATGTTGAATTGTTAACCTCGGATCGGATAGAGAATGCAGTGCCTGATCAAGTAGGAAAGACCGTGACAATTATGGTTCAGGATGAAATGGGACCGGTAGCGGGAGCTAATGTTGTTGTGAAAGGAACTACGAACGGAAATATCTCGGATATGGACGGAAAGGTCGTTTTGCAGAATGTTCCCAACAACTCGACTTTAGTGATTTCCTTTATCGGTTATACAACCCAGGAAGTGAAGGTCAGCAACCAGGCAACCATCCATGTGAAGCTGGTTGAAGATGCCAAAGCATTGGAAGAAGTTGTGGTGATCGGCTATGGTTCTTTGGACAAGAAGCAGGTGACCAGCGCCATCACCTCGTTGAAGGCCGATGACCTGATGGTCGGTGTGAGCGGGGCGGATATCTCGGCGTCCTTGCAAGGCAAGATCGGCGGTTTGGTGATGAACAACTTGGGAAGTGCCAATTCCGGTACGACATTCCAGCTTCGCGGTATGACTTCCATCAATTCAGGAAAAGCTCCTCTTATCGTGATCGATGGTTTTCCTGGTGGCGATATCCGTTCGTTGACGCAGGATGATATCAAGTCTATCGATGTGTTGAAAGATGCTTCTGCCGGTGCTATCTACGGAACACGTGCAGCCGCTGGTGTGATCCTGATTACGACCAAGAGCGGCTCGGATACGAACGGGAAAGTGAGACTCACGTACAGCAACGAGTTTACGAAAAAACAAAACTACAATGCTCCCGAAATGTTGTCCGGCCGTGAATATGCCGAACATAATATCGGTACGGATTACGGTTCCGATACAAACTGGTGGGATGAGTTGATTAATAAGGGCAACTTCTCCCAAAAACACCATCTTGCATTGGAAATGGGTACGGAAAAGGCACAGGTTTATACTTCTTTCTTCTATGAAAAGAACCAGGGTATCGCGTTGCAGGACGAACGTCAGGATTATGGCGGACGTGTGAACGCATCTTTCAAGTTGTTCGATGATTGGCTGGAAGTCCGTCCGGCCGTGGATTATCGCCAGGCTGCCCGTAACAACCACTATCCGAATTTCCAGCAAGCCATGCGTAACAACCCGACCCGCTCGCCGTACGATCCGGATAGCGAAACAGGCTATAACGTATGGATCAACGAATCGTTGGACTATAACGTCGTTGCGGATGCCATGCTGGAAGATTACTACGGATTGGATAAATGGTTCAAGCCGGAAGTAAACCTGAAGTTGAATATCAAGCCTATTCCGGGTTTGAATTACCAGCAGGTTGTCGGGTATGAAAACCGTCAATGGGAATTGCACCAATATTGGCCCAGCACACACCGAAGCGAGATTGACAATTCGCGTAAGGGGCATGCCCACCTGGCTTTCAGCAAGACGGAAAACCTGACTTCAGAAGGATATTTCTCTTATGTAAAAGACTTTAAAGGAGGACATAATCTGAATGCAACAGCCGGTTATTCTTATTTTGAAGTCAACGGAGAAAACTTCGGTATGGACAACTATAATTTCTCGGTCGATGGCATCAAGTACTGGGATATAGGGCAAGGCAGCTACCTGACGGATGGCAAGGCCGGCATGAGCTCCGGCAAATCGGTTACGGAACGTCTGTTCTCTTTCTTTGCCCGTGCCAATTATTCCTACCAGGATAAATATATGCTTTCCGCATCTATCCGGCATGAGGGCTCTTCCAAGTTTGCGGCCGACAACCGTTGGGCGAACTTCTGGTCTGCAACGGCAGGATGGCGTATCTCGAACGAAGAGTTCATGAAAGACTTTGACTGGCTGGACGACTTGAAGATCCGTTTCGGTTACGGTGTGACCGGTAATAATGACTTTAGTGCGACTTATATGGCCAATATGTTAGGCTCGGACACGAACTGGATGATGCCGAACGGAACATGGGCGTACTCATACGGTAAATCGCAAAATGTCAATCCTAATTTGGGATGGGAAGAAAAGAAGGAGTGGAACTTGGGTGTCGATTACTCTTTCTTTGAAGGACGCTTGTATGGCAAGTTCGACTACTATCGGCGTGAGGTGGATAACCTTCTGTTCAGTGTGAAGGTCCCGCAGCCACCTTATACGCAGGGCAGCCAGATGCAGAATATCGGTAGTATGGAAAGTAAAGGTTGGGAGTTCGAAGTCGGTGGCGACATTATTCGTACAAAAGACTTTACTTGGTCTTCCAGCATGAACCTGAGCCATAATACCGGAAAGATCCTGACGTTGGAGGGTGACAACTCCTATCATAACGGTAATGGTTTCGTGGCTCCGGGAACTCCGGGCGATGCAGCCCGTATGGAAGCCGGTTCGACAATCGGTTCTTTCTATATGTGGAAGTTCGCAGGGTTCGATGACGAGGGCAGTTTCTTGCTGTATAACAAGGACGGCGAGGTGATCCCGGCTGCACAGAAAACGGAGAACGACAAACAGTATATAGGCAACTATACTCCGAAACTGATTATCGGGTGGAGCCATACCTTGACTTATAAGAACTTCGATTTAGGCATCAACCTGCGTAGCTGGATCGATTTCGACGTGTATAATACGATCAATATGTATTACGGCATCCAGGGACAGGGCAACCTGAATGTTTTGAAAGACGCTTACGGCAAGTTCAACCACATCAAGGGCGAAAAGCAGATTTGCGACTATTTCCTGGAAGACGGTACATTCCTGAAAATCGATGCGATCACGCTGGGTTATACGCTTCCGATGAAGAAGTACACGAACAACCTGATCGACCGGATTCGTATTTACGGTACGGTGGGTAACGTTTGCACGATCACCGGCTATAGCGGCATGAACCCGGAGGTGGATATCACGGGCTGGGATAAAGGAACGGAAAAGTTCTGGAGCGATTTCTATCCGGTCGTCCGTACTTGGACATTAGGTATGCAGTTTAACTTCTAATACAAGATTGTAAGATGAAAAAGAAAAATATATTCCAATTGTTTTTATCCGGAGTGATCTGCCTGCTATGCACTACTTCCTGTAGTGTCGAACCTGATTTTTATTCGCAGGTGGTCCCGGAGACTTTTTATAGCTCACAAGATGCCGTATGGCAACGTTTCAACCGTCCGTTTACTCACTGGCGCTGGTACATTGCCCACGACAGTCCGCGTTGGTTGTTGCAGGAACTGGGGACGGATGAGTTCTGTCTGCCTACGCGTGGTAGCGACTGGTATGACGGGGCCGTCTATCAGAAATTCCATCATCATGAGTATACGGAAGACATGACGCGTGTCGAGACGGGCTGGACCAACTTTGCGATGGGAGTCGCTTTGGCTTGGGATGCATTGGAAGATTTGGAAAATGTCGATTTCGATGCATTGGGCTTTGAAGAGGGTACGCGCGAATCCATGTTGAACCAGCAACGTACGTTGGCTGCTTCTTTCTATTTGGACGGTTTGGACTTCTTCGGAGGGGTGCCTTTGTACACGACGACACAGAGCGAAGTGAAAGGACGTTCGACGGATGTCGAGACATTTAACTTCATCGATTCCTTATTGAAAATAGCCGTTCCGAATCTTCCGATCAAGGAAGAGCTGGGAGGGATGGAAACCGGTTCGATCCATCGTGCAGCCGGTGCAGCTTTGCAGGCTCGTTTGTATTTCAATGCCAAGTCTTATATCGGCAAGGAGATGTTTACCGAAGCCGCCCAGATCTGCCAGGACATTATCGACGGTAAGTACGGACAGTATGCATTGGAAACGGATTGGACGAACATATTCGGATTTGACAACGAACGTTGTCCTGAGCTGATCTGGTCCGTACCCAGCCAGAATGCAAAGACCGAGACGGATGCCATGTATTGGGGCATGATGGTTCCTTACAACTATAAGAACTATCTGGGTGGACTGGAAGGTTCCGGTTCGGACAATGCTCTCGGACTGGTGCCGAGTCTCGATCCTACGGGTAAGCGTTATCCATATAAGCTGGGTGGAGCGTATGCGAAGTTCAATGATAAGGATATCCGTAAGCAACCTTATGTATATGAAGGCAATGGCAAATATCGCGGTATGTTTATTGTGGGTGAATTGGTGAATCCGTTGAATCCGGAATGGGTTTGCACAGGTACGCGCGAGTATGCCGGAGAGGTGATCACGGTTGTCGACCAGATCGCTCATTTTGCCAAGGTAGGAAAAGATCCGCTTTATCCGGATGTGGCTTCGTTACCTTCGACGGTTGCGACGGCAGAAGAAAACTCCGGGGTACGTGTGACGAAACGCAGTCCGCGTCCGACTCAGGAAGAGTTCAAGCGGAAAGGCGATCCGGACGTACCTGTGATCCGTTTGGCCGAGATCTATTATATGCTGGCCGAATGCAAGATGCGTGCCGGTGACAAACAGGGGGCTGCCGATCTGATCAATACAGTCCGCAAGCGTTATTTCGAAGACGGAGTCGATCCCGATCCTGTAACGGCTGCTAATCTGGACAAATACCGTATGCTGGACGAATGGCAATTGGAATTCTTGGCCGAAGGGCGCCGCCGTACGGACTTGATCCGTTGGGATGCCTATGTGACGGAAGACTGGTGGGATCATAAGGCGACGAACAATCCGAACCTGAATCGTTTCCCGATCCATTACAGTCTGATCGGTGCTAATAACCTGCTGGAACAGAACCCGGGTTACGGCAGTAAGTAGAATGTGAAAGACTATAAGGTATAATTTTACTCTTTAGACCGGGGGAGAGAGGAACAGTCGTCAAAAGGCGACTTCCTCTCTTCTTTTGTTTCATTTCCTTTTAACGAAAACGATGGGATTATGACTGGGAGGACGCTTGTATTTTGGCTGTTCGTATTTATCGGACTTTGGTTTTTCTTTTGGTCGTTCGGGACTTCCACGTTCCAACGGCAGGAAGAGGTGCAGTTGTTTATTCCCGAATGGGTGGTTATCCGGGATATGCTGTCTGTCCCCGGTGGCTTTTGTACGGTGGTCGGGCAGGCTTTGGTTCAATATTATACTGCTTCCCTGTTTGTCTTGTGTGTTAACAGTATTTTCTTATGTGTGGCCGGTTTCTTGTGTTATCTGCTTTTGCAGGAAATCGCACCGCGCGGATATAATTTGTTGCTTGCCTTGTTTCCTGTTTTAGGATTGCTGAAGGCCCATACGAGCTCTTTTTACGTGTTGGACGGGACGGTCGGGCTGATCCTGCTTCTGCTATTCTCTTATGTTTTTATCCGTATACGGAGAATGAAGGTGCAGTTGTTTTATGGTGTGGTGAGTGTGTTTCTTATCTATGGTTTGACTGGCCAGTTGGCGGCACTTTACGGTCTGGTCGTGGTTTGCATGAGTCTTTTGTGCCGAAGGAGGAAATGGTCTGGTTCGCTTGCTGTGTTTTTGGCTGGGGTGTTGTTGGCTTATATCGGTATTCGTTTGGCTATCGGTATTCCGTTGACAGACGGGATTTATTCGGAAAGGTATCAGGAGTCCCAGTTGCAGCCGGATTCTTATGTCTATTTTATCTGGATCCGTTTTGTCGTCTTGCTTCTGATTCTGTTTGCAACGGCTTATACGATGAAGGTTCTTCCCAAAGGAAAGCGTTCGGTGAAAGTATTTGTTGCGGGAAGCTTGTTGGTCGTCCTGTTTTGCTTTTCCGCATTTTGTCTGCCCGGACCGTATGAAGTCCGGAACAACCGGATGAACGAGTTGTCCGTTTGGGAGCAAAGGAATGACTGGGACACGATTATCCGTGAACATCCGGAGAAGGAGGAGACGGATTATGTCAGCCTAAACTATTTGAATATGGCATTGGCTCAAAAAGGCCTTTTGGGCGATCGGTTGTTCCGTTATGACCAGAAAGGACCGCAAAGCCTTTTGGCTTCTTGGGACCGGACTTATTATATGAGTTGCCTGTTGAGTGATATCCATTATATGATCGGGGATATCAGCCTTTCGGAAGGATATGCGATGGAAGGATTGACACTTGCCAAGCGAGGAGGAAGTCCCCGCTTGCTTCAACGGTTGGTCAAGATTAGCTTGATACGGGGAGATTTTGCTTTGGCGGATAAGTATCTGGGTATACTCGGCCGGTTGCCGGGATATCGGCGTTGGGCGGAAAAATATGCCGGTTATATTCGTCATCCCGAAAAGATCGGGCAGGATGGAGAGCTTGCCGTAAAGACAATACCGGTCTTTCAGCCGGACAATTTGCTTTGCCTGACCGGCATCGACAGCCTTTGGTTTGGACATCTTTCGGAACCAGGCGTAAACCGGGTTGCATGGGAATATTTAGGTTGTTCCTATCTGCTGGCAAAGGAAATGGAGAAGTTCAAGATATTCCTGTCCCATGCCGGTAGATTTTTGCCGGGACAGTCCCTTCCTGTTCATTTTCAGGAGGCGGCATTGGTTTTGGCGACTGAGGACCTTTCTGTCCTTGACTGGGTTTCCATCCGGCCTGAGATAGTGCAGCGCTATAAACAATTCCAGAAAGATATTCTGAAGATCAAAAATGGCGCAGACGGGCTGCCTTGGCTTTACCGGCAATATGGAGACACTTTTTGGTTTTATTATTATTGTAAGAATTTGAATGGATAGTCTATGAAGTATTTATATTCTCTGTTGTGGCTTTGTACGGTTTTCTTTTTCTCTTGCAATGGTGGATTGCCCGATGCGGAGGAAACGGAAGGTGAAATAGAAATCTTTCCCGATTATAAAGGGGTCGCGGTCCCTTGTAATATCGCTCCGCTGAACTTCAAACTGAAAGAACCTTGCGAAGCAATCGCCCTATTCTCCGGCAAAGATCAGCAAATACGGGTGAATTCGGATAACGGTTCTTTCCAAATCCCGGAGAAGAAGTGGCGTCGGCTGTTGGACGCATCGGTTGGAGGGAACCTTACGGTCGGGATCTATATATGCAAAGATAACAGATGGTTTCGATATCCTCCTTTTTCCATTCAAGTAATCAAAGATAAAATCGATCCCTATTTGGTCTATCGCCGTATCGCACCAGGCTACCGGATGTGGAACAGGATGGGGATTTACCAGCGTTGCCTGGAGGATTTTACGGAAGAAACCTTTCTCGACAATAAGCAGACGAATAATAATTGTATGAACTGCCATTCCTTCTGTATGCAGAATCCGGATCGGATGCTTTTCCACCAACGTGCGCTACATGCCGGGACCTACATACTGACGGATGGTGATATCGAGAAGCTGGATACGAAGACCGAACGGACTATTTCCGCTTTGGTCTATCCCGCCTGGCATCCGTCCGGGCGATATGTTGCATTCTCGACGAATGATACGAAACAGGATTTTCACCTTTCGGATGCGAACCGGGTGGAAGTGTTCGACAATCGATCGGATGTCGTGGTCTATGATGTGGAGAAACATGAAATCGTAACAGCTCCCCATTTATCTTCGGAGGAGAATATGGAGACTTTTCCGGCATTCTCTCCGGATGGCAGACGGTTGTATTTCTGTTCTGCACCGGCGTGCCGGATGCCTGAGTCATATCGGGAAATCCGTTACAACCTGCAAAGCATAGCTTTCGATCCGGAAAAACGGAGTTTCGGCCAGACGATAGATACGCTTTACAACGCTAATGAGGAAGGACGGAGCGCGAAGCTGCCGAGAGTATCTCCCGATGGCCGTTTTCTGATGTACACGGTTTCGGACTATGGCAACTTCTCGATCTGGCACAAGGATGCGGATTTGCGACTATTGGACATGTTGACAGGTAAAACAGATTCCCTTCTCCAAGTGAACAGCAACGATGTCGAAAGCTATCATTCCTGGAGCAGCAACAGCCGGTGGTTCGTTTTCAGTAGCCGTCGGAATGACGGGCTGTATACACGGCCTTACATTTGTTATCTGGGTGCAAATGGTGTTCCCGGCAAACCTTTCCTGTTGCCTCAGAAAGAGATGGACTATTATGAACGTTCTCTCTTCTCTTTCAATATTCCCGAACTCATTCGCGGTAAAATCAAGGTCGATACTTATAAATTGATCGATATTAGCAAATATGGGGAAGCGGTACGGTTAAAATAATTATATCTTATAATGAATTTTCCCGTAGCAGACACTTCGTCTCCTCGGGGAAAGATGACAGATAATCAATCATGGCGTTTTTCAACACTCCCGTTCGAAAAGACATTCGACACGAGAAAAGACCACCATAAAGCTATGCTTTGGCATCCGTAACCCATAGCTTTACAGAGGCTAAAGCTATGGGTTACGGTTTGCTGGGCGCCTATAGATTTTATTACTTGTCTGTCAAGAAATCGACCATCTGAAGAATGGCTCGTGAGCAAGCCGGGCAGAATGGGGCGTAGTCGCGCATCATACAGTGATCCATCGGGCGATAAATGCCTTTCGACAGGTAACCGCCTCCTTCGAACACGCCGGCTTTGTCCTTATGTCCGGCATCGAGTGGGGTAGGAATAGGAGTGTCTGCGGGCAATAAGTCTTTCCATTTGCTGCCGAAATCGACTAAAGTTGTGATATTCGGTTCCCACGGTTCGTATTTCAGGTTATAGAAATCCTGGTAGGCGACTTCCGAAGAAAAATATTCGTCTGCCAGGCCGGCGAAGCTATGTCCGAACTCATGTGTAAAGACGACAGGTGTCCGTGGGTTGTCGGCTGTCCCGCAGGCATAGAAGTTGTACATGCCGCCACCGCCGTACATATCTGTGTTTATCAGCAGGAATATTGCATCACATGGAACGTTCCAGACGGCATCGCGGATCGATTTCATATCCGGTGTTGTCAGATAACGGTCTACACCGAATGTATAATAACCGGAATTGAGGGCAGTGTTCTTGAAGATACCTTTACCCGAAACATCCGTGCCCGATTCTTCCGATACCAGGCAGACAGCCCATACGTTGAAGTCGTTTCGACGTGTCGTGAAAGGAGGAGTCGCGAACAAGGCTTCTGTAAACCTGTTTGCATCTGCTACGAATTTCTCCTGTTCATCCGCCGTGTATCCTTCAGCAATAAAAACAAGGTCCACTTTTTCTGTCGAATCGCCGCTTTTCTGTATCTGATGCACTTTATTGGCTTTCAGTTTTCCCCGGTCGATGAAGATACTTTTGGGATCGACCTCTTGTTTCAGCAACGGATGGAATTGCATGTCGGCCTTGTCGCGTGCCGTGATCTCGACATAGATAGGTACTTTCGGGAAAGGAACGGAAGCGCTGTTTGTCCACGATTGTGTTTCTGTCTTAGCCTGTTCTGTCGAGCGCCATTCTTCGAACAACGTATTGAAGCCGCGTGAGTAAATCAGCTTATTCGTAGCTTTGTCATAGACATTAATATAATAACCTCCGTAATTGAACTTATCGATCAGGTTCTTGACCGGACCTCCCCATACCGGTTCTTCACGCAACCCCTGGATAGCAGCCGATTGTGACTTTAGATTACCGCTCAAGGCAAAATCCACCCGGAGACTTTTCTTTTCGAAATATTTGTCGAAGTCACTCTGGGCAAATACGGAGAAGTTGCATAGAATGGCAAGAAGTAAAAGTGAAATCTTTGTTTTCATATTAGTATGCGTTATTATGTGTAATTCTTACTCGCAAATATAAGACTTTTTGTAGATTAACCGGTCGATATCGTTTAAATATGTAGCTTTTTTGTTCCTTCTGTTTTCTGCCTGTAACGTAATTGTAAAAAGAATGAAGTGTTGCTGTTATCCGCACCTTCTACTTTTGCGGCGGAAAAGAAAAACAAATAATGAAGCAATTACTACTCGTTTTATTTTTGACTTTGACTCCGGCTGCTTATCTGACCGCTGCGACAGTTAAAGGTTGGGTTAAGGATGCGCAGACCGGCGAAGAACTGATCGGTGCTGCTGTGTATGTGAAAGAAAATCCGGCGATGGGAACGACAGCCGGGCTGGACGGGACATTCGTCCTGAAAGATGTGCCGGAAGGAAAAAACATCACGTTGGTTTGCAGTTATATCAGCTATGAGACACAGGAACAGAACGTAAACACGCTGTCCGGCCGGGATGTACTGTTTAACATGAAGCCTTCGGCCATGAACCTGGAAGGTGTCACGATCATAGCCGCCAATCCGGGACGTACCGAAGCCGGTGCCCGCGGGATTGAGAAGCAGGCGATGAATGTGGTCAACGTCATGAGTGCGAAAGCGATCGAGCTGTCACCGGATATTACGGTTGCCAATGTGATCCAGCGTATGTCCGGCGTGACGGTCGAGCGTAACAGTAGCGGAGAAGGTCAGTATGCCATTTTACGGGGTATGGACAAACGGTATAACTATACGTTGGTGAACGGTGTGAAGATTCCGAGTCCCGATAATAAGAACCGCTTTGTGCCGCTTGATATCTTCCCCTCCGAGATGCTGGACCGTCTGGAGGTGACCAAATCCTTGACGGCGAATATGGAGGGAGACGGCATTGGTGGCGCTGTCAATCTGATCATGAAAGATGCTCCTTCCGAACGCCAATTTACGGCCAACTTGTCTACCGGTTATAACGCGATGTATTTCGGTCGTGACTTCCAATCGTTCAACCGGGGCGGTATCGTAAAGAAATCTCCTTACGAAGCGTTGGGGAAACCGGAAGATTACAAAGTGACGATGGAAGACTTTACGACTTCGAACCTACGGATGAAATGGAAGAAACCGCTGCCGGACCTGACTGCCGGACTTTCGTATGGCGACCGCTTTTTTGATGATAAATTGGGCGTCATGTTGGCGGGGAGTTTTCTGAGTACCAGCCGGGGAAAGGAAAGTCGGCTCTATTATCAACCGGGAACGAGCCATAACGGGATAGAATACCGTAATTATTCATCGGAACAGACACGTATCGGTGTGCATGCCAAACTGGATTACTCCTTGAACGACAACCATAAGCTGACTTGGTATAACGGTTATATGGATATGAGCGAAGCCGAAGTGCGCGAGGGGGAAGATGAAAAGGAACGGGCTGTCCGTATGCGTTGGAACCACCAGTATATCATCAATTCGACCTTAAAAGGCGAACATTTGTTTCTGTCTGGCGGAGCGTTGCGGTTGAACTGGTCGGCTGTCTTGTCCAAAGCATTCAGCGAAACGCCCGATAATGCGGAAATATATCTGTTGGGTTCCCATGTGTCTACTACGGATGCGGCCAAACGTCGTTGGGAACATAACTCGGATAAGGACAAAGCCGGATATGTCGATCTGGCATATAAGTTGAAATTGGATGGCGGGGCGATCCTGGATTTCTCGGCCGGAGGTATGTACCGGGATAAGAAGCGTGACAGTTTCTTTAATGAATATACGTTCAACTCGGCTACCGGTTCCAAGAATCCGCAATATATCAATAAGGACTGGTTTAATTTTGACGAGATACAATTCGTCCCCCGTCCTTATGGCAACATAGGGGACCCTCTGAATTACGATGCAACGGAAAAGATCGGTGCCGGATATGGAATGGTGAAGTATACCTTGAAGGAATGGGAATTGATCGCCGGGGTGCGTGTCGAGCATACGAATCAGGGATATGTACTGAAATTTCCCCGTGATGTTGATCCGGAAGGAAACCAGGACTATACGGATGTATTGCCGAGTTTCCATGCCAAATACGGTATCCATCGAAATGCCAACCTGCGTTTCTCGTATGCGCGTGCCATCAATCGTCCGAGCTTTTTCGAGATCGTGCCTTACAGCATCATTAATGAAGATTATAAGGAAAAGGGAAATCCGGACTTGAAGCATACGGTTGCCGACAATATCGATTTACGTTATGAATTTTTTCCAAAGTCTTCCGAGCAGTTTATGGTCGGCCTGTTCTATAAGAATATCCAGGACCCGATCGAATACGGGTTGTTGAACGAAGGCCAGGATACCTATTATAAACCGATGAACTTCGGTGACGCCAAGAATCTGGGGATGGAAGTCGATGTGATGAAATACTTCAACTGGTTCGGTATTAAGGCAAACTATACCTATACACATTCGAAGGTCACGACAGACAAGCGTATCATGGAAGGATCGGAAGTGAAGTCGGTGCGCCAGTCCCGTCCACTGTTCGGACAGGCGGCCCATGTGGCAAATCTCTCCCTGCTTTTCAAAGAGACCAGGCACGGCTGGGAGGGCCAGGTGTCTGCCAGCTATACGGGAAAACGTCTGAGCGACATTTCGAACTGGTATGAAGATGATATATGGGAGGACGGCTACGCCCAGCTGGATGCTTCGATAGAAAAAAGTTTCAAGAACGGCATCAGTATCTTTGGCAAGGCCTCCAACCTGTTGGATATCCCGCTCTTGCGCTACATTCAGAAAGGACCGCGTACGGAGAGTGTGGATTCAGACCGGCATAATGGGAATGTGATCGAACGGAAAGAATGGCACGGTCAGTCATTTATGCTCGGCATCCGGTATAAACTTTAACATAGCAATTATATTAATATTTACATTAAGCATTTATTTTATGAAATTCAATGCATTATTAGTGAGTGCAGCCATGATGGTCATGACTTTGGCTGCTTGTGGTGACGATGATCCTGTTAATCCGGATAATAATCAGGGTGGAAATGAAGATACGGAGACTGTGGAGGGGGATGTCGAGGGGACTTGGAAAGCCAATTCCATCATATTGGTATCAGGCCATATCACAGTACCGGCCGGTAAATCCCTGACAATAGAGGAAGGTGTGCAGGTTATCTTTGATGACAAAGGTGTCGGAGCCAACCATGTCCCTGTTGAATTTACGGTAGACGGCAATCTTTACTGTAAGGGAACAGCTGAAAATCCGGTCCTTTTCTCCGTAGCTGAGGAAAATCGCACGAAAGAGAATACGTTTGCCGGCTTATGGGGTGGTATCGTCGCTTCGAACAGTTGCGAGGAAATGTTGATCGACCATACCGTTATCGAATATACGGGTGGCCAGGTGGTGGAAGGTTCTCCGGCTGCGGCCAACGGTGTATATACGGCCGGTGACGACGCTTATCCGCAGATCACGACTAACAATATCAAGGGGAAATATGTCATCACTAATTCTGTTCTTCGTAATGGCTGGTCTGACGGTATTTATTTGATGGGCGGACAGGCAATCATAGCTGGCAATACGTTTGCCGCCAACGGATATGACGGGGCGGAAGCTGTCAATGTAAAAGCCGGATGTACGGTGGATGTCGCCGGTAATATCATGTTCAGCCCGAACACTAACGGATTGAAACTGTCCAGTTCAGGCCAGAGCGAAACGCGCGGCCAGGCTAAGGTTCAGGCCTACAATAATACAATCGTCAATGCCGGTTGGCGTCGCGACGGTGAGAAGGGTGGTTGTGTATATGCTGAAAAGAATGTGTTGGCGAATGTTTTCAACAACTTGATGGTAAATTGCAAGTTCCGTGCCATGACTCCGAGCTTCAAGAACCCGAACGACCCGGAAGAGGGTTATAGCGACCAGTCTGTGATCGATTATAATTTTTATGCTTCCGGTAGCCAGAAAAGTGATATTGTATATGAAGAGGAAAGCGGTGTCGCCTATGCATGGGCCGGTTATAACTACGAACATAAGAATTACAACTCCGGAGTAGTGGATGTGCATAGCATTATCGCTACTGAAAATGATTTGAAGGACCCGCTGTTCGAAAACTTTGCCGTTAACGAAGTCGCTTTGACCGAATATGTATATGATGAAGGATGGGATTTCCATGTCAAATCCGGTTCTCCGGTATTGGCAGGCGCTAATAGCGGAACAGATGCCAACTTGGCTCCCTAGTTTTCGACAAACGGGCTTTTCGTAAATGGTGTCATTTACCATTCGCCGGCGGTGAAAGCACAATTCGGAGCTTTCGGTTTAAAATAAAAGAACATGATGAATAGAAGAAATTATTTACAGACCTTATCGGCTTTGTTCGCAGTCTCCGCTTTTGGGGGCTGCACTTCTGCCGGTAAGCAGAAAGATGCGTCGAATTCGGAAACGGATATTGCCGGTCCTGCTTTAGCAGGGGAGGCATTCGACGTTCCGGCCGTATCGGAAGAAAGCAAAAATTTTTATCTGGTCAGCGACTTGGGACGGAACGGTTATTATGAACAAAAGACGATTGCCGAGTTGATGGGAAACCTGGCGGAAAAGATAGACATCGAATTTATTGTCGCGGCCGGGGATACTCATCATTTCGAGGGAGTAGCCAGCGTCGACGATCCGTTGTGGATGACAAACTACGAGCTTGTTTACAGCCATCCTGAGCTGATGCTGGAGTGGTTTGCCGTCAACGGGAACCATGAGTATCGCGGTAATACGCAAGCGGTATTGGATTACGGCAAGAAAAGCCGTCGTTGGATCGTCCCTTCCCGTTATTACTCAAAAGTCGTGGAGGCGGGTGAAAATGAGAAAGCCTTGTTGGTATTTATAGATACTTCGCCTCTGATTGACAAATACCGTGAAGATACGGAGAAATATCCCGATGCCGGCAGACAGGATATGGAAGAGCAGCTTCAATGGATTGAAAAAACGCTTGCCTCTTCTGCTGAGAAATGGAAGATCGTAATCGGCCATCATCCTGTCTATGCCGATACGCCGAAAGAGGAAAGTGAACGTGCCGATATGCGTAAACGTTTGGAGCCTCTGTTGGACAGATATGGTGTCGATATGTATTTTTGTGGTCATATTCATAACTTCCAGCACATCCAGCCTGCTGACAGCAAGGTTGACTATCTGGTAAATACATCCGGTTCACTTTCCCGTAAGGTAAAGACTGTCGAGGGTACGAAGTTCTGTAATCCGGAAGCCGGGTTCACTGTAGTCAGCATGGAAGATAGTAAGTTATCCTTTTATCTGATGAATGGAAAAGGGAAAATACTGTACGAGTACAGCCGAACAAGATAATACCATCGAAAAAGAACATATTTATTCCTTGTTAGTCCGGAAATCTCCTTGTATTTCATATGCAAGGCGATTCCGGACATTTCCTTTTGGTCGAAAATATGAATGATAGATTCTTTTGATTTTGTTGTTTTATTGTCTGATTATAAGTGATTTATTATACTGATAAAGACGAGTGAAAAACCGAACCTGTCTCTTATACACATCTGACGCTGCCGACGAAGCTAGAA
>OWHX01000828.1_pt1 | contig 15215 bp, 8 predicted proteins | sample 1732801 | NCBI WGS metagenome assembly OWHX01 (sample SAMN05065755, study PRJEB22554) | human gut metagenome | biome: ENVO:2100002; feature: ENVO:00000062; material: ENVO:00002003 | host: Homo sapiens | place: USA
CACTTCTAGCTTCGTCGGCAGCGTCAGATGTGTATAAGAGACAGGTTAATCTTTGTTCAAAAGTACCTTTTTTCTATAACAACAGCTATGAGCTTATTTGTGATGGGATAATATCAAAGGATTTTAAAATAGAATATGCAGATATTGGTTTTCACAATTTTACACAAGACTTGCTCACACAATATGCGGAAAGATTTGATATTAAAAATTTGCAAACTTACTAGGAGTGCATTATGAAAATACACAAATGTGAAAATAAACAAATCTTTGTAGAAATCCCACTTACCACGCAGAGTGGTAAAACGAGAGTAAAAATACGCAATAGTTTTTATGAATATGGACTGCCTACTGCGACAAGACAGATTCCATTTTCACAAAAACATTATATTGAGTGGCAAATCGGCTATGATGTAGATAAAAATGATAAAGAAAAGTTGGCTTTAAGCACTTTAGAGCAAAGTGAATTTATCGGGGCAAATGGCAAAACAAAAGCCCTATATGAGCTTAGTGAATATCTTTACTATTTCACGCAATGGGGGATTATCACAGAGAGTGAAATAACAAATTTATTAACATTTTTACAAAATATTAAAGATAATGAATATTTAGATTCTAGGAGCGATTTGCAGATTTTGCGAAGCCACCCTGTAAGCAAAAATATTTTAGGTGTGGAATTTTATGAATCTCAAGTTAAATATCCGCTTTTAGTGCATAAATTTAATCATTTTGATGTGCTAGTAGAAATCATCATTAAAGAAAAGCAAAGGGCAGTTGGTGTGCAACCTATGCTTTATGTCTGTTTTCCTATCACGGAATTATATTGCAACCCTGCACTTTTAGGCAGAGTGGCAGAATCTAAAGAATGCGGTTTGCTTATCTTAGATTCTAAGGACAAATGCTTTTTGCTAGAGACTTTTAAAATCTTTGGAATGCTAAGTAAAAATCACAATTATGATGTGTGTGAGATTGTAAAGATTATAAAAGTTAATATAAATAACTTGACAAGTTGCAAGAAGCAGGGCTAATTGAATGGAGTAAAAACAACAATCCACGCAAGAAAGTTTATATAGATGAATGCAGGGGCAAAAAGATACAAGATATTTGGGAGTGTAAAGACTCTCAAAATCCAGCCTATCCTACCGAGAAAAATAGAGCAATGCTAAGGCGTATTATTGCGATGTCGTCAAATACAGAATCTAAAGTTATGGATTGCTTTTGTGGTGGGGGTGGATTTTTACAAGAAGCCCTAAATTTAGGGAGAAAAATTATCGGCATTGATGAAAGCATTGAAGCAATAAAACTTAATCAAAAATGGATAAAGAAAAGTGAAATTCACTTGCCTAATTGCAATATTGCTTTGATCAAGTAGAGATAGCCACGCCCTTCAGCCCCAAATACGCAAACACTCACTTCAACACTGCAAGACCCATAATAGCAGCCAAGATGATCGCCACCCTTGACTTGAAAAAAAAAAAAAACGATAGAATCTAGCTCTATTTTAGCAACGCATTAGTCAAACTAAATCCTAGACACACAAAAATTAAGGAGAAAATATGGAGAATAAAACAGAGCAAGAATGGAAATTGATTGAGAAAAATCTACAAGGCAGGCGTGTGTGGCTCTATAAGCCCGGAGAGCAAGGCTCAAAATGGGGGCTTATGTGCGAGCTTGGGCTTATGGGGATTGGCTGGAGTAAGTTAGGGGATTTGTCAAATTATAAAAATTTAGATGAGAAAAATTTTAAAAAAGAAATAAAATCTAAGCTTGATGAAAATTATCCCATAGGCAAGGAAAGTAGTAGAAAAAATACCTTAAAAGCACTCTACGAATTCGCTAATAAAATCAAAATAGGCGATATGGTTTTGGCGATGAAAGGCACGACAAAAATACTAGGCTATGGTGAAGTCAAAAGCGATTATTTCTATGATACAAGTAAAGATAGCGACACTATTGATAAATTTTGCTCCTTTAGGGAAGTAGAATGGACAAAAAAAGAGCTAGATACAGGAAAATGGACGAGAAAAACGCTAACAAATATTACTACATATAAAGAGACGCAAGATGCGTTAGTCTGTTTGCTTGATATGGGCTTCGTCAAACAGATCAAAGATACAAAAATTCCACTTAATCAAATCCTTTATGGACCGCCGGGGACAGGGAAAACTTATAACACTATCGATAAGGCACTGGAGATTCTTTATGCTTATGAACTAATAGATTTTATCCCACAGGAGCGAGATGAGAAAAAGAAAATTTTTAGTGATTTTATAAGTGATGAGCAAATCGCTTTTGTAACCTTCCACCAAAGCTATGGATATGAAGACTTTGTCGAGGGCATTAAACCAAAAATGGATAATAACAATAAAGAAAAAGTAGAATATGAAATTGCAAATGGAATCTTTAAGGAAATATGTCAAAAGGCGAGTGAAAATTATAAAAATTATGAAGACTTTAAAAATCCCAGAGAAAATTATATAGTGCAACTTGATGACTTGTTGAAACAATATGCAGACTATGTAGAAAATGAACTTCAAGAAGGTAAAAACCCGAAATTTGAGTCTAAAAAATGGGCGACAAGTATGAAAATACAAGATATTCATCGTTTGCAAAATGGAGATTTTAACTCGATTGTAATAGGGGTTAAAAACTCTAGTTATCGAGTGCGGTTATCGCAAAAAATCATCAAAAGAGATTATGAGAAGTTTAAAAATAGCGAGATAAAAGACTGGAATGACATTAAGCCAAGCTATGAGTCAAAGTCCCATAGACACGGCAATGCTGGATATTATTTCACACTTTATGAATGTATTGCTGAATTTGAAAAGGAGCATTATAGACCTAGCACAATCCCTAGCCTAGAATCCACTTTAGACAATCGCTTAAAACCCTATATCCTAATCATTGATGAAATCAATCGTGGGAATATTTCTAAGATTCTAGGCGAGCTTATTACCTTGCTTGAGCCTAGCAAACGAAAAGGTGAGAGCGAAGCCCTTGAAGTGAAGCTGCCTTATAGCCAAGAGCCTTTTAGTGTGCCAAATAATCTCTATATCATCGGCACGATGAATACTGCTGATAGAAGCATTGCTTTGCTTGATACTGCGCTGCGTAGGCGGTTTGAGTTTATAGAAATGATGCCAGATTCTAGCAGGCTATCAACGGACTGCGATGGAGTGGATTTACAAAGACTTTTAGAGTCAATAAATAATCGCATAGAATTTTTGCTTGATAGAGAGCGGACAATAGGACACGCATTTTTGATAGATGTAAAAAATCTTAGCGATTTAAAAGCTGTGTTTAAAAACAAGATTCTACCGCTTTTGCAGGAGTATTTTTATGATGATTATGCCAAGATAAATGCGGTGCTAAATGATAATGGAATGCTAGAATCTAAAACAATAAGTAATATGAAAATTTCTCTAAGCGATGAGTTTGTAGATAGTGAAAAAAAGGTATGGAAAATCACAGATTCTAGCAAGTGGGATATTGAAACTTTTAAAGCAATGTATAAAAATATAGAATCTAACTAAGGCTCATCTATGCCTACACTTCATATCGCTGAGTATCAAAGCTTTGGGCTTGAAGATATACAACGCACTTTAGAATCTTATGGCACAAAAGATTCTAAAGACAAAGCGCGAAAAATTTTTGAAGAGCTAAAAGACTTTGCTTCCTATGAAAAAAATCACGCATTTTTAATGTCCCACTCACCAAGCACTTTAAAAGCCACAAACTATGTCGGCACGATACAAACTAAAAGTGGCTTTTGTATAGAGATTTTACCTAAGACTTTTCATAATGAAAGAATACAAGATTCTAAAAAATGCGAATGTAAAATCCGCTTTGAGAAAGAAAAGATTAAAAAAGCTTTTGCATATTTTAGTAAGAATATTAGAGAATCTAGCTATACAGAATCTAATAGCAAAGAAAATAGCAATCTTTGTAATGTTTGTGAAGCTAAAATGATTCTATTAAATTGCCTTGCCACACTTAAAGACACGCCTTTTAAGCACAATGATTTTGCTAATCTCCGCACGCTTAAGTTCCCACTTTTAGAAATTTTTGTGCGTATGTTTTTGAATGAATGTGAGCGACTCATAAAAGCAGGACTAAAAAGCGATTATCTTTGTATCGCACAAAATAGGGCATTCCTTAAAGGAAAATTAGAGTTTAAAGAACATATCACACAAAACCTTATCCATAAAGAGAGATTTTTCACAAGTAGTGATGAATACACACAAAACATCGCGCCAAATCGCTTGATAAAATCAAGCCTTGAGATTCTAGCGTGCCTAAATCTTAGCCCTAGCACACAAACAAAGCTAGATTCTATGCGGTTTATCTTTGCTGATATTAGCCAAAGCGATAGCATAGAATATGACTTTATACAATGCAATACTATGAGCCGAGCCAAAGAGTATGAAATGGCTTTATTATGGTGCAAAATCTTTCTAAGAAAACAAGCCTTTAGCCCCTATGCTGGGAGAGATAGAGCAGTAGCGTTTTTGTTCCCAATGGAGAAGCTTTTTGAATCTTTTGTAAGTTTTTGGCTTAAAAAATGTGCCGATGGTTTTAGCGTAACAACACAAGAGAGCAGAAAATATCTACTACAAAATGAGAAACAAGAAAATGTATTTTGCTTAAAGCCTGATATTGTAATGCGTGGTAAGGGGGAGATTCTCATCATAGATACAAAGTGGAAAATCCCAGATTCTAGCATTGATGAGAAAAAATATGGGATCTCACAAAGTGATCTCTATCAAATGTGGGCGTATGCGAGCAAGTATCGCTTAGAGTCTAAAAATGTCCGCGTAGTGCTTGTCTATCCACAATGTGATAGGACAAGGGATTTAGCAGAATCGTGGCAGGATAAGCAGTGGTTTTTCAAAGCAAGTGTAGATTCTAGCAATGTAGAATCTAGTAATGCTAGCTCTACTAAGCTAGATTCTAGTATCTCAATCTCGCTTGCCTTTGCCCCACTTGAGCCTACTATTTGAGCCTATTTTTGCAGCCCATTAAAGCCAAGCTAGAATTTATACTCTAGCTTCACATCTGCCTTGCCACCATAGCCGCCCTTGATGTCTGCCACGCCAGCTAGCCCATATTGCAGGGTAAATCCACGCCCCAGCTGCGCGCTGCCCATAAAGCCCAGCTGGAAAGTGAGATTGATAGGATTTAGCTCATAGCCGATAGAGTTTTGCGCATTGCTAAGGCTTACAAAGATTTGATCTGCGGAGCTATAGACATTCTGCCTAGCAAGGAAAGAGAGCGTATAGGACTGCTTCCTGCCAAGTAGGGCGTATTCTACCCCAGCTCCTAGCCCTAGATTAAAGGCGTTTAGTGCGTGCTGCTTGTAGTTTGTCCCTGTGTATGCGCCTATGCCATTATGTCCCACACTTAGCAGCCCCACAGGCTTTAGTATAGAGTCAAATCTCTCGCCCTTTTTGAGCACGAAGCGGTATTTGTAGTAGGTGTGTGAGAGCAGCCCTAGGGAGTTGGCTTTTAGATTCTCGCTGCCTAGCACGCCGCTTAGAGCGCGCTCGCCCATAATCATACTAAAAGATAGGTTGCTTTGGATTTCATTACCGCCTTTTTGGTAGAGCCCATAGAGCCCAAGATTCACAACCTTGGCGATGTCATTTAGGGATTTGGCGTAGTAGTTTGAGCCGCCAAACCCAGCCATAGCCCCGATAATCAAACTATCATCACCAAAGCTAAATGTCCTATCATAGCCCACATTTGTGCCATAAAATCCCATAGCCGCCTTGCTCTCCCCACCTTTGGCAAAGCCCCCTCCTGCCACACTTAGCCACGCGCCGTTTTTCTTTCTCGCTTCTTGGGCGGCTTTGGCGGACTCTTGGGCGGATTTTAGAGCTAGGGCTATGTCTTTGCTATCATTGCTAGCAAGGCGCGCAAGACCGGCTAGAGGCGTAGCATTGAAGCGGCTTTGGGCGTATTGCACTTGGGCGATTCTAGCATTTATGCTCTGGTCATTGGCGAGCAGGATTTGATCGCTTAAGCCTAGCTCGCTGTGGTGTGCTATCTCGCCTAAGTCATTATCGATGCGCGCTAAATACCCATCTAGCTCTTTATGCTGATTTGCCGTGCCTGCCATTTGGATAAAGTCATCTTTGGGGTTGTGCTGGATTAGGATCTCTAGCAATTTATCATCTGCAATATAGCCCTTTAGCTCATTGTAGCTACTAGGATCTTCTTTGGTAAATTTCACTTTGACTTCGCCATTTTCCACAAGCGTTACCCAGTAAAGTGGCGTATTGCCCTCGGCAAAGCTAAAGTAGATCCGCTTATCCGTGCGATTATCCGTAATGCTTCCAGCTGAAATAAGCGTGTAGTATTTATTGAGCTGGAAGTCGCCGGGCTTGCCGCTGCTGGATTCTGCTTTGATACTTTGATCAAGCTTCACATCAATGCGTGTGCCATTCTCTAGCGTGAGATTTTTGCCCGTGTTTTGCACTTCGCCTCCCTGCATAGTGTTGCCCTCTAGCTTTAGCGCGTGGAATCTATCATCACTCGTGCCAGCTTGTGCGGCAAGCTTTAGCGGATCAGAGCTAGATTCTACTTGATTGGTGGGCGTGGGGGCTTGCTCGCTTGTGATTTCTCTAGTCATCATATTTGTAGCTGTGCCATTTGGCGCGGCTTTATTCCCAGCACTTGCCGTGAGCTTGCCGACATTCTCTAGGGTCAAGCTTTGTGAGATAGTGAGATTTGCTTTGATGGGCGAATCAATGTAATTTTTATTTGCCATATTATGCTTTAAAATCCCAAAGTGGATTCTAGAGTTTGCATCAGTAGTCAAGCTTGTATTGCCACTATTAAAGCTCTCGCGATTCATATCCCAGCTATTGACATAGACATTGCTGCCATTTTGGGCTTCAATGCTGAAGTTTTTCTGCTGGCTTGTGGGAGCTGTCGTGCTAGAGTCCTTTTCCACTTTGTCTAAATCTAGCGCGATGATGACCTTGCTTCCACCTTTGGCTAGGAGCTTTTTAATCTCTAGCTTTGAGCCTATTTCTGTTTGGATTATGGTATCTCCGCTTTCATTCACGCCCAAAGTCCCATTGCCGCTTGCTATGCTAAAGGTGGATTCTCCGCCGATTGAGAGCTTTTTGCCCCCGCTTAGTATCGCTTCATTTGGCGTGGTGCTAAAGTGTGATTTGCCATCGATATAGAGATTGTGATTAAGCGTGCCCCCATTTGCAAGCGTTACATTTGCTCCCTCTTGTAGCCATACATTTTGCCCATAGAATTGATTGTTGCTGACATTTCCCTTTTTAAACACAAAGTTTTCTACATTAAACTTTGATTCACTCCCTACGCTTAGCGTGAGATTTTTCAAATCTTGCGCGATGATCGTGCCGACATTAAGGGCAGTATCTTTGCCATCTAGCTTAATGCTATTTAGGCTATCTTTAAGCGTTAGGATTCCGCCCTGTGCGACATTTAAACTAGCTCCATTTTTCAAATCCACGCTTGCGGTGATATTGCTAAGATTTGAATCTATTTGCGAGTCATCTGCGGTGATTTTGCCCTGATACTGCGAGGCTTCTAGGGCTTGCTCAAAGGCTTTAGAATCCTTTGCCAAAGATTCTTTAGTGTAAGCACTTAGGGCGATGTGGCTTTTCTGCTTGGCGGTGATGTCAAACTCCTGCGGCTTTGCTCCGCCTAGCTCGAAGTTTAGCGCGACACTTGAGCCACTAGATTCTAGCTTCTTATCCTTGCTCAAAAAGCTAGAATCCTTATCCACATCGACATTGAGCTGTAAATTTGTCGCCGTAAGGTTAGAGTCTAGCTTGCCTCCGGTGCTTAGCACGATATTGCTAATCTTGCCTTGCATAGTTTTATCAGTGAAGCAGCCCACGCCGACTTTCTCGCCATCGCATTTTGTCTCTAGTCCGCGCTGTGTGCTGCCTTGTAGCTCTATGCCCCCACTTGTGCTAAGAGTTGCTGAATGCACCACTTCAGCCCTTTCATTCTCTTTGACAACATCGCGTGTGCCACCAGCAGTGGTCTCTCTAAATCCACTCACAACAATCAGCGTATCATCTTGGCTTGTTGAAGCAATCTTGCCGCTCACACTTAGGCTAGAGTTTTTGCCATCTACCATAATGGAGTTTTTGATATTTTCTGGTTTGGAGTCTTGCCCTTGCGTTGTTGTATCTTTGAGCGTGATAGATTGCAGACTCAAAGTAGATTCACTCATTACGCCGACATTGCCGGTGATGTCTGTGCTATCTCCTGTGATCTGGGAGCTATCTTTGACAAAAATATCGTAGTTTGTGGGCTTTGTGAAGCTACTTCCACCAATAGAGCTAAGATTTTTCAAATCAAAAGTCGATTTCTCAAAGCCTAGAGATTCTGTAACCTTAAGGCTTGAGCCGCCTGTGATATTTACTATGTCATTCGCAGTGTCCTTAAGCCCTTTGAAAATAAGATTTTTCACATTTGCGCTGCTGTTAGTATTCATTGTAAGAATCGCGCCGCTTGCGTGCGTCTCTCTATCAAGCGTTAGAAAATCTGCATTAAGCTTCGCGCCACTTTTTAAATCAAGCTTGGCGTTAAAGTCATAAATGTGTGAGTTTATCGTCGTGCCACTCGCATCAATACTGCCTTTGAAGTGGATAGTTTGGTTAGCAAGCTTCTGTGTCTCTGCTTTTAGCTTGTTTTTCTCCGCTTCTTGCTGGTATTCAAAGCCATTGCCGGTGGTGTTTTCGCCGTCTTTTTTATCGATATAGTGGTAAATATCTCCGCCAAAGTTAATCGCCGAGCTAGAATCTGCTGTAATATTACCCTCCAAAGTCGCCTCACGCCCCACATCAAGCCTTGAGCTTTGTAAATCAATATTACCGATTTTAAACACTCTATGTTCCCAGTCGGGCTGCTCTAGTGTGCTAGGGCGGCTTAGGTCCATCCACTCAGGCAGCTTGCTACCCTCTGCACCTTTTACAAGCTCTAAAAAATTCTTTGATCCTGTCTGCCCATACTGCGTAGCAGTTACATTGACATTGCGTATATATGCGTGCGTTGTGGGGTGTCCTTGCAGCACGACTTTGCCATTTGTCGCTTCTAGCCCTTTGGCATTGACATTGCCATCAAAGATGAGTGCGGCTTTGTTTTCATCAGTAGCAGCTTTCTCATCGCCTTTATAGACAAGATTTATATTGTTATTTTTATCGGCATTATCTTTTTTAGAATCTGTGTTTTGTCCAAAGCTTGCGTGGATAATGGTGTCAGCTTTTTCTTGTGTTTTTTGTTTATCCCCATTGTAGTCATAGCCCTCAATGATCATCGTGCTTGTGTTTTTCTCATCTGTATTGATAATATTTGCGCGCGCGTCATTACTAGAGATGGCATTGAGCGTGAGGCTATTGCCCTTTAGGTCTAAGTTCCCACCACCATTGCCAAAGTAGATTCCAAGCTTGTCTCTATGCTCTTGGTTTAGTATGAAGTGATTTGGGAGCGTAGAATCTAGCTGTGAAGGATCTTTCACCGCGCCAAAGGCTTGCGCCTTGCCATTTACCAGCTCCAAAGTCCCGCGCCCACTTGTGAGATACACGCCATTAAAGGCTTGAGACTCTGTATCAAAGACCACTTTGCCATCGCCCACACGCAAGTAGCCGTATTTGCCATCATCTGGGGCTTGCGTGTATTGCGTTTTTATGACAAGTGTGCCTTTGCCCACTTTATGCAGCGCGTCATTGACGCCTCTTCTATCATTTTTGCCAGCTTGATCAGGTCCCATAAAGCCTAGCCCCCACTCTACTTTGACATTTTCTTCAATATCTAGCCCAGAGCCATTAAAGCCAAAGGGTTTATTGCCATTTGTGCCATTACTTGTGATTTTATAGATTGTTTCATTGCTACCATTATTTTGTTTAGCTTTAAACACAAGCCCACCCACACTATTTACAAGCAAATCCATATTTGCTTTTACATCAATGCTCCCACCATTGCTAAAGACTATGTCTTTATTTTGCGTTAGTATCTTGCTATTTGAGCCATTGTTTTTAAACTCAGCAGAAGCTCCTTGCGGCTTTTCAAAAGTCCAATTCTGCGACCCTTGTAAATCAAGCTCCCATTCATTTTCCTTTTTAAACTTCTCAAAATCCGCCTTTGTCGCTACGGCTATCCCAGAGCTACCTTGCCCTACTAAATCTGCCTTAGAAGTTACGCCAAGTAGTAGCCATTTTTGCTTTGTCTTATCATAGATGTAGAATCCACTTCCGCTATCGCCCGGGCTGATACCATTGACCCAAGTAGGATCAGTATAGTCTATGAGCTGTATGCCCCTAGCACCGACATTTTGATTTGCCGTTGAGTTTTCATAGGTGATTCCATTACTAATATTAACAGGGCGGCTGAAGCTTCCGCCACGCGTCCCGGTGATTTGCGCGATCCCCGCTTCTCTAAAGCCAGCTCCGGGCGCATTAAGAAGACTTAGCCGCCCCGACCCTGCTTGAAACACGATAAGATTGCCATTAGAATCTGTCGCGTGATCTTGTAGATACTTTTTTAGCTTTTGTAGATTCTGCTGCTCTTTGTTTTTATCAATATTGCCAGAAGTATAATTTGCATCGGATTGCAGTCCTGCGTCAAATATTTCCGTCTCGCCCTCTACGATATATTTATTAAACCGCGTGAAAGTTATATCATAGCCGTAGTTTGGGGATTTGCTTCCTTCGCTTATATCATAGGTCGTCTGCCCCCAGCGTCTCATCTCTGGAGTTTGTGAATTGACAAGCGAGTCGTTGCTGCTGCCGCTACTGCCTGCGACATGCGTGGCGGTGATGACAAAATTCCGCCCTAGCGAAGTAGTGTTGCCATTATTACTTCTAGCGGATTGATCGATGATAGGGGCTTCAAAGCGCATAGAAACGCCGGGCTGCTTGCTGGACTCTATCACCACGCCTTGCGCCCCAGCGGCAAACGCCCCCTTATTCTGCCCTAGGTCCAAAAAATCGCGGTAGAAAAAGGTATCGATATAGATATTTTGAGCTTGTGTCTGGGCTAAAAGCAGGGCAGATAATGCTATAGAAATACGCAAGCCTCTCACTCATCTCTCCTTATCTCTGTGCGGATATTTGCCACAAAATCGCGGTAGTGCCTTGAATGCCTTAAAAATTGCGCGATTATACAAAAAAAAAAAAAACGCTTTGCAAGAGATCATTATATAGATATAAGGTATTCTAGGATTGGGACTGATTGTGAAAAAACGATTCTAAGATTTCTAAAGAAACCTGCTGCGGCTACGCCTTGCACCGCTTCGCTGGTTTTGCGGTGGGGCTGTGGCTGTTTTACACGATTTTTAGGGTAGGAGTTACCCAGATTGGTAATGACTGCCATAAAAATCGTGTAATCAACCGCATTGCTCACCCAAGACTGAATCGCTTGAAAAAGTAGATTCTAGCGTTTAGACAGCCCAGCTCTATCTATTGCCCTAGTGCCTCGCGCTCCCATAGCCGCCAATAGCTTGCATACATTCTAGCCGGAGATGCTTGAAGCTTGCTAAGCTCATAGCAGGCATTAGCCACTTTAAGCGCACAAGCCTTGTGGTAAAACGCCCTAGCACGCACAATATCACTCGCCTTTTTATCGCCAAACAAGAGACTTTGCGCGACATAGAAGCACGCGACTCCATCACCTTTGGCGCACCAGCTTGCAGGTGCTGTGAGATCTTGGGGCTTAGGCTTCACTAGGCTAAAGGCACTCACTATGCTCGCTGTTATCCCCAGCAGCACAAACACTATCCATATATACAATATCAATGCGCGAATATTTGGGTGCTGCATACAAATCCTTATATCCCTCTGGCTGAATTAAGTAGATTCCACTACATCGCACTTTTTATTAAACTTTGTAGCTTTATCCTAAAGCCACAAGCACAAAAAGAATGGATTGTGCTAGAATCCACTTTTACTTTTCACTAGGATTGTCTATGGATTTGCGTGCGGATTCTAAGCTATTTTTCTATGTAGGGGCTTTGATTATCATTGGCGTGGTGATGAGCTACTCTCTACCTGCCTACACCACGCTTGCCTATCATTATAGCGAGTGGCACTTTTTCCAAAGGGAGTTTGCGAGTGCTGTGCTTGGGATTTTGCTAATGTGGATGATCGCGCAAATCGCTCCAGAAAAATACTTTTTAAAGTTTGGATTCTTGCTCTTTTTTGTCGCGCTTATCCTTATGCTACTTATGCCATTTTTGCCAGAGAGTTTAGCGACTTCTGCTGGGGGTGCGAAGCGGTGGATACGGCTGCCATTTATCTCTATCGCGCCAAGTGAGTTTTTTAAAATCGGCTTTGTATTCTTCCTAGCGTGGAGCTTCTCGCGTAAATTTGTCGATAACCACAAGCGCACCATAGCGCAAGAGATTCTAGTGATTTTGCCCTATGTTGCTGTGTTTCTCATCGCCGTGCTACTGCTTGCCGTGCTGCAAAATGACTTAGGGCAAGTGGTGCTACTAGCTCTCACACTTGTAGTAATGCTCATCGCAGCTGGCGGAAGTGTAGGGCTATTTGGGATTTTGCTGCTTGTAAGCTCAGCTCTTGCTAGCATTTTTATCGCCATATCACCACACAGAATCCTGCGCCTAAAGCTCTGGTGGGCAAATGCCCAAGACTCCGTGCTAGCGATTTTACCCCAAGGATTTGAGCAGTATTTGCGCGTGGAGAATCTCCCAGAGCCTTACCAAATCTATCACGCTACCAATGCCATACACAATGGCGGACTACTAGGGCAAGGGCTAGGCAATGGCAGCATAAAGCTAGGCTTTCTAAGCGAGGTGCATACAGATATGGTGCTAGCAGGGATTACTGAAGAGCTGGGATTCCTTGGGCTTAGTGTGTGCGTGGGGCTGCTTATGCTTGTGGTCTTTCGTGTGCTTAAAGTCGCCAATCGCGTGCAAAATGATGTGTATTATCTCTTTTGTATCGGCGTGGCTATGCTTATAGGACTAAGCTTTATCATAAATGCCCTAGGCGTAGCTGGGCTTATCCCGCTAAAAGGTATTGCCGTGCCTTTCCTTAGCTATGGGGGTAGCTCTATGCTAGCAAACTGCCTTGCCATAGGGCTTGTGCTAAGTATTAGCCAAAAAGCCCAATACCAAAAATCCTAGCCTATGCCCACGCCCAAAAGCCTGCCTGCCAAGCTAGAATCTAGCCTAGCGTGTAAGCCCAAGATTCTAGCCCTAGTCGCCCCCACCGCAAGCGGCAAAACAGATCTCGCCCTAGAGCTAGCCACTGCCTTAGACGCAGAGATTTTCTCCATAGATTCTCTAAGCATTTATAAAGAGATCAATATCGCCTCTGCCAAGCCTAGCCAAGCAGCCCTAGCCCAGATCCCCCACTATGCTATCAATGTGCTTGAGCCAAGCGAGCACTGCAGTGCTGAAGTCTTCCGCACACTTTTTGCACAAGCACTCAAGCAGTGTAAAAAAGAGTTTTTACTCATTGTAGGTGGAAGTGGATTCTACCTAAGCTGCCTATATGAAGGGCTATCTGCTATGCCTAGCTTAAGCCAAGAAGAGCAAAGTGCTATACAAAAGCGCATAGAAGCCCTGCCCAATCCCTACGCATTTTTAGCAGAGATTGACCCACAAAGCGCACTACGCATAGCACCTACTGACACCTATAGAGTGCAAAAGCTACTCTCTCTCTACTTTGCCACACACATCGCCCCTAGTGTGTATTTTGCCACCCACGCCAGATCCCCCCTAATCCAAAAGCCTAGAATCTACACCATACACACGCCCAAAGCTGAGCTACACGCACGCATACAAGCGCGCACAAAAGCTATGCTAGATTCTGGGCTACTTGATGAAGCAAGATATTTGCTAGAGAGTTATGGGCGCGCCATTGAGCCATTTAAAGCCATAGGGCTAAAGGAATGCCTGCGCTACTTTAATAGAGAGCTAGAATCTAGCGAGCTAGAGCCACTTATCACCACCCACACGCGCCAGCTAGCCAAACGCCAAGCCACCTATATCCGCGCCAAATTCCAAGACGCACAGATAGAGTCTAGGGAGCAGCTTTGTGAGCGGATTTTGCACGATTGTGCGCAAAAATATCGACTATAAACAACCTCCCTAGAATCCACTTTTTATACTTCACGCTTTTTTCTGTCATTTATGCTTGGCTTAAAGTTGCGTGTGCTAGGATTGCGGCTCTCTAACGACAAACAAGGATTATCAATGAAAGCAAAGGTGCTATGTGTCTCTCTTGTGGTGGCGCAGTGGGCTTGGGCGATGAATGTGGATAGATATAACTTCTACACACGCGACTACCTAGACTTCGGGCAAAATCTAGGGCAATTTACACCGGGGGCGAAAAATCTTAGCATTGTAAAAAAAAATGGTGAAGAGGTTGCCCTGCCAGACTTACCTTTCCCTGATTTTTCTAAATTTAATGGCGGAAATAAGACTTCAGTCGGCGGAGCTTATATGGCTTCATCAAAGCATATCGTGCATCCACAAAACAAACCAGTGCGAGATTCAAACATTAGACTCGGCGACTCATCGTATGCCGATCAAAGAGTTACAACATATGCCACTGATGCTGCATACACAAGAGTTAATAAATTTATCGTAGAGGGCGGATATAAAATCACAAGCCTTGCCGATCTTAAAAAAAACGCACAAGATTATATGACTAACTATCAAAATAAAGATCGCATTATCGTGTATAGAAGCGGTAGTGGGCTTATGAGTTTTGGAGATTGGATTGGAAATCCCAAGGCTAGAGAATCTGTAAAAGATCCGGGAGTGGCAGGGGGATTATTCTATGCCGATTTAAATAGGCTTACTAATCAGCAGTTACTCATAGAAGCAAATGGCAATAATTATGGACCTCTTAGAGGGGCTATCAATACAGGGGATAGCGGAAGCCCGATTTTTGTCTTTAATAACAAAACGCAAGAATGGGAGCTTGTAGGGACCGCTCACGGCGGGACACCAAGCGGACAAAAAGTTCTAAATACTTTTTGGAGTGTTGTTAATCCACAAGAATTAGACAAGTTTAAACAGCGATTTGAAAAACAAAGCCAAATAGGCGATGGGCAGTATCACCAAGAGCGAGATAAAGACAGCGTATATACTGAGAGTGGGACAATAGTTATCAATGATGAAGTGCAGCAGGGAATGGGGGGAATAATCTTAAGGGCTGTCTCTTATACACATCTCCGAGCCCACGAGACGCGTAGTA
>OWHX01000861.1_pt1 | contig 14617 bp, 9 predicted proteins | sample 1732801 | NCBI WGS metagenome assembly OWHX01 (sample SAMN05065755, study PRJEB22554) | human gut metagenome | biome: ENVO:2100002; feature: ENVO:00000062; material: ENVO:00002003 | host: Homo sapiens | place: USA
CTTTCTCGTGGATCCAGCGCGTCGAAATCGCTGGTGCTTTTCTGGTTCTCTTTTGACATCAAAAGAGAACAATTAGCCTTAATGAAAAAGCGCTCTGCCCCGCGCCACCGGCGCGAGAACCATTTCTGGTTCTCTTTTGGCACGCAAAAGAGAACTTAGCTTAATGGAAGAGCACTCCACCCTTGTAAATCCTCCTCAAAAAGGGTATCATAAAGAAAAAAGCAAAGGAGCCTTACTTATGCGTGCTTACGAGCGACTGCTGAAATACGCCAAAGTATACACCACCTCGGACCCCGAGTCCGGCACCCATCCTTCTGCCGCACGGGAATTTGACCTCGCCCACCTGCTGGTGGAAGAGATGAAGTCCATCGGCATCGAGGACGCCTTTGTGGACGAGCACTGCTACGTCTACGGCAGCATCCCCGCCACCAAGGGCTGCGAGAAGAAGCCCGCGCTGGGCCTCATCGCCCACATGGACACCGCCCCCGACGCTTCCGGCGAGAACGTCAAGCCCATCCTCCACGAGAACTACGACGGCGGCGACGTCACCCTGCCCGGCACCGGCATGGTCATGAAGACCTCCACCTTCCCCTTCCTGAAGGAGCTGAAGGGCGAGACTCTCATCACCACCGACGGCACCACCCTGCTGGGCGCTGACGATAAATCCGGCGTTGCTGAGATCCTGACCGCTGCCGAGACCCTTATCAAAAAGAAGCTGCCCCACGGCAAGCTCTGCATCGCCTTTACCCCCGATGAGGAGATCGGCGAGGGTGCTTCTCTCTTCGACATCCCGGGCTTCGGCGCAGACTTCGCCTATACCGTCGATGGCGGCGACGTGGGCGGCATCGAGTATGAGAACTTCAACGCCGCATCTGCCACTGTCACCATCCACGGCTTCTCCGTCCACCCCGGCAGCGCCAAGGACGCCATGATCAACGCCTCCAACGTGGCAATGGAATTCCACATGGCCCTGCCCGTCATGGCCCGCCCCGAGACCACCGAGGGCTATCAGGGCTTCTACCATCTGTGCCAGATGTATGGCGACGTCACCGAGGCAAAGCTGGGCTACATCCTCCGCGACCACGACGCCGGCAAGCTGCAGTTCAAGAAGGACAACCTTCTCCACATCGCCTGCTACCTCAACGGCAAGTACGGCCCTGGCACGGTGGAAGTCGAGATCAAGGACAGCTACCGCAATATGCTGGAGAAGATCAAGCCCCACTTCCACCTTGTGGAGACGGCCCGCAAGGCCATCGAGAAGGCCGGCCTGACCCCGGAAGAGATCCCCGTCCGCGGCGGCACCGACGGCGCTGTCCTAAGCTGGAAGGGTCTGCCCTGCCCCAACCTCGGCACCGGCGGCTTCAACTTCCACGGCGTCTGCGAATGCACCACCGTCGAGCGGATGGACAAGGCCACCGAGATCCTGCTGAATATCATTGAGCTTTATTCTAAATAACTTTGCATCGTAAAAAATGGCTCCGGCAGATGCCGGAGCCATTTTTTGCTTCTTAAAACTCGATGCTCTGCGCCGCCTTGGCGATGGCTCCCAGCAGCTCCACCAGCTTGCCCTCGTCCATCCGGCTGCTGTTGTTGGCAAAGGCGTAGAAGCAACCCTGCACGCAGAACGAGAGCAGGATGCCCCGGTTCAAATCAGCCGCGAAGGTCGGGTCGGCTTCCTCAAAGCGCTGGCGCAGCCCCTTCTCGATGCTGTTGGCGAAGATGCCCTGCCGACTGCCCGAAAAGAGGATGTTCACGGCCCGCTGGTTCTGCATGAAGGCATGGAACAGCTCCCGCGTCAGCGTCTCTGCCTGATGCAGTGCCACACTGTCGTTGGTGTGGGGTACGCTGGCCAGGATAGACTCGATGAGCTTGTTTTCCAGCGCATTGGCCAGCGCGTAGATGTCCTCATAGTGGGCATAAAACGTCGATTTGTTGATGCAGGCCATCGCACATAGATCTTTTATCTTGATTTTTTCCAGAGGGTTCTTCTCCCGCAGTTCCATGAAAGCCTGTTCGATGGCGCGGTCGGTACGGGCGATACGGATGTCCACAAAATCCACCTCTTCCGTGTTTTAGTTGATTATCCAACGGTTTTCGTCTTTCGTCGATGGACAAGACCCCGTGGATTTTTTACAATGAAAGCAGGTTCCTTATTCTTCTTTTTTATAGAGCAGGCCCTTGGCGTCCAGTGCCGCTTCGATGCGGCGGAACGCCTCCGGCGTGGGGCAGCTCAGGGTGTGCAGATGCACACCGCCGGTCATCCGGCTCAGCAGGCACTCGGGCGTATCCGCCGCCTGCTGGATAAAATGGTCCACGTCGTACCGGCTGGCGAGATTGAGGTTGCCGCGCAGCTCACCGTAAAGCGGGTTCTCCACGGCCACATCCACCACGATGCCGCCCTGGTCCACCACGGTATACAGCTCCTCCCGCATCTGGTCTGCGGTGCTGTGGACACAGGCGAGGATGCCCGTATAGCCCCGCGCCGCCGGGTGGAGCTGATAGCCCCGGGGCGTTGCATCGATCTGCGTCCCCGACGCCCGCAGCAGGGCCACGTCACCCACCACGATCTGCCGCGAGACCCCCAGTTCCCCGGCCAGTACACTGGCACTCAGCGGTGCATCGGCCTCCGTCAGCCGCTCTAAGATCACTTTTCTGCGCTGCGCAGCATTCATCTTCCACACTCCCCCTTTTTATCCTACCAGCCGCAGCAGGGTGGCGTAGTTGGAGGGCAGCTGGACTTTCAGCTTACCCCACTCCACCTGCGTCAGGATGGGCTGACTGCCCACACAGTCGGCCAGCAGGTCTTCGACCCCCGAAGCCTCCACCGGCAGCTGGAATTCCATCGAAACCGGGCTGTCACCGTTATTGTACACCGCCACGATAGCCTTGCCGTCCAGCACCCGGGCGTAGGCGTAGCTCTGGGTGGTCAGCGTCAGCTCCTTGAACTCGCCCCAGCTCAGCTCGGGACACTCCGCTTTCAGCCTGCCCAGTGCGGCATAGATGCTGGTGACAGGGTTCGTCTTCTCGGCGTCGGTGTAGTCGGCCAGCTCGAGGCAGGGGCGGAGCGGCCAGTCGCTGCCCCACTCTTTTTTGCCCTCGATGCCAAATTCCGAGCCATAATAGATGGACGGAATGCCCCAAAGCGTATATACTAGAAGAGCAATATGCCGGATGTGGTCGCGGTTGCGCAGTTTGTTGGGCAGGCGCTCCACATCGTGGTTATCCGAGAAGTTATAGAGCTGGGTATCATGGCACAGACCCTGCAGACGCCGCATGGTATGGGCGATCTCGAAATAGTTGTGGTCGTTGTGGCCGCTCCACAGACCCTTATGCAGTTCGTAGTTGGTGACGGAGTGGAGCATCTCGGGGTTTGCCCAGCGGCTGTAGTCGCCGTGGATGACCTCGCCCATCAGCCAGAACTCGGGCTTCACCTCGTTGGCAACGCGGCGCAGGCCCCTCATGAAGTCGAAGTCCAGCACGTCGGCAGCGTCCAGACGGATGCCGTCAATGTCGAACTCATCCACCCAGAAGCGGATGGTATCGAAGTGGTAGTTCTGCACCTCGGGGTTGCGCTGGTTCAGCTTGACCAGCAGGTTGAAGCCGCCCCAGTTGCCGTAGGAGAAGCCGTCGTTGTACTCGTTGTTGCCCCAGAAATTCACGTCGCAGAACCAGTCGCGATAGCGGGCGTTCTCGCGGTGCTCCTTCAGCTCCTGGAACGCGAAGAAATCGCGGCCCACATGGTTGAACACGCCGTCCACGATGACCTTCTGGCCCCGCTCATGGCAGGCGGCGACAAACTGCTTGAATTCCTCGTTGGTGCCGAGACGCCGGTCTACCAGACGGTAGTCGATGGTGTCATAGCCGTGGGAACCGCTCTCGAACAGCGGGCCGATATAGATCGCCGTACAGCCAAGCTTTGCCGCGTGCTGAGCCCACGCATCCAGCTTTTTGAAAGCCCCGGGGACAGGCTGTCCGTCGTTTTCATGCGCGCAGCCGCACAATCCCAGAGGATAGATGTGATAGAATACCGCATTGTCATACCAAGCCATTGTCTGTACCGCTCCTGTTTTCAAAAAGTTACAGCAGAGCACTTTTCCGACAAAAGTGCATCTGTGTCCTATTCAGTATAGCACATTTTCCGACAAAAGTGTGGTAAAAGTGTTGTATATTTCTCATTTTACCTATTCCATCGTCCGTGTTCTGTAAAAATTGCGATAAAAGGAGTCTTTCGTATGAATCTTCCCTCCATCCCCAAATCCTTCTTCAACGGCGACTGCTTCGATGCCTACCGCATCCTCGGCGCACACCCCTGGCAGGGTGACCACGGCGAAGAGGGCTGGCGCTTCGCGGTCTGGGCTCCCGGTGCCACGGCCGTGGAGGTCTGCGGCGGCTTTGACGGCTGGGGCGCAGGCATCCCGCTCCAGAAAGCCGACACCGGTGTGTGGAGCGGCTTTGTATCCGGGCTGTGCGAGGGGGAGCTCTACAAATACCGCATCCACGGGGCCGACGGCAGCGTGGTCATGCGGGCCGACCCCTACGCTTTCGCGTCCGAAATCCGCCCCGCCAACGCCAGCCGCCTGACCAAACTGGACTTTTCCTTCGATGACAGCGCATGGATGGAGCGGCGGGATAAATGCCGTAATCTGCCCATGAACATCTACGAACTCCATGCCGGCAGCTGGAAGCATAAGCCCAACTCCACCCAGCCCGACGGCTCGGACGGCTGGTACGACTACGAAGAGCTGGCCCGGGAGCTCATTCCCTGGCTGCTGGAACACCACTTCACCCATGTAGAGCTTCTGCCGCTGGCAGAACACCCCTTCGACGGCAGCTGGGGCTACCAGACCACCGGCTACTTCGCCGTCACCAGCCGGTACGGCACCCCGGCCCAGTTTGCTTCCTTTGTCAACGCCTGCCACCGGATGGGCATCGGCGTCATCATGGACTTTGTCCCCGTCCACTTTGCAGCCAACGCCGACGCGCTGGCCAACTTTGACGGCACCCACCTCTACGAATACGACAGCGACGTGGGCCACAGCGAGTGGGGTACCTGCAACTTCAACTACTACCGCCGGGAGGTGTGCAGCTTTCTGAACAGCGCCGCTGCCCTCTGGATGGAGGTCTACCACTGCGACGGCATCCGGATGGACGCCATCTCCCGCGCCCTCTATTGGCAGGGCGACCCTGCCCGGGGCGTCAACGAGGGAGCCGTCACCTTCCTGCGGAACCTCAACCACGGCCTGAACGAGCGCTGGCCCACCGGCGTTTACATGGCCGAAGATTCCACCAACTTCCTCAAAGTCACGGCCCCCACCCGCTACGACGGCATCGGCTTCGACTACAAGTGGGACATGGGCTGGATGCACGATACACTGGACTACTTCGCCACCCCCTTCGGCCAGCGTCCCGACGCATACGGGAAGATCATTTTCAGTATGCACTATTTCTACAACGAGCTCTACCTGCTGGCGCTGAGCCACGACGAGGTCGTCCACGGCAAAAAGACAGTCATCGACAAGCTCTGGGGCACCTATGAGGAAAAATGCGCCCAGCTGCGCACCCTCTATTTTTATATGTATGCGCACCCGGGCAAAAAGCTCAATTTCATGGGCAACGAGCTGGGGCATTTCCGGGAGTGGGACGAAAAGCGGGAGCTGGACTGGGATCTGCTCAAGTACCCCTTCCACGATGCATTCCAGAAATATTTTGGCGCACTGAGCCGCCTTTACGCTACCCAGCCGGCCCTCTACGCGGGCGAGTATGACCCCCGCTGCTTCGAGTGGGTGGCCAGCGAGAGCCGGGACGAGGGCGTGTACGCCTGGCTGCGCAAGGGCGCAGGCCAGACCATCCTCTGCGTCATGAACACCCAGAACACTGCCCACAAAAAGTTCCCGCTCTATCTGCGCTTCCCCGCCGGGGCCGAAGAACTTCTGAACACTGAGGCCCCCGGCTGGGGCGGCGCGGACAAATCGAAGCCCAAAGCTCTCCACACCTCGGACGGCGGCGTCTATGGCCGGGACTACACCCTCACCGTGGACCTGCCCGCCATGGGCAGTCGGATGTTCAAGCTCACCCCCGAAGCGCCCCGCCCCGAGGCCGCACAGGCCAGCGCCCGCCGGGCCGCTGCCGCACGCCGCAAGGCAGCCCGCACCCAGAACGCCAAGGCGGATGCCGCCGCATACAACTCCAAAAAGTAATATTTGTTTCAGAATATCCCGTCTGCTGAAAATGCAGCGGGATATTCCGCGTTCTGGCGCGGTCTGCGGCTGGACAAGCCTTAACGGATTCATTATACTGTTAGATGGAAAGTTGTGTTTTGCATTTTCCGGAAGTTAAATGAAAGGGATCATCCTTCTATGCTATCTGCTGCTGTTCGCCGGCTCTCGCCTCTGCAATGGGCGGGGGTCGGTCTGGGCAGCTGTGCGGTGCTGCTGGCTCTTCTGGGGCTGCTTGCACCGGCCAGCGCCTTCTTTTTCCCGCTGCTCAGTCTCTGGGCCAGCGTGGGGCTCTTTGTTCTGGCCCTCTGCGTTCTCCGTGTGGCAGGCGCAGAGCTGGACTTCTTCCACAAAGCCGTCGTCTTCGGCATCTGGGCTGTGGCTGTCGTCTATTTTTACTGGACATTGTCGAGCCGGAGCTTTGTATACGTCTGGGATTACGCCAACTACCTGCTCAAGCAGTACGACGCCGAAGCCGCCTTTGCCCAGAGCACCGGGGCAGGCTTTGGGTTCATCCTGGGCTCCATGGCCGACGACTACACAAACTTTATCACCCTCTTTACCGAGTTTCCCTTCTGTCTCACCGACCACACCGGTGATGACTACTCCTTCAGTCAGGTGTTCTGCATCCTGCCCACCCTGCTGGTGCTGCTGGCGGGCCTTGTCGTCAAGGTCGGGCAGATCCTGAATGTGAAGAATCGGAGGTACTATTTCCTCTTCGGGATGACGCTCACGGCGGCTTATCCCTTCCTGCGGATGAGCGCGGTATTGGCCCAGCCGGACTGGTTCGGCCTCATCTTCGGGTTTGCCATCCTGCTGCTGACCATGGACTTCCGCTTTGACCGGCTGGAGCCGGTGCGGTTCGGCCTCATCTTTCTGGCCACTGCCGCCATCATCCTCGCCCGCCGGTGGTACCTCTACTTTGTGGTGGGCTACTACTTCGCCTACGCGCTGCTGCTCATCGCAGGCTGTGTGCGGTTGGCGAAGGGCGGCGAAAAAAGCGCTGCCCTTGTTCGAATCAAGAACCTCGCCCTCTTCGGCCTCGCGTCCATCGTGGCGATGGTCATCCTGCTCTGGCCGATGGTGTCCCACATCCTCGCCTACAACTACGCAGGCCGCTACTCCTATTATAACGGCGGCGGTCTGGCCCTCGAGGCGTTCTATCACATCGGCCGGATGGGCCTGTTCAACATCCTCCTCATGGTGCTGGGCCTCGCCTTTGCGGCGAAGCACAAAGTACTCGCCCTGCCCTGTCTCGCCGGGTGTGAGCTGGTGGTGAGCATCCTGCTCTTCACCCGGGTGCAGAACACCGGCTCCCATCAGTTCCTGCTCTTCCTGCCGGGATACTTCATCCTCTTTCTGCTGGGCGCCGCCGCGCTGGCCGAGGGCATCACGCGCCGCCGGAACCTCAAGCTGGGCTGCTGGGCCTTCGTGCTGGTGCTGTCCATGTCGGTGCGGTGTTCGCCGCTGACTACGCTGGCCATGCCGGGTTTCGTCATCGAGCATTTCCCGATCCAGATCCCGGCCACCGAGTATTTCATCTCGCTGGACAAGCTCATCTACGACAGGAAGGACATCGGCCAGATCCGGGCCATCGCCGACTGGATCGGCTCCCACTGCGCCGAGGGCGAAGTGAGCTACATGATCCCCCACGATATGCTCTACAACCCCGACCACTTTAAAAACTGCCGCCTGCCGGACGCCCCCATCAACGACAAGCTGGCCTTCGGCTTCTCGGTCCCCGGCACCCACAACTTCCCCACCCAGTTCTTTGAGGCAAAATATGTCATCACCTGCGAGCCATTCCCCCAGACTTACGTGGGCAGCGGCGAGATGTCCATCAAACTGAACGACCGTTTTCTGGCGGTGCGGGACCAGTATTTCACCTTTGAAAAAAGCTTTGACATGGGCAACGGCACCACCTTTACCATCTGGAAACGCACCGCCGTCCCCACCCGGGAGGAAGTGGAGTATTATCTGAGCGCTTTCGCTGAGGAAGACGCCCAGTACCCTGAAATGTTCTCTCAGGTGGCCGAAGCCTGGCTCACCGCTCACGGGCTGTGAGCTTGCCCTTTCTGCTGAAAACGTGTATAATTCGATTTGTTGCTATAAAACCCGCAGCGCCGCCCGTCGGCCTGCTTACGTCATAAGGAGTACGCCACTATGGATAAGAAGAATACGCCTGAAGTGAAGCTGGGCCAGTACAAGGGCCTGGCTGTCACCCGTCACGTCCGCCCTGTCACCGACAAGACCGTGGACATCGAGCTTGTCCACCAGACCCGGATGCACGCCGTCTACCACCCCACCACCGAACCTGCCAAGCGCGGCTTCCGCGCTCTGCTGGACTTTGCCGGCTACATGGACGGCAAGGAGATCCCCGACAGCCGGATGGAGAAGGTCATGGTCGTGCTGGGCGACGGTAAGCTGATGCCCGCCGCTGAGCAGGCCATCTACGGCCACCGTGCCGGCGAGGTGTTCCGCTTCGACTTTACTTACCCGCAGGACTTCCGCCTGCCCGAACTGTCCGGCAAGACCGCACAGTTCGAGATCGAGCTCCGCTCTCTGGCCGAGAAGGTCACGCCCGCACCGGATGAGGCTTTCGCTAAGAGTCTGGGCTTCGACTCCCTCGATGCGCTGAAGGCTGACCTTCGCGCCAAAAAGCAGAAGATCCACGAGGAAGGGGCTGACCGCGCCGCCGGAAAGCAGCTGCTGGACATGGCCGGTGCCAACATGACCGTGGACCTGCCCGCCGAAATTCTCGACCGCACCGCCCAGAATGAGATGAAGCTGCTGAAAGAGCGCCTCTCCCGCAGCGGCATCACCCTCGAGCAGCACTGCAAGAACAGCCGCACCACCCCGGAAGCCCTCGAGAAGGACTACCGCGCACAGGCCGAGAGCCGCATCCGCTTCGTGCTGGCCGCCAAGGCCATCGCCGAGGCGGAAAACATCGTCGTCCACCCCGAGGAAGTCAACGCCGAGTACCGCCGCCTGTCCCAGCTGCAGGACACCCCCGAGGCTGAGATCCGGAAAGCCCTGCCCGAGGATACCATCGCCGCCGCGCTGGCCGCGAAGAAGGTGCAGCGCTTCCTGCTGGACAACGCACAGGTCACCACCGTGACCGATGCCCCCGAAAAGGAGTGATACCGCTATGGGTCTGTTTACCCGTTATGCAATGGACGCCCTGATGAAGACCTCCCACCCCGAGGTCATCCGCCGTCAGTGCTGGAATCTCCACCCCCACCGCACCCCCTGCACGGCATGTAAAGACATCTGCCCCTACGGCGATGCCATCTTCACCCGCCCCAACCTCGTTAAAGACTGGGACCCCTGCACCGACTGCGGCCTCTGCGTGTCCGCCTGCCGCTCGGGCTGTATCGTCCCTTCGCCGGAGCAGGTACAGCGGGACACCTCGCTGGCTGATACCGATAACGACACCCTCTGGCTGGGCTGCGAGAAGAGCACCCGCAAGAACACCGCCGTCCGCGCCTGCGTGGCCTCCTTCTCGTGGGAAACGCTGGCCTATCTGGCTCTGAACAAGAAGCTGGTCCTTGACCTGACTCCCTGCGGTGAGTGCGAGAATGATGTCTGCGCCGCCCAGCTCCGCAAGGAGCTGACCCGTCTGGTGGAGTTCCTCGGTCCCCAGCTCTTCGAGAGCCGGGTCACGCTGGCCTATGAGCAGGACGAAGCGCCCTACCATGTGCAGGAGCTGAGCCGCCGGGAGATGTTCTCCCACATGACCGAGGGCTCCCGCGCCGGCACCAAGAAGCTGCTGCAGATGCTGCCCGGCCTGCGCAGCGAGGAGGACAGCGCTGCCGACTTCCGCCTCATGCTCCACCAGCGGACAAAGCAGCTCAAGGCTGCTTCCGAGACGCCGCTGCGCTACGGCTGGTATCTGCCGAACTTCACCCAGAAGTGCTTCGGCTGCGGCAAGTGCGAGAAAGCCTGCCGCTCCGGCGCGCTCAAGCTCGAGGATATGCCCGACGGCCAGACCCGCGTGGTCGTCACACCCTGGAAGTGCAGTGAGTGCGGCGTCTGCGTCGCGGCCTGCTCCAACAGCGGCATCGACGGCATGAAGCTCCGCCAGCTCACCACCCTCGGCCCGGTGAGCGTCTACAAATGCAGCAAGACCCTCTGCGCCGACTGCGGCAAGCCCATCGCGCCGAACAGCTCCGAGGGCATCTGCTCGGTCTGCCGCATCAAGCGCCGCACCAAGCAGCGTCAGGAGGAGGCCGCAGCCCGCGCCAGGGAGCGGATCGCCGAGCGCGAGGCCCGCAAGGCAGCGGAAGAGGCCGCAAAGGCCGCTGCCGCAGAGCTGGCCGCTGAAAATGCCGCAAATGCTGCCGGTGCCGCCGCAGCCGAAACGGCAGCGGCTCCCGTCACTGCCGCACCTGCCGCCGCAACGGCAACAGCTGTTTCTGTTGCAGAAACAGCATCTGCACCCGAAAAGGATTGACGCGGCCGCAAATCAATGCTATACTCAGTCATGACCACACTGTTTGGTGGCCGGGACTGTTACAAAGGAGTAACGGATGGATTTCCGTTGCTCTTTTTTCATAAAAAATGGTCCATCTGTCCGTTGCCGGGAAACAGCGGACACCGCACAACGCGATGCTGTCCTTTGTACAGCAAAAACAAGAAAAGAGGGAATTTATGATGAACACTTCCATCTCCCGCCGTCAGTTCCTGAAGGCCAGCGGCCTGGCAGCCGCCGGTGCCTGCGCAGCCGGCCTGCTGACTGGCTGCGGCGGCTCTTCCTCCGGCAGCGCTTCCGGCGCAGCCTCTTCCGGTTCCGGCTCCAGCTACACCATCCTGTACGACAGCCAGCCCGCTACCCTGAACTACCTGACCACCGGCACCGACCTCGAGATGGTCGTGGGCGCAAACTGCGTGGATACGCTGGTCGAGTACGACAACAAGGGCGTCATGCGCGAAGGCCTGGCCACCAGCTGGGACTGGGATGCCGACACCCTGACCTGGACGTTCCATCTGCGTGAGGAGAACTGGGTGGACTGCAACGGCGAGGTCGTGGCCCCCGTCACCGCACAGGACTTCGTGGACGCTCTGAAGTACGTCCTGACCCCGGACTATGCCGCCTCCAACGTGGGCCTCGTCACCGCTTACATCGCAGGCGCTGACGACTACTACAACTACCACCTCTATCTGAACAACGCCAACACCGGCGTCGTGGACGATGACGGCACCACCTACACCGTGGACGGCAGCGGCGTCGTCACCGTGACTGCCCCCGACTCTGACCCCGCCACCTACGCACCGGTGGACTTCGACGCCGTGGGTGTCACTGCTGTGGATGACCACACCCTGACCTACACCCTGACCTACGACTTCCCGGGCTTCCTGAGCCTGCTGTGCTATCTGCCCTACGAGCCCGCTTACGGCCCGCTGCTGGAAGAGACCGGCGACCAGTTCGCTACCAGCGCAGAGACCACCTACAGCTGCGGTGCCTTCTATCTGGCCGCCTACGAGTCTCTGGAGACCTGGGTCATGAAGAAGAACCCCGAGAACTACGACGCTGACAACGTCTTCATCGACACCATCAGCCGCATCTACAACGCCGAGGCCAGCGTCAACGGCCCCGAGATGATCAAGCGCGGCGAGATCGACGAGGCCACCATCGGCTCCGACATCCTCGACAGCTGGCTCTCCGACGACACCACCAAGGACATGGTGTCCATGGACCGCCCCAACACCAACTACACCTACTTCTATATGTTCAACTTCATGCCCTTCTCCCACGAGTTCTCCAACTGGAGCGTGGAGGGCATGGACGCCGAGTATGAGCCGGAGAACTGGGCCAAGGCCATCAACAACACCAACTTCCGCAAGTCCTTCCTCTACGGCATCAACAACTCGGTCACGCTGGCCGTCAAGGCACCCGAGGGCTACGACAACTACAAGCTGAACACCATCACGCCCCCCAGCTTCTGTGCCAACGCTGACGGCGTGGACTACCTCAAGTGCGGCGACCTGGCCAACATCACCGAGTTCTTCGACGAGGCGAAGGCCAAGGAGTACCGCGACGCTGCCATCCCGGAGCTGACCGCTGCCGGTGTGACCTTCCCCATCAAGGTGCAGATGCCCTACAATCCCTCTTCCACCGACTGGGACAAGCAGTGCCAGGTGTTCAAGCAGCAGCTCGAGGGTGTGCTGAACGACGGTTTCGATTTCATCGACATCATCATCACTGCCGGCCCCTCCGACAGCTTCCTGTCCAGCGTCCGCCGCAACGGCAAGTTCGCTTTCCTGCAGTGCAACTGGGGCGCTGACTACTCCGACCCCCAGACCGAGACCGACCCCTTCTATCAGGCCGAGGGCGCACGCGGCAGCCGCTACGCCTTCCTGCGCACCGGCGTCGAGGACGGCTTCATCACCGGCGACACTGCGGACGCCGTCATGAACTACATGAAGGCCATCGAAGAGGCTGTCAAGATCACCGACGACATCAACGCCCGCTACGATGCCTTCGCCAACGCCGAGGCTTCCCTCATCAACAATGCCCTCGTCGTCCCCATGGGCATGAGCATCCCGGCCTACATCGCCACCCGTCTGAACTACTGGGAGGGCCAGTACGCTTCCACCGGCTTCTCCAACAAGCGTCTGAAGGGCATCCACGTCCTCGACCACTACATCTCCATGAGCGAGTACGAGGCCAACCGCGACGCCCGCTAAGACTTTTTGAGTCTGTCTGCTCCAAAGCTCTCCGTTTTCCCACGGGAAAGCGGAGAGCTTTTCGTTTCTGAAGCCTCTTACATGAATTTTTGTAACGAACTTTGCTAAATCACTTTCCAAAAGTGGTTTTTTGTTGTATTCTATTCCTATCCGACATTCATTTTATAAAAGAGAGGGGTGCGCACAGATATGCTCAAATATCTGGCGAAACGCATCGGGCGCTCGATACTGACCCTGTTTATTATCGTCACGCTCGTTTTCTGCCTTTTGCGGCTGATGCCGGTGGAAGGCTATTTTGCTAACTACGAAAAAATGACCGAGGCCCAGATACAGGCCGGCTTACAGTCCATGGGCCTGCTGGACCCTCTGCCGGTGCAGATCGGCCGCTTCTGGGTCAATATGCTCCACGGCGACCTCGGCGTGAGCCACATCTATAAGGTCAACGCTTCCGTCACCAGCATCCTCGCCAAGAAGCTGCCCATTTCCATCCAGATGGGCGTGTACGCCATGCTGCTGAGCCTTGTCATCGGCATCCCGATGGGCCTGTTCATGGGCCGTTTCAAGAGCCGCTGGCCCGATAAGATCGGCACGGCCATCATCGTCCTCATCCAGGCTGTGCCTGCGGCAGTGTATTATCTGTACATCCAGATGTACGGCACCACCGCGCTGAACGTGGGCCTGCTCTTCGACGCCTCCAACTGGAAATACTGGGTGCTGCCCGTCTGCTCCATGAGTCTGGGCAACGTGGCGTTCTACGCCATGTGGCTGCGCCGGTACATGGTGGACGAGAGCAACAAGGACTATGTCCGCCTTGCCCGTGCCAAGGGCGTGAGTGAAAACAACATCGCCCTGCGCCACATCTTCCGCAACGCAATGGTGCCGCTGGTGCAGTATATTCCCTCCGCCTTCCTGAACACTGTGGTCGGCTCTATCTATATCGAGAGCCTCTACAGCATCCCGGGCATGGGCGGCCTGCTGGTCACCTGTGTCCAGCGCCACGACAACACGATGGTGCAGGGCATCGTTCTGCTCTACGCCTGCGTGGGCATCATCGGCCTGATTCTGGGCGACCTGCTCATGGTGCTCATTGACCCCCGTATCAGCTTTGGCAAGAAAGAAGGTGGCCGATAATGCTTTTCCGTATGAAAGATGAAAAAGCACACCAGCTCGAGGCAGAGCTGGATAAGTTACAGGCGGACGGCCCCGCCGCATGGGCAAAACTGCCCGAAGAAGAGCTGTTCACCCCTGCCGGGTTCAGCGAAGAGCGGGCCGAGGCCACGTCCTACTCCAACTACAGCTACTGGGGCAGCACCTTCCGCGCCTTCTTCAAGAACCGCGTGGCCGTGCTGCTGCTCGTCGCCCTCATCGCCGTGGTGGCCTTTGCATTTTTGCAGCCCTGCCTGCCCGGTCAGGCAGACCCCAACCTCTGCGCCGTGGACCCCGCCACCGGCATCCAGTACCGCAACATCGCCCCCGGTGAAAAGGGCTTCATCTGGGGCTCCAACGCCATCGGCCAGGACCTCTGGGCCCGCATCTGGGCCGGCGCCCGCACCAGCCTGACCATCGCCTTCTTCGTAGCCCTCATCGAGGCCGTGGTGGGCATCACGGTAGGCGTGCTCTGGGGCTATGTCCGTCAGCTGGACTTCTTCTTCACCGAGCTGTACAACATCTGCGACAACGTGCCTTCCACCATCATCCTGATCCTTATTTCCTAC
>OWHX01000887.1_pt1 | contig 14278 bp, 9 predicted proteins | sample 1732801 | NCBI WGS metagenome assembly OWHX01 (sample SAMN05065755, study PRJEB22554) | human gut metagenome | biome: ENVO:2100002; feature: ENVO:00000062; material: ENVO:00002003 | host: Homo sapiens | place: USA
TATAAGAGACAGGAGGAGGGCAGTTGGGGGGCAGACGCGGTATGAGGCACCGGGGCAGAGGAGGAAAGGGAGGCTGCGGCGGCTGTATCGGATGCGGGGGCTGGTACTATGGCGGCGCGAGGGGGAATACCGGAGGCTGCGGCTGGCCGGGAGGGGAGGGCGTTTTGCCGTTTCAGCCACGCAAAACCGCGTTTGTACGAGCCCCAGTCATATTCGCCGTGGCGGCGGGCTATCAGGTGATTGACATACGGACGGAGTTTGGCGATTTCGCTTTCGGGTATCGGATTGTCGGTTACATAGACGATATTGGGTGCGATTTCCTTTAAGGCGCGCAGATAGTCAATGACATAATCGGAAACGGTGCCGTCGGCAGAATAGGCGGCAAACACCGCGCAGTTCTTTCCGGCGGCGAGGGGGGACAGGGTTTGTTCAACGTCTGCGGGGGCTGAGGCTGTGCTGCGGGCGGCAGGCGCCTTACGGCTGCCTGCGTACAGCGTAAGGACGGCGAGCATGAGCGCAATTGCGGCGATGGCGAGAACGGCGATATAAACCGGACGGCGGCGCATGGTTGTCTCCTTTAAAAAAAATCCCCGCAAGCTCCGGTAGAGCTTACGAGGGATATTATAGCGCGGGAAAAAATTATTCCGCAACCAAAACCTGACGGCGGCTGTGCATAGCTTCTTCAATAAAGGCAATCTGCTCTTCCACCATCGGGTTGCCGGCAAATTTTTCTTTGGCTTTTTGAACGCGCTCTTCAAACGTGCCGTCATTGGATTTGAAAATATACATATAAGCGCGGGTAACGGATTTGATGGTATGTTCGTCGCAGCCGCTGCGTTTGAGGCCGATGACGTTCAGGCCGCGCAGTTTGCCGCGGTCGCCGGTTACCATCGCGAACGGGATGACGTCGCGCCCGATGCCGGTCATGCCGCCTATCATCGCCTTGCGCCCGATACGGCAGAACTGGTGAACCGCCGAGTTGCCGCCGAGGATGACGCCGTCGCCCAGACGGACGTGGCCGCCGATGACCGCATTGTTGGTCATGATGACATTGTCGCCGACGACGCAGTCGTGCGCGATGTGCGAGTTAACCATAAACATGCCGTTGCTGCCGACGCGGGTGGTCAGTTTTTCCGGTTCTTCACCCGCAACCGGGGTCTGGCCTTTGGGGGTGCCGGCGTGCATGGTTACGTTTTCGCGGATGACGTTGTGCGAACCGATTATCAGCCGCGCGCCGGGCTGGAATTCGTTGCCGTGATCCTGCGGGCCGCCGCCGAGGCAGGCGCCGGGGAAAATGACATTGCCTTCGCCGAGGGTGGTGTCGCCCAAAACGGTTACGCGGGCGATGAGCTTGTTTCCGGCAGCGATTTTGGCTTGGCCTGAAATATAGCAGAAGGGGCCGATTTCGGCAGACGGGTCGATTTGGGCGCCGGTTTCAACCACAGCGGAAGGGTGTATCATCTTTTTTCTCCATAAAAAATTGCAACTGTCAGGAAGGGTAACAGAAAGCAGGGCAGATGTAAAGCGGAAATTTCGGCGGCGGGCAGGGCGGGCGGTCACAAAATATTACGGATTGTTGCCGGGAGAGATGGGCGGCGGGCAGCGGAACGGGAAACCGGGAATGAGGTGCGGTCTGGATACGGAGCGGGGAACAGGGAATGAGGTGCGGCGGAATACGGGACGAGGAACCGGGACGGGAGGAGAGAATGGCAGAGCATGGTCTGCCCGATGCAGAACAGGGGCGGGAGACTGAAACGGGAGGAGAGAGGCACTATCAGCAGGGAGAAATTTCGTTAAACCGTTCATGTTTCCAATCTATCTGGCGTTTGACTATTTTTGCCGGGTTTCCGGCGATAATGACGTTTTCTTCGTTGAAACGGGATGTTACATTGCTGCACCAGCCGACGATTGAATGCGACGGAATCTGCGTGTTTTTGGCAATATAAACATTGCGTCCTATCCAAACATGGTCGCCGACGGTTACGGAGCGGCCGCGGTTTAGCGGAGTTCCGGAGAGATCGGTTACAGTGTGCGTATCCGTGCACCAGAGGACGATATCCCAAGACAATAAACAGTCTTTTCCGATGGTTACAGACGAGTTATGTTCGTAAAGGACGATTTCTGCTCCGTTTATCTGGGTGTTTTCTCTGACAGATACGGTGCAATTGCAGCTTGGGGACAAAGAATCGCCGATGTTTATTTTGAGGTTAGTGTAATTTTCCGTATTCAGGCTGATTTTGTTGTTATCGCCGTAAATCTTGATTTTGATGACATTATTGAGATTGCTGTTTTCCGGAAGGGTTACGATGTTGTTTTTGCCTTTGATTTCCAGACAGAATATGCCGTTATGGGGAATACTTACGGTGTTGCAGGTCAGGTCGGCTTTGATTTTTGACTGGCGGCGCTTTTTTATTTTTTTGCGAAATTCTTTCCATATGTCAGGCAGTTTCATTGCATATCCTTTGGTGCTGAATTTAAACGTTCGTTTTAATTTATATACTTTCGTTTTGCCTAAATGACTATTCCGGCGGTGAAAATATCCCCTGTTTTTTGGTGAAAAAAAACGAACCATTTTTTTCAGCAGTATGTACGAAAAAGCGGAAGATGGGGTACCGGATATGCAGTTTGAATGCGACGATGAGCGGTATGAATGGGCGGCGGGATACGGAGCTGGGAACAGGGAATGAGGTGCAGTCTGGATACGGAACGGGGAACGGGGAATGAGGTGCGGCGGAATACGGGACGAGGAACCGGGACGGGAGGAGAGAATGGCAGAGCATGGTTTGCCCGATGCAGAACAGGGGCGGGGGACTGAAACGGGAAAACAAAAAGCCCGCACAGCAGCAGAACCGGCAGGGAACAGTGCCGGGCTTTGAGGCGGGACTGTTGTCGGGCTTTGAGGTAGCGTGCCTAGAGTGCCAGTTTTATGCGGCGCAGGGTTTCTTCCCTGCCCAGAACCGCGGCAATTTCGCTGGCGCCGCCGGGGGTTGTTTCCAGCCCGGTCAGGGCGATGCGTACCGGATACAGAACCTGTCCGTTTTTCAGCCCGTTGGCAGCGGCGACTGCTTTCAGGCATTCAAACAGGCTCTCGTTATTCCAGCCGTCTGCACTCAGGCTTTCCAGTGCCGGGAGCGCGAGCTGCAGCGATTTTTTGGCGATTTCAGGGTCGGTCTTCATCTTCTTGTTGTTAAACAGTTCTTCGCCGTAAGCGGGCAGGGTTTCAATGAACCCGGCGGTTTCGGCGATGTCATTCAGGGTTTCGACACGCGGCTGAAGGACTTTGGACAGCTCTTCGCGGTTGATGCTGCGGGTGATGAATTTGTCATATTCTTTGCAGGCGAGGGCATGGAATTCTGCAAACGGCAGGGCACGGATATAGCAGCCGTTCATCCAGCGCAGTTTGGCGATGTCAAAAATCGCCGGGGATTTGTTCAGCCGTTCGGCGTCAAATACCTGTTCCAGCTCGGCGAGCGAAAAGATTTCCTGTTCGGTGCCGGGGTTCCAGCCCAAGAGCGCAATATAGTTCAGAATCGCAGCGGGCAGGTAGCCTTTGGCGACCAAATCCTGGAACGACGCATCGCCGTTGCGCTTGGAGAGCTTGTGCTGCGCGTCTTTCATCACCTGCGCGACGTGAACGTAAATCGGCGGCGTCCAGCCGAACGCTTCGTAAATCAGGTTATATTTCGGGGTGGATGAAATATATTCGTTGCCGCGGACGACGTGGGTAATCGCCATCAGATGGTCATCAATGACGTTGGCGAAGTTATAAGTCGGGAAGCCGTCGGACTTCAGCAATACGCCTTCGTCCAGTTCGTCATAGTCGATTTCAATATCGCCGTAAACGACGTCGTGGAACATTGCCTTGCCTTTGCGGTTGATGTTCTGGCGGACGACATAGGGTTCGCCGGCAGCAACACGGGCTTTGGCCTCTTCCAGCGGAATGCGCTTGCAGGGGTCTTTGAACTTGGCGCCGAGGACGGTTTCTTCTTCGTCGTCATCGTGTTCGGTCTTGGCGCAGAAGCAATAGTGCGCGCCGCCGAGTTCCACCAGCTTGTGTGCGTATTCCTGATACAGCGGCAGGCGTTCGGACTGGATATACGGACCGTATTCGCCGCCGATGTCCGGGCCTTCGTCCCAGTTCATGCCGACGGTCTTGAGCGTGTTGTATATGATTTCGGTTGCGCCCTCGACATAGCGTTTCTGGTCGGTGTCTTCAATGCGCAAAATAAAACTGCCGCCGGAAGATTTGGCGATAAGGTATTCATATAACGCGGTTCTCAGGTTGCCGATGTGCATATAGCCGGTCGGGCTCGGGGCAAAGCGGGTTCTTGCTTTCATTGTGGTAAAACTCCTTTAAGTGTATTTGGAAAGGCGCGTCCTGCCAGCGGGCGCGGCGCATTTATGACAGGTGTAGCGCAGGGGCGGAAGAAAATCAAGCATTTTTTTGCGGCGGGGGACAGAGGCGGAGAGCAGCAGCCGGGTATCGGAGGCAGCAGCGCATAGAATGAGAGCAGGCAATAGACAAAATATTTGACATTCCCGGCGGGCGGTGTTATGGTGGCGGCAATTAGCAATTATTATTCACATTATTAAATCTTAGAGTTATGAACAAGTTTAGCTGTTATCTGCTTTCGTGGAAAGCTGCTGTATTGCGGAAATTTACGCCGCGGATTGTTATTGAACGGTATTGTCTGAAATCTGTCCCTGATGCGGCTCTGTACCTTCCGGGGAAGGAAGCCGAACTTCGGGTTATCGACAGTGTCGAACCGGGGTATAAACAATGGCAGTTTTTGAAAGACCGGGTCTGGAGCGCCGATACACGTCAGGAGCTTTACAAACGCGGGCTGTGGGGTGCGCTCGGCGTGCAAAACCGCTGGGAGTTCGAATATCTGCTGAAACATACGCAGCCGGTCGCCTATCTTAACGGGCCGGGCAGCGATTTTCGGCGGACGGCATCGTTTGAGCCGATTATTGAAGCGCTGCGGAAAAATGCGCTCTGGGTTATGCTGATGGCCCGCGAATATCCGCAGATTGCCGAGAATTTGGGGGCGGCGGTGCTGGAACACGAACTGCCGAAGAATGTTTATGAAACGATGACCGACGTCCTGACGCGGAAAATTCCCGGACAGGCGGCTGCTTTTGTGGCGCGTTTGGAGCCGCAATCGCCGTATTTTGAATATGGCTTTGTGGAAATCTGGCGAGCCGGAGGCAATCTGGCGCCGCTGATGAAGGCGCTCTTTTCCGGCAGGGACGATTTGTACCAGATTGTGAAAACGCGGTCGGCGGCAAAGCCCGAGCTTAATGTGCTGAGTGCCGTGTTTCAGTATCTGCTGAAACAGCTGCAGAATGCGGGACATACCGGGCGCTGGGAACGGGAATTCCAAGACTGGCTTGGCATTCTGGAAACGTATGCCCAAAGTCCGGAGAGCCGTCTGACATGGCTGCTGCGGTTGCGGCGAGGTTTGAGTCAGGGGCGGTATCCGGAACTGTATGACGACGTAACGCGGCTGACGGAAACCTACGCGCCGAATCTGCTTAATCCGGCAAACCGGATGATTGCAATGTGGGAAGGGCAGGACTGGCCCTGACGCAGCAATGAGCGGAAGCGGGCAGGAACGGTGCCTGTTTCGGGATTGCGACAGCGGGCAGAACGTTCAAGTTGCGGTGTTGCGACAGCGGGCAAAACATTCCTGTTTCGGTGTTGCGGAGGCAAATGAGCCGGGTGGCTTTGATGCCGCACGGTAACGGGCGGCGCGGCGAAACGGCAAATTAAAAGGGAGGCTTTGTGCGCCTCCCTTTTTGCTGTCAGGAATATCAGCCGGACAGTCGGAATTTTATACTCAGAGCAGGGCAAGCGCCAGATACAGCAGCCCGACGGTACCCATAAACAAAAAGTACCAGCAGCTCAGGTTGAGGGCGCGCTCTTCGTGCTCGTCGTCGTTATAACGGGCGGGGCCGTAATTGTTCTTTCCGGCATCGCCGCGGTAAAACAACGTCATAATCAGGAACTTCAGCCCGTAAAAACCGACGCCGTACAGGATTGTAACAAAGCAGATGCTCAGCAGCATAATCGTATAGGCAAAGTCGGTATTGGCGAGCGAGGCGACGGTCAGGTTTATCATGCTCAGGACGACGACGCCCATAAACACCGGTTCGAGATAATTGCGCCAGGCGAGGCGGTTCAGGTCGTGCATACGGCGGATGAGCAGCGAGCCGACAGGGAACAGCGGCAGCAGGATGACGAGGTAGAACAGGGTTTCCGCCGCGAGGATGTAATTTTCAATTTTGGGGAGAGAGTAGCCCATGTCATTGGCGGCGCGCAGAAAACGCGGCGACAGGATATAGCTGCATTTGAGCTGAATGATGACCGTCAGCACGCTGTTGACGAGCAGGAACGTCCAGAGCTCGAAACGCGACGAGCGGCCGCGCAGGGTGAAGGTCTTTTTCCAGCCGTCGAGCCAGATGCGCAGGAGGTTGTCGGGCGACAAAATCGGCTTGCGGGCGCGTTCGGGGGCTTTTGAGGTGCCGGAAGAAACGGCGGACTGAGCCGGAGAAGAGGCGGTCAGCGGCGCTTGCGGTTTAGCCGGCGTTGCGGCTGTTTGAGAGGCAGCAGAGGCTTGAGCCGCAGCTTTAGGGGCAGTGTCGCGCGCTTTTTTGACGGCGGGGCGGGCTGCGGTCTGAGATACGGCGGCCTTTTTGCCGGTGCGCCGGGCCGGGGCGTCTGACCGGACGCCGGAGAGTGCAGTTTTTGAAGTACGTTGGGTTTTGGCGGCGGATTTGGGAGCCATAATGTTTTCTCCTGCAATTGATTTGCATTCAGAATAGCGGGGCCGGGTTAATATTTGGTAAAGGCCGGGAAGGGAAAGGCGTCTTAAAGTTTTAACATATAGCTTAAAAAAGTGCTTGCAAAAAGAACAAAAGTGGTATATCAAGATTTTTCGGAGCGGGGAGCGCGGGATTGTCCGGCATGGGCGAACCGAGGAAAGAAAAGGCCGGAACCGGCAGCGGCGAACCGGCGCAGGCGCACAGGGCTGACTGAAACGGAGGACACCGGGGTGGGTGGCCGGCAGCGGCAAACCGGCGCGGGTGCGCAGGGGCTGCTGAAACAAGGTGCGCAGGCATCAGGCAGCGGCAGGCATCAGGCATTAGAGAGGGAACGATGGCAGAGAGCAAATATATCGAAATCAAAGGGGCGCGGGAGCATAATCTCAAAAACGTCAACATTTCCATTCCGAAGAACCAGCTGACGGTGATTACCGGGCTGTCGGGGTCGGGCAAGTCGTCGCTGGCGTTTGACACGATTTATGCCGAGGGGCAGCGGCGTTACGTCGAGAGCCTTTCCGCTTATGCGCGGCAGTTCCTTGACCTGATGAAAAAGCCGGACGTTGATTCCATAGAAGGGCTGGCGCCGGCGATTTCGATTGAGCAGAAAACGACCTCGCACAATCCGCGCTCGACGGTAGGGACGATTACCGAGATTTACGACTATATGCGCCTGTTGTGGGCGCGCGCGGGGACGCCTTATTCGCCGGCGACGGGGCTGCCGATTGAAGCGCAGACGGTGAGCCAGATGGTGGATAAAATCCTGTCGCTGCCGGCCGGTACCAAGATTATGCTGGTGGCGCCGATGGTGCGGCAGCGCAAGGGGGAATTTAAGAAAGAGCTGGACGGGCTGCTGAAGCAGGGGTTTCAGCGCGTCAAGATTGACGGCGAGGTCTATGACCTTGAAGACGCGCCGGCGCTGGAAAAAAACATTAAGCACGACATTGAGGTCGTGGTCGACCGTCTGGTGGTCAAGGGCGAGGAGATGGCGGAGCGCGTGGCGCAGTCGGTAGAAACGGCGCTGAAAATCGGCGACGGCATTTTGTATGTGGACGGCGCGGGCGGCGCCGGACTGGCGGGAGCAGCGGGAGGAAACGGCGCAGGCCTGACAGGGGCAGCGGCCGGAGATGGTTCGGATGCGGCGGGAACGAACGGTACGGGAGGAAACGGCGCGGCGGGCGGAGGCGGTGTCGGAGGTGCGGCGGGCGGAGCCGGTGTCGGAGGCGCGGCGGGGAACCGGCTGACGTTTTCGGCGAAATATGCTTGTCCGGTGTCGGGTTTTACGATTGAGGAAATCGAGCCGCGGCTGTTTTCGTTCAACAATCCGCAGGGGGCGTGCCCACATTGCGACGGGCTGGGGGCGCGGCTGTATATGGACGAAAAGCTGGTGGTGCCGAACGAGGGGCGGTCGATTGCGCAGGGGGCGATTGCGCCGTGGTACGGGTTTAAGTCGGCGTTTTACAAGCAGACGCTGATTTCGCTGTGCGACTTTCTGCACATCTCGCAGGACACGCCGTGGAAAGACCTGCCGGAAGAGGCGAAGAAAATCATCCTTTACGGTTCGGGCAACGTGTGCGTGCCGTTGTATTATTCGACGTTTGTGTCGGACAAGCCGTTTGAGGGTGTGATTCCGAATATGGAACGGCGGTTTCTGGAAACAGACTCGGCGGCGTCGCGTGAGGAGCTGTCGCATTACCAGTCGGCGGCGCTGTGCACTTTCTGCAACGGCAAGCGGCTGAAGCCCGAGGCGCTGGCGGTCAAGGTTTGCGGCAAGGATATTATGGAAGTTTCCGACCTTTCCATCAAAGAGGCGCTGAAGTGGTTTGCCGGGGTGGAAGAACAACTGAGCCCGCAGAAGCAGCAGATTGCGCACAAGATATTAAAGGAGATTATCGACCGGCTGCAGTTTTTGAACAATGTGGGGCTGGACTACCTGACGCTGTCGCGGCAATCGGGCGGGCTTTCCGGCGGCGAATCGCAGCGTATCAGGCTGGCGTCGCAAATCGGGTCGGGGCTGACGGGCGTGCTGTATGTGCTGGACGAACCGTCAATCGGGCTGCACCAGCGCGACAATGACCGGCTGCTGGAGACGCTGAACCGGCTGCGCGACATCGGCAACACGGTGATTGTGGTCGAGCATGACGAAGACGCCATCCGTGCGGCAGACTTTCTGGTCGATATGGGGCCGGGCGCGGGCGAGCTCGGCGGCAGCGTCGTCGCGGCGGGAACGGTGGCGGACGTGCTGGCGAGCAAGGACAGCCTGACGGCGCAGTATCTGAACGGGCAGAAGGAAATCGCGGTGCCGCGCAAACGGCGCAAGGGCAACGGCAAGTTTCTGGAGCTGACCGGGGCGAAGACCCACAATCTCAAGAACGTGAAGATGAAAATCCCGCTTGGCACGCTGACGCTGGTTACCGGGGTCTCTGGCGGCGGCAAGTCGTCGCTGGTGCTGGAGACGCTGTACAAGGCGCTGAACAAGGAGCTGAACGGGTCGCGCGAGCCGACGGGCGCATACGACAAACTTATCGGGCTGGAGAATGTCGACAAGGTGATTGACATCGACCAGTCGCCTATCGGGCGGACGCCGCGTTCCAACCCGGCGACGTACACCGGGCTGTTTACCTATATCCGCGACTGGTATGCGGAGCTGCCGCTGTCCAAGGCGCGCGGGTATCAGGCGGGGCGGTTTTCGTTTAACGTTGCGGGCGGGCGCTGCGAAGCGTGCAAAGGCGACGGGGTAACGAAGATTGAGATGAACTTTCTGCCTGACGTGTATGTCGAATGCGAACAGTGCCACGGCAAACGCTTTAACCGCGAAACGCTGGAAGTTACCTACAAGGGCAAGTCGATTGCCGACGTGCTGGATATGACGGTAGACGAGGCGCATGAATTTTTTGACAGCATTCCGGCAATCAAATCGCGGCTGGAACTGCTGCAGAAAGTCGGGCTGGGGTATATCCGGCTCGGGCAGGCGGCGACGACGCTTTCCGGCGGCGAGGCGCAACGCATCAAGCTTTCCAAAGAACTGTCCAAACGGGCGACGGGCAAGACAGTCTATATTCTCGACGAGCCGACGACCGGGCTGCATTTTGAGGACATCAACAAGCTGTTGAAAGTGTTGCAGGCTTTGGTTGACCAGGGAAATACGGTAATTGTCATCGAGCATAATCTGGATGTCATTAAGGTTGCGGACTATATTATCGACATGGGGCCGGAGGGCGGCGACGGCGGCGGACGGATTGTTGCCGAGGGTACGCCCGAGGAGATTGTCAAAAAGGCGAAAGGCTATACCTACAAGTACCTGAAAGGGAAAATCTGAACGGCTGCCGGGACGGATACAGGGTCGATGAGGGCTGATGCGAAGGACGGAAGAGCGGGCGGCGTACCACTTATCAACTCACTTGAATTTTTTATCAACAGCTTTAATTTTTGCCGCGGGAAGCGGGGTGTTTTTTTGTGCACAGCCACGGAGTGCCGGAGGGGTTGGCAGCGGAAAGCCACGGGGTGTCAAGGGCTTTGGCGCCGGGTTTCCGGGACTGCGGGAAGCTGTGGAGAGCCATGTGCGGACGGGCAGCCGGGGCGTCTGTGCGGACGGGCCGGGGCGCTAACAGGTTTTCAGCGTGGCGTTGACAATAATCAGCAGCTTGCGGGCACAGGCGATGATAGCGGTCATTTTTGATTTTCCTTTTTTTAGCAGGCGTTCGTAGAACTCCTTTATTTGAGCATTGTGCCTGATGGCGACCAGGGTAACGATGAACAGGGCGCTTTTGGCGGTGGTCCTGCCATGGCGGATGCGGCGGTAACCCGAAAGCGTGCCGCTGTCTTTGGCATAAGGGGCGACACCGGCGATGGCGGCAATCTGGCGGCGGTTGGCGCAGCCGAGCTCGGGGAGCGTTGTCAGCAGGAGAACGGCAGATTTTTCGGCAATACCTTTGATGGCGATGATTTTGTAGAAAGCTTCGGCGAGCGGCGGGTCGTTTTTGATGATGTCGAGGCATTTCTGGTACAGGCGTTCGATTTCCTTTTCCAGATAGGCGATGTGTCTGACGATTTCTTTTTTCATATCGGGGGGAAGGCTGGGCGCGGTGCTGCGGTTTTTTTCCTGAAGGAGCATGGTTTTGAGGTCGGATATCCTTTCGGTTACGGGTTTCAGGTTCAGCGGCAGAGGCGTGTACATACGCAGGGTTTCGTGCAGTTTCCGTCCGAAGAGGGCAAGGGCGTAAGCGTCTATCCGGTCGGTTTTGGCGTGTTCGCCGTAGGAACGCATAAAGGCTTTGACCCGGCGCCCTTCTGCCCGGTGGACGGTAAAGCCGCGGTTATAAAAAGTGTTGACGCAGAGGGCTTCGTATCCGCCGGTAAGGTCGACGACAATCAGGAGCTCCGGGTCCGGGGACAGGGCGGAAACGTATTTTTCTATGGCTTTTGCGGTGTTTTCGACGGTTAGGAATTCTCCGGTGGCGTCGTCGTAGATGTCAAGTTTGGCTTTGGACACGTCGATGCCGATGAAGCGCGAGAATTTTTGGTTTGCAGTCATTAAAGTTACTCCTCATAGTTCCGTTATTTATTCTTCAAATTGTTAACGTACGCGGCAGGCCGGTACCAGCAACTCATCAAGCAATAAATAAGTTTGTCTTAAAGATCACAATGAGCACGAACTTCAGATTCGATTGCTTGTCCGATCGTTTAAGACCATTTAGAAAGACGGATGCACCCGTCCTCTAAATATTATCCATGATTTGACTGTCGTATGCAAGCGGCCTTTTGTGCCTTACGGTTTTATGGAAGTTTTGTTGCATATTTTTAAGTAACAATTGCTGTCCCCCGGCGGAACAAAGGGGAAGGAGCCGGGCGGAGCAAAGAGGAGGGGAACAGGCGGAGCAAAGGGGAAGGAGCCGGGAGGGCTGGCGCGGCGGGAATAAATGGAAAAGCGGGAAGCCGGGTGTTGAAAACGGGGCGGAAAGGGGCAGGCATGAAAGCAAATGCCGAAAGCGGGGTGAAGAAACTGGGCAGCCGCGAGGACGGGGCTGAGAACGGGACAGAAAGGGGGAGTTAGCTGTTCAGGTACCAGTATTTCTTTTTGCGTTCGGTCTGGAAGGCATAAGCGGCGGCGCGGAGCATCCGCATATACCCTTCGCGGTCGCGGACGGCGAAATCTTTGGGATACGGCTCGTCCAAAAGGCTGTGCACGTCGGTGCGGACGGCGACTTCGCGGGGGAAGAAATGGCGGCAGAACGCATAACGGGCGGCAGTCAGGTCGTTTGTATCGTAGCCGATGGTTTGCAGCAGCTCCTCTTCCGGGGCTTCGGGAGAGAGGCTTTTCAGGCTCGGCCAAAGGACAAGCTGGCGGGCATAAAGCTTTTGCCAGGGAAAGCCTGCGCCGGGGTCGGCTTTGCGTTTCGGTGCGATGTCGGAATGGCCAAGAATGTTCTCGCGGCGGATACGGTAAGCAAAAACCAACTGCCTTAAAAGCCGGCAGAGCGCGGAAATCTGGGCGGAAGAATAGTCCTGCGGCGTTTGCCCGAGGTTAAAAGATTCCAGTTCGATGCCGATGGAACAGCCGTTGAGGGATTTGCCTTCGCTGCCGAGCCAGCTGCTTTCGCCGGCATGATAGGCGACTTTGTCAGGGGGGCAGTTTTCGGTAATCTGACCGCGTTCGGAAACGATGTAATGGGTGCTCAGGCCGTATTTGTCCAGTATGTCCAGCTGCTTGTCGGGCGAGTAGGACGAGCAGTGGAGGATAATATAGCGGATATCTTCGGTACGGTCGCGGCAGTTTGCGGTGTGGGTGATGATGATTTTCTGAGCCATGGGGTTCTCCGGTCTGATTTTTATGCTTAATATAGCAGGCGAGGTTTAAAAAAAACTTTACAAACGGCGGTTTTTTGCTTATGAAAGGGGGAGATGTTTTTTTGTTAAGGAGTACAACAGATGAGAGCGGAATTTTATAACCTGATTAACGAAATCAAAGCGAGCGCCGAACTTTTGCGGAGGTCTCTTTGACTACGACAACGCAAAACAACGGCAGGAAGAACTGGCGGTTCTGACGGCGGACCCGGCGCTGTGGGACAATCAGGAAAAGGCACTGAAACTGACGGGAGAGAAAAATACGCTGGACGAGAATATTGCCTTTTATGAGGATTTGCTGGCGGATTTGCAGAATTCCGAGGAGATGGTCGAGATGGCGGAGGCCGAGGAAGACGAGGCGATGCTGGCGGAACTGTTTGCGCATCTGGAAGAACTGAAACAGGAGGCTAAGCGCCACGAACTGGAAGCCCTGCTTTCCGGCGAGCTGGACAAGAACGACGCTTACCTGGAAGTGCATGCCGGCTCGGGCGGAACCGAGGCGCAGGACTGGGCGGAAATGCTGCTCAGAATGTATTCGCGCTGGGCGGAAAAACACAAATACAAACTTTCGTATGTTGAAGAAACCGAGGGCGAAGTCGCGGGGCTGAAGTCGGCGACGGTCAAAATATCGGGACACAACGCCTACGGGTGGCTCAAAGGCGAGAGCGGCGTGCACCGGCTGGTGCGGATTTCGCCGTTTGACAGCAACGCGCGGCGGCATACGAGCTTTGCGTCAGTCAACGTATATCCGGTGGTTGACGACAGCATTCATATCGACATCAACCCGGCGGATTTGAAAATGGACACCTACCGTTCGTCCGGCGCGGGCGGGCAGCACATCAACAAGACCGAATCGGCGGTGCGGATTACGCATATTCCGAGCGGGGTGGTGGTTTCGTGCCAGACCGAGCGTTCGCAGTTTGCCAACCGCGACCAGGCAATGAATATGCTGAAGGCAAAGCTGTATGAAATCGAACTGCATAAGAAAGAGGCAGCGGCGGAGCAGAAATGGGAAGAGCAGGGCGACAACGGCTGGGGGTATCAGATACGGTCGTACGTTTTGCAGCCGTACAAGATGATTAAAGACCTGCGCACCGGCGCGGAGACTTCGGACGACCGCGGCGTACTTGACGGGGATATCGATATGTTTCTGTCGGCGTATTTGTCGTCGAAGGCGTAGTACGGCGGGCGCGGTTTGCGGACGGTGCGACGTATGCGCAGGCGGAATCTGAGGTTGATTCAGGCATGGTGCGGCGGGCGCGCAGGCAGGGGTTTGGCCGGCGGAAGTGCTTATAGTCGGGCGAGGGGAAGCGGTGCTGCGGCGGAATTGGCAGCGTCGGGGCGGCGTTGGGAAGTTATGCACATCGTCGTAGAAAAATGTTGCAAAAAAAAATCCGGTGTTTATAAAAGCAGTGTTTGAGGTTCATAACTCACATGGATTGCAGGTGTAATTCAATGGTAGAATGAGAGCTTCCCAAGCTTTTAATGCGGGTTCGATTCCCGTCACCTGCTCCAAATTCTCCCACTTTCTCCGTTTATCCTCTTAGGCGCACGGTTTTGCGATAAGCGTTTCTGTCTCTTATACACATCTGACGCTGCCGACGAAGCTAGA
>OWHX01000889.1_pt1 | contig 14273 bp, 8 predicted proteins | sample 1732801 | NCBI WGS metagenome assembly OWHX01 (sample SAMN05065755, study PRJEB22554) | human gut metagenome | biome: ENVO:2100002; feature: ENVO:00000062; material: ENVO:00002003 | host: Homo sapiens | place: USA
ATAATAACTCTTATGTATCCAACAGTATAACCTACAACTATCGTGTTGGTTCCACGCCAAAAGCTAAAAATTATAGATATGGCGAAGCGTTTAAAGAAAAGACAACCAGAAGTGAGGGGATATCCTGTAATTCGTACGCTAATTGTTATATCGGATGCAGCTGTGCAAGCGGATGGACACAAGGTACGGCACCGTCCAGCGGGGAATATGTCTGGGCAACGGACAACAGATATACCGGGGTGAACAGCCTGTCTGTCGGCAGCGGCTTGAATGCCTCCGGCACTATCGACGCCCAATCAGCCTCTTCGGGCATTTCCGCATCAGGTTTGAGCGCCGACTCGGGTGCAGGTATCTCTGCGAAATCTTCCGGCTCCGGAAACTACTCCGTTTCCACTATGGGTACTTCCGGCGGCATGACATGCTATAAAAAAGCCTGCCCTGACGGATACTATCTCGACGCGCCCAATTCGACAGCATTTAAATCTACATCAACAACCGGAGCGGCAGGATTAACCTGTTATAAGGCAACTGGCTGTAAAGACGGCTATACCTCTACCGGCAAAGGAGCCAAATACAGCTGGCATGGTATGAATTGTAACAGAGAAACAACTTACTATCTTTGCAGCACAAGTTATACAGAAACGAGAACACAAAGTGAAAGCAGTTTTTCAGCAACATGTCCGGCTAATACAGTTGTGATCAGTCGTTATCATTCAGGAGATGAGAATGGAAACTCACAACTCAGATGCAGTACTTTCGCGGCGTACTATTCGGAAAACGGTAATAACAGACCTTGTAGAGGTGAACAGGTTAGAGGCGTAACGATTACTGTAGAAGACAGACATTGGCTGGATTGGAAAAAAGAAAGTTGTAAAAAGGATAAAGGTTGTGACGGACAAAACCCAATAGGATACTATAAAGCCCCTGATGGTTATGTATTTACAGGAAGAGAACACAGCGGCGATGAAAATGGTAATTCAAGATGGGAAGTCGGCAGAGTCTATGTCAGTGATGGAAAGACCAAAAAACCAGTTACAATGTATGGCTATACTAACAGTGGCAGTTACAATGAAAAGCGTGGCGAAAATGGCAATGGATTTTCGGGCAAAAATGGAGCATATATGATGACCGGACGTTATCATAAAGGAGATGAAACGAAAAATTCTTGGTACACCAGTGCCAAAGCCAAAGTTGATTTATATTAACTGAGCCTGTCGTAAAATGCATATTTATTTGTCCAATAAGTATGCATTTTACACAGAAATATATACTTCATTATGGTAACAAATAAAGGTTTTAAGAATATTTTTGACAAAAAATATATAATAACCCTTGATTAATAAATAAGTTATGATAACATACTGTTGTTTTCGTACTTATTTTGTCTCAAAGAATTATGCTTTTTATAATTTATAAAAGGTTTTTATCTTTTCATAATTCTGGAGATTGGTGCGGATATATAACTTCTGATTAAAAGTGATAATCAATTATAGTTTAATCCAAAAATTTCTGTTTTTATGAAAGTAAAATGTTATTTTGGGCGATTTGTACACATGTGTATGGTCGCTATGACAGCGTGTATGGTGGGATGTAGTGACAATGATGAACCTGTAGTTCCTCAGCCTCCTACCCCGGATCCTGACAATGGCGAGGTTTCCTTTGTCATTGACAATGAAAACGGCAGCGGAACCGGAACAACCGATTCTCCGGCCGAAGTTGAAAAAGGTGAAACGCTTAATATGGTCATAAGCCAGAAAAGCAAATACACCGACTCTGACGGAAGCGTATTCGAGTGCGAGCCAAAAGCTACAATAGAGCTTTTTGCCAAGCTTGATACGGTGTATGTAAAAGACAAAAATCAATTAACCAGCGTACAAGAAAAACCGGAAGTAACATCTTCTCAAAGCGGAACCAACCCGATTCGCAATGCAATTAACCAAAAGTTCCTGATTGGAGAGCAATATGTCAATTTCGATTTGGCATATGAAATCTACAACTATGTCAATAAGGCAGAAGAAACCATCGAAATGCCTTATATCAAAGTGAATCAGGCAAATTTTGGCAGTTCCAATGCAAACGAGGAAACCCCCGAAACAAAAGCCCGGTCGGAAACACTACAGCCCGTTGTTACACTGAAAGCTTTGCCGCAAACCAGAGCCACAGTCAGCGACACGGTTTTATACGAAGTCAATGTCCGGTTTAATCTGGATATTGAAAGTATGAATGCCAAAACGGAAAATAAGCAGACTCTTGCTTTTTCTGTTAATTATCTTGGCGCCGTGGTGACAACGACCGATGTGCCGGATCCGGAACCCGAACTTGTGAAAGTCGAGTATCGGACGGATTATATTTGGGAGGAAGCGCATGACAATCTGCCGCTGTTGTATTATGCTATCGTTTATCGTGACAGGTATTACCGCCATAGCGATGGTCGAGAAGAAATATTGACAGACAGATTTGTTGATAATGGGCATATGGTAGGCTCTTCTGCGCTTATTGATCCGGTAGATTTTTTCCCCGGCCGTCCAGAATGGATAGAAGATGAAATCATTTATGATAAATATGAACAATTTGTAAATGACAGCATATGGTCTTTTTATCATTCAACGTTTGTTCCTGATTTAACAAAATTAAGAATAGGAGAGACCTTTGATGATGGTTTTACAGGAAGTGCTCCGGGAGAATGGGAAAACTATGTTATCAGCAAATTATATTCTGAATCTCTTAATTTACCGGATAATCCATCATCGGATTCTGATAATAAATGGGAGAATGCATCTGGACAAACCGGGTGGTATTTCATAGATACGACGCATCAACTTCGCTATCTTATTTATTATGGTGATACCTGGATAGCCCAACCGACGTTATTAGTTCGCTTTTATGATCAGTGCCTTGTTATTGATGGAAAGCGCATTACATTTTTAGACCATCTTCCCGAACATACATGGAATTCCTATGTAGAAGATGTTTCGGGGCCTGGAAAAAAATTTATTTACGAATGTAAGACAAAATTTCTGGGACGAAATTTTTACATTTCTGCTGAGGAAACTTTTTATCAAAAATAAAGCTGATTTTTCTCTACGCTAAATCTGAACAGCCATTACCCTTTATGGGTAATGGCTGTTTTTTTCCAAAAATCATACTGTTAAATTAAGTTATTATATGTATGCACATTCACATTGAGTTCCGTTAGGATATCTGCAGTCTGAATTATCACATTCGCATTTTGCACAATTTGGATTACCTGGATCTCTTATTATTACCGCTGGTCTGACAAAACAATCAGCCATGGAAAAGTCATAGAAATATCCAACTCTACAAGCAGGATAACATTTTGTACAGGTTCCGCCACAGCCATCTGATACAGTATGTGAGCCATAATAACAATTATTTTCATCCGTACAAGAAGGTTTACATTCATCTTTTTTGCAAACTGTTCCGTGATAAATGCCTCCAGCACCGGTACCAGTGGAAGAATAACCATTTTGGCATCCTGTTGCTTTGTAACATACAACTCCGGAAACTGTTCCGGTAGCAGAACCTACGGTAAAATAAGTATCATTCGGCTTTTCAAGGTAATATCCGCTAGGACAAGCTGCTTTGTAGCATCTGCCGCCAGAGGAAGACATTACTGAAACCGTATAATTTTGCGGTGTCTGACTCAACCGGAAACTTTTGTCGTTTGCAGAAGAAGGTGTGATTGATGTTAATGTCCGAGAAGTCGCCATACTGTCAATAGTGTTAATTTCTGAAAGCGTTTTTTCGGCAGAAAAAACTACCGCTCCGCCTGGGGCATCAAAATATACATAATCCCCGCTTGGAGCCGATGAAGACCAGCCTGAAGCGCAAGAACAGGAAATATGACAGTTAAATCGTTCACTACAAGCTATATTTTCCGATTGAGTCGTTTTTTCATCAAAAACACTGTCGAATCGGCTTGAAAGGCTCTGTCCGGAACTGGTTGCACCGGATACATAAGAGTTATTATACGACCCGTTTCCACTACAACCGTTTATCTTATAACCTGTTCTTGTTCCGCAGGTATGGCCACTGTCGGTTGTATAATACCTATATTCTCCATTACCTTTTTGAGAAGAAGATATTACGCAGTCGCCACGACCTACCGTTTCGTTTTTCAAACACGTTCTGCTACCACCACAACTTGTAGAGGTTGTAGAATATGTAAAGTAATTCTGACATTCAGACGTTACACTATATTTACATCCAGTTGCTTTGTAGCAGCATATATTACTACCGCCGCCAGTTACGCTTGTACAATCACCATCTGTGTTGAAATATGTTGTGCTAGGTTCATTGCTACAGTAGTTGCTTGCACAGCCGGTAGCATACCAACATGTCTTCCCGTCTGTACATGTTTCACTATCATCTGCAAACCAACCGTTCGGTCTGGTTGTAGAATATCCACTAGCGCAAACGTTTGATGTCGGACAAGTTTTGGGGTCATGAGTGGTTGATCCGCTTGTATTACACCCCGTGGTTTCATAATACTGACATCCGTTTGGTTGATAGCAGGTCAGGTTTCCTGAACCGCCATTATAGTCTGTGCTCTGCGACGTATATGTGAAATATGTATTTCTTCTATCTGAATCCGGATACCAGTATTTACTTGTGTTACAAGCCGTTGCACGATAACAGGTTGAACCCGATGCTTTAGATACGGCAGTTAAGAAATATGTCGTATTTATATTTCCAATATTCGGCGTTGAACGGCCGGAGCCACAGTTTTGACCACGAAAACACTGGATGCCTGTCGCATGCGATGTGATAACATCAAAGAATGTTGTATTCGGGCTGGATACATAAGCACCAGCATTGGTACGGCAGCTTTCACCGCGATAGCATCTTGAGCCGCTGCCTATAGAATGCGACGTATTAAAGAAACTTGTGTTCGGGTACGAAGAGTACGCTCCTCTGCCCAGAGCACAGTTTTGACTGCGATAACAGGTAATACCTGTCGCATACGACGTGATTACATCAAAGAACTGGCTGTTCGGGCTAGATACATAAGCACCAGCATTGACACGACAGCTTTCGCCACGATAGCAGGTTGAACCGCTGGCTATAGAATGTGACGTATTAAAGAAGCTTGTGTTCGGGTGCGAAGAGTAAGAACCACGTGTCGTCGCGCAGCTTCCGCCACGATAGCAAGTCGAATCCTGCTGAGCGTTAGTAGATGTCAGTACGTTGAAGAACGAGCTGTTCGGAGCCGACGTATAAGCACCGGCGTTAGTACGGCATCCGCCTTGTGCACGGTAACAGGTTGACCCGGAAGCGGAAGACTGTGTTGTTACAAAGAAGCTGGTATTGGTTATAGCCGCTGACGACTGGGCACACTTCGCCCCGCGGTAGCAGGTTGAACCGGAAGCATAAGACGTATGGACAACAAAGTATGTGCTGTTCGGCGTTGAAGTATAGGCGCCAACCGCAGCATCGGCTACCCTATCCGCACGGTATGACGTCGAACCGGAGGCCAAAGACTGGATATAGTGGAAGAATGATGTGTTCGGGTGCGAACTGTATGCACCGGCTGCGATATGTACCTTATCGGAACGATATGAGGTCGAACCGGATGCCAAAGAGTAAATCACATTAAAGAATGATGTGTTCGGCATAGAACTATACGCGCCGGCGGCAATATGCGAGCTTTCGCCACGATATGACGTCGAACCGGAAGCTAACGAGTAAATTACATAAAAGAACGATGTATTCGGTGTCGAGCTATAAGCACCCGCCGCAGTATGAATGCCTGATCCGCGATATGCCGTTGAACCGGACGCCAGGGAGCCGCCGTACAGGAAGAACGACGTATTCGGACGGGAAGTGTACGATCCGTTCGGGTTTGCGCTCTCGCCACGGTAGGAGATAGAACCGGAAGCCGAAGACTGAATAACGATAAAGTAGCTGGTGTTCGGCGTTGAGGTGTATGCGCCGGCAGCAATGTGCGAGCTTTCACCGCGGTATGATGTCGAGCCGGAAGCCAGCGAGCTGATGGTGATGAAGAAGCTCGTATTCGGATGCGACGAGTATGCACCGGCCGCAATGTGCGACTCCTGACCGCGATATGCCGTTGAACCAGATGCCAACGAGTTAATTACATAGAAGAAGCTCGTGTTCGGCGTTGACGTATAAGCACCGGCCGCAGGATTCGTGCTCTCACCACGGTATGATGTCGAACCGGACGCCAGAGAGCTGATGGTGATAAAGAAGCTCGTATTCGGATGCGAAGAGTACGCACCGGCAGCAATGTGCGATTCCTGACCGCGATATGCCGTCGAGCCGGACGCCGATGAACTGATTACATAGAAGAAACTCGTATTCGGCGTTGACGTATAAGCACCGGCCGCAGGATTTGTGCTTTCGCCACGGTATGATGTCGAGCCGGACGCCAACGAACTGATAGTGATAAAGAAGCTCGTATTCGGTTTGGAGCTATACGCACCGGCGGCAATGTGCGATTCTTCGCCACGATATGCCGTTGAACCGGTTGCCGAAGAACTAATCGTTATAAAGAACGACGTATTCGGCGAAGACGAGTATGCACCGGCAGCCGTATTACAGCTGGAACCGCGATAACATCCGGAACCGGAAGCAAAAGAGTTTATGGTATAGAAGAACGACGTATTCGGTTCCGAACTGTATGCGCCGGCGTTCAGGTCTTTACAGCCTTCGCCGCGGTAGCAAGTTGAACCAGATGCGATTGAGCTTTCTACATAGAACCATGCCGTATTCGGCGAAGACGAGTATGCACCACCGGCTATATAGCAATTTTGACCACGATAGCAGGTTGAACCCGATGCATAGGAATTAATAGTTACGAAGAACGACGTATTCGGAACCGATGTATAGGAACCTGTTGCCAGATAACATTCCTGACCGCGGAAACAGGTCAAACCGGTTGCCGTTGAACTGATGGTAACAAAGAACGACGTATTCGGACGAGAGCTGTAAGCACCAACGCTCGGCTCACAGGACGTTGCGCGGTAGCAGCGGGTCGCATCATTACAGAGCGCGCGAATATCGCCAAACCACGGATACCAGTCATTTTCTATCTCTTCATGGTCGCGAATATCTTCAAAGTTCGTTTCACAGCCAATCTTTTTATAACAGCCGGATGCATCATTACATTCATTGATTTCATACAAGCAAGCCGGATAAATTTCCTTATCTTGCAGACCGGTATAGAATTCATCCCAATACGGCGCGTTCAGCGAGCTCAGGTAAAGCTCCTGTTTGCCGGTTTTGTTATCAACATTAGACGCATTGATAAACGAACTGTAGAATCGGTTTTCTTCACTACAGGAAATCTTTTTCCAACACTGGTGCTGCGCATCATCCTGGTGGCAGTTTGTCGTAATATAGGTACAACCGTTGTTGGCGCTGGTTATGCGACACCCTATCCCTTTGATACAAGAGGAATTATTGACAGCATCGTAAGTGTTGCCGTTTTTGGTGTAAGTTCCGTAGCCGGGGTTAACATCCGCATAAAAAGCATCGTGATACGGATTGTTTTTAACATATTGGGCACTGTAGTTGTAGCCTTTCTGATTTTCAACAATTTCCATCCATTTCAGATAGGCCTCTTCCGAATCGTAAATTACGCCTTCGTTGACATGATTGCTGTACCATTTGCGGACATTGTTACATCCTGTCCACAAATAACAGTAGTTCGGCACGTCATTACAGTTCAAACCGTTACCGGTATCGTTACCGGAACCGTCCGACTGAGCATACGAACATACGATTTTGTTAGTCAAATTATAATCTTCCGTAACCAATCCGTTTCCGGTCGTATTCAGCGCCTTAATCAGCTGAACTGTTCCGGACGCGTCTTTTTCGTTGGTCATCTGGTCTTCGGAAAGATACGGAATAAAGTTGTCCCAGCCGCCTGCTAACTGAGCACTGTCGTTACGGTAATACTCCTTACCGGTATTTAATTCATCATGATTGCAGTCATATACCTGCATACAGCCGAAACCACCGCAACGGGTTTCCTGACGGTATTTACAGTATTCACCGGTATTTTCAAAAAAGAATCTTCTGTCTGTATTACACTGGGAGAAGCGGCACTTTCCTCCATAAAGTTTGCTGTCCCATGCGCACCGTGCCTCATACGGTACAAGATTTCCGTCCAAATTAACAATCGGATCGCCATTTCCATCTAAAAGCGCCTTATCGTCGGGGTCGTTTGTCCCGTCAACCTCGACAAAGCCGTATGAGCAGCCGCAGTATTGCCAGTATGTGATGTTGTCTGCAGCGCCTTTACATGACTTGCCATAGCCGACCAATGCGTCGTCAATTGAGCATTCCTGATATCCTTCATTTGCAACCAATGTGGAACAACAGTCGTTATCCTTGTACTTTGCCTCATCCCCGGCATAACAGAACGTTGCACCGGCACGAGGGTTCGCACACGTCTTGTAGGAAGAATCGCATTCTCCTTCTCCGACTCCATAAAAACCGTTAGTATCACAACTCAAATCTCCGAGTCGGCAAACCTTCGCCAATGAGGCCTCGGAGTACAGCAAGCCAAGCGCGGCAACTGTAATCAGTATCAGTTTTTTAGTCATCACATACCTACTTTTAAATAGAATAATACTCTTGGGAGAGTACCATATTTTTGGACAAATGTCAATCCTTTTTAATATGCGAATCGTAAAAAAAGCTTTAAAATGTGCAGTTTGAGATTAAATTTTATGTTTTATTTTATACTTTTTACTGTTTAATTTTTGTGCGCAGATTTTCTAAAAGCCCCTCTACCCCCTTAGGAGATTTTGCAATAAACGAGGTATATTCGTTGCGCGCCGTCTGAGCCAAACTTACATTTTCAATAATAATATCTATAATTTTAAGCTTGCCGTTATGATTGTAAACACGCCATTTCACGCTGACCGGCTTACCTTCCGGCATCGGGACTTTGGTATTTACAAAAATCTGGCTGGGATTGCTTGCCGGGCTCGTCCCTTCAAATACAAATTTCTTACCTTTGAATTCATCAAACCGCTTTGACCACGTCTGAACATTAAATTCCTTGTACAGGTTTATGAACTCCGCCTGCTGCTTTGCCGAAGCAGTCCGCCAATAGCGGCCAAGCACATATTTTCCGATAAAATCCAAATCCAGGTTCTCCGTAAACAACTGCTTGAATACTTTATTTTTTTCTGTCGGAGAAGCGTTTGAATTTATAATCTTTTCAATTCCTTCCCTGGTCAGATTTTCCACCATTTCCACCGCTTTGCCGCCATCTATCCCTGCAGACGCAGCCTGAGCAAAACCAAACATCAAGAATAAAAATGCCAGTATTTTTTTCATTTCGTCCCTCTTAAATTCTAAAAATCGTCGTTCATTTCGCCCATATCAAAATCATAATCAGGCACCGTATTTTCCTCATTCCGACCGCAAGCCTTTATTTTGCCCCGGTTTTGCAGATATGCGGATTTTACGGCTTCATAATAGTCAATCGAGCCTTCTTCCAGACTTTCAAGGAATTTCAAGTTCTCAGCCATCAGATTCAGATACTTCAAACCGCTCGCCGTATAATATACGAGCCATGCGTCCTCCCCTCCGCTCTCCTGTGCAATCCAGTACCCGGGAGAAGAGTACCCGTCTACGGTAAACCCTACGGCAGCGCGCGGGGTGCTCGGGCCAACCACCGGCAAAACAATAAACGGGCCATCAGGCACGCACCATGTCGCCAGTGTTTCATCAAAACCGGTCTTATCCTTTTCCATCCCCATAGAAGACGCTACGTCGTATAAGCCGACAAGACCGAATGTCGTGTTAATAACAAAACGGCCAAGATTATTGCCGGAATCAGCAAGTTCCCCCTGAAGAATATGGTTTGCCGCAGATATCGGTTCATCAATATTACTAAAAAAATTTGTTACACGCTGGCGAAAGTACTCATTTGTTACCGCGCGGTAGCCTTTTGCCACAGGCCGAATGACGAATTTATCCAGTTTATTATTAAAAGAAAACATTGCCCGGTTATATGTTTCCAACGCCGTGTCATTCTCCGGCGAAACAGTTTCAGAGGCAGGCGCTCCGGCGCATCCGCCCAGTCCAAGCAATAATAATAATGCAGTATATGTAAAAAACTTTTTAGTCAATTTTCCCTCAAATCTCAAAAAATATTTTGGTTTAATATAGCGGCTTTATTTGATAAATCAACTATAAAATTCTTACTTGCTGTATGTAAACAGACATTTATGCCGCTGTTCCGGATTAAATGAAGGCATACCTGTCTAAAAATGCAAAAATATTACAAATTGGAAATGTTTTGTGTTTTGCAAAACAAATTTCCCGCGCTAGTATTCATGTATGTCATAATTTTTGAGAGGAAGACACTGATGACTACATATAACGGAAAAATCAATCTTTTCGACTGCGCCACCGCGCAGAAAGTAATCGGTCAGGAAACATTTTTAAATGCGTTCAAAACCGTTCTTGACCACGGCGCTTATTGTCAGGGACCGGAAACCAGAGAACTGGAAGAAAAACTCGCCCAATATTCGGGAACAAAATACTGTGCAACAAATGCTTCCGGTACAGATGCCCTGACGCTGGCTCTTATGGCCTGGGATGTCAAACCCGGCGATGCTGTTTTTGTTTCTTCGTTTACGTTTGTCGCTTCTGCAGAATGCGTCGTCTTGCTTGGTGCCACGCCGATTTTTGTTGATTCGGCACCGGACACGTTTACGATGGATCCTGCTGACTTGAAAAAAGCAATTGAAGAAGTCAAGAAAGAAGGGAAACTCAATCTGAAGGCCGTCATTGCGGTAGACATCTTCGGTTCGCCCTGCAATTATGACGAAATTATGAAGATTGCCCATGAAAACGGCATGAAAGTTTTGAGCGATGCCGCCCAAGCTTACGGCTCTACGTACAATGGCAAAAAAGCCGGTTCCATTGCAGATATGACTGCAACTTCATTTTATCCGACAAAGCCTTTGGCTTGTTACGGAGACGGCGGTGCAACTTTCACAAATTCCGAAGAAGAATACGAACTTTTAAAATCCTGCCGCGTTCACGGTATGAGCTCAACAGACCATTATGATAACGTTCGCCTCGGCGTTACGGGACGTATGGACTCTTTCCAAGGGGCTGTTTTATTACAAAAGCTTAAAATTTTTGATGATGAACTGGTAAAAAGGGAAAAAATTGCGCAGACGTACGATAAAGAGCTGAGCCCTTACTTTGGTAAACAAAGAGTTCTTGACAATGCCACTTCCGCCCGGGGGCTGTACACAATTACCTGCGAAAAAAGGGATGAGCTGATGGCGTTCCTAAAAGAAAACAACATCCCCTGCGGCGCATACTATCCGCGTCCGGTCAACACACAGACTGCTTACAAAAAGTGGAATACGAGAAGCCTTCCCGTATGCGAGAAACTTTCCAAAACAGCTTTAAGCATACCGATGCATCCGTATTTGGAACCGGAAGCGCAGGAATATGTCATCAGCAAGATGAACGAATTTGCCGCCAAGTACGCTCAAACCGCTGCATAATCCGTTTGTCCGACATTGCATCAACAGACGCCTTTCGGCGTCTGTTTTTTGTATCTCGAAAGCCCCGGATAGACCGACGGGGTCTTTTTTGTCGGAGTTTATACACTGGGTTTACATACTGCATTATAGGCAATTGTACAGATGGTATCGCTATGGTTATTGATTTTTTAAGTAAATTATCCTATATTACAGTCAGAATCATAATTTTAGAAGAAGGGGAAACCAAATTATGTTAGAAAGTAAAGAATTTGCCGCATACAGCAACGGTCAGGTTATTGACGAAGGCTTAAGGAACTTTATGCTGAAGATTTACAACTATATGGCCGGCGGTTTATGCGCTACGGCTTTGGCCGCTTATATAATTGTCAGCAACACCTCATTGTTGCGCCTGTTTTTTAATGAATCAGGCTACTCGGCATTCGGCTGGCTGGCTTTATTTGCACCGCTGATTTTAGTATTTGCCTTTGGCTGGGTTTTACAGAGAGGAACATTGCAACAAGTTCAAGCCATGTTTTGGGGGTATTCCGTATTGATGGGCGTTTCTCTTGCACCGATTTTTCTGGTATATACCGGTGCCAGCATCGCCCGTGTCTTTTTAATCACGGCAGCAACGTTTGGCGCTCTCAGCCTGTACGGATATACGACTAAAAAAGACCTTAGCGGCTGGGGAAGCTTTTTGTATATTGGCGTATTCGGATTGATTATCGCCTCTATTGTCAATATCTTTATGAAAAGTTCCGGACTTGATTATGCCTTGTCCTATCTCACGGTATTTATCTTTGCCGGACTTACGGTTTACGATACGCAGAATATGAAGTCCCTGTACTATGCAAACGGCATGGGCGGTGATATGGCAGCGAAAGGTGCTATTGCCGGTGCATTGTCATTGTATCTTGATTTTATCAATATGTTTATGGCGTTGTTAAGACTGCTTGGCGACAGAAGATAAGACAAAACAGCAGGCCGGTTTTAACAGCCGGCCTTGCTTTTATAATAAGAGGAAGAGAAGATGGATAACAATATTTTTGATTTGTATGCTAAAAGGCACAGTTTTTATAATATAACCAATGATTGCCCGCTAACCGCGGAAGAAATTGAGAACCTAGTTCAAAAATCTTTAGAACTGTATCCAAGCCCATTTAATTCGCAAAGCGCCAGAGTTATGGTTTTATTCGGCAAAAACCACAAAAATTTATGGGGCATTACTCAAACAGAGCTTTTAAAAGCTGCACCAAAAGAAAAGGTTCAGGCAATTTCGGATAAAATTGCAAGCTTTGCTAACGGGCACGGAACTATTTTATATTTTACAGATACTGACGTCACCCGTGCACTACAGAATAAATTTCCGCTTTATGCTGCAAATTTTGATAATTGGGCTTATCAGTGCAATGCTATTTTACAATTTATGGTGTGGACCGCTTTGGCCAATTCCGATATTGGCGCCAACCTGCAACATTATAATCCTCTTATTGATGATGCTGTTCGTCAAGCTTTTAACATACCGAACAATTGGGAACTTGTTGCCCAAATGCCTTTTGGCGGCATTGGCGCAACTCCTCAAGCACACAGTGTTGAAAATATAAAAGAAAAATTTATTATCAAAACATAGATTACAAGGTGTGAAAACAAGAGTCTGCCTTTTGTGTTCTCCCATCCTGTTTCAACAAGACTAATTGTTCTGTTTTGTGATATATTGAGGCGGGATAATACCATCTTTAACAACTATCAGATAATAGGGAACAACCGAAAAACGCAGCCCTAATTTTTCATTACATACAGACCAATCTACCGGAGATGTATCTATATCGGCAACTGAATCCAGTTTCACCAAACGTTCATCAACATCTTGTGGTAAATCTTTATCTAAATCCGGACGAATTGCCGGTGAAACATAAACGGCTTCTATCAGTCCGTCTTTCATCAGGCTATTCACATCAATTGCGAACAAATCGGCATTTTCAATAAACGGCTTAAACATATTAATACTTTTTTCAGTGTATTGTATTGGCTCAGAAAAAGCTCTGACAGCACGACTTCTTCCTTTAAAACACCGTTCCATCCACTGACATATCCCGTTATGTGTGGTTTCACCGGAGCGTTTGTAATAATAGCTTAAATCAGCATGAGGATTTTGGGCAAAGGATAATATTCCGTCTGTCAATACTGTATTTCCTTTGGCTACGTAATGATATAATCGCATCTTTTTCTCCTCTTTAACTTCGTTTATATTATTGTGAATTATTATAAATATTTTTTGTTTTCAACAACTAAATCATTCGACAGACAATTAAATTGATAAATAATACAGAATACCGTGTAATTATCACATTAATGAGTATGAGAAATTCTAACAAAAGTGACAACGCTTTAAGAAGAACCAATTGATCAAACAAAGCGACGGTAACGGCTAATGTTTCAGCTCGATTAAGAATTTCATTAGATAAAAATAGTTTGATTTATATTGCGGGAAAGTTCTTATCAAGACTTCTAATCTCAAATGTGATATTACAATAAAGCTGCATGGCTTTAACGAACAGATAAAAACCTTGTTTTGCGGCTATATCCAAGGCAAATGTGATGAAAAAATGTATAATGAACTAAAAGCTGAGATTGAACTTGAAAAAGAAAAATTGCAAAAGGATATGGACAGATATCTTGAGATTGATACCGAAACCGATGAAATATTGACAAATATCGCTGAAGTGGCTGCAAACTGTCTCTTATACACATCTCCGAGCCCACGAG